>TARA_B110000444_G_scaffold261478_2_pt1 | contig 13306 bp, 14 predicted proteins | sample TARA_B110000444 | Tara Oceans TARA_B110000444 (sample SAMEA4398370) | marine metagenome | biome: Polar Biome; feature: [SRF] surface water layer (ENVO:00010504); material: water (ENVO:00002006), including particulate matter (ENVO:01000060) such as... | depth 5 m | reverse complement strand
TGATTTAATACCTTCCAAACGTAATTTTCCTTGGAGCCTGCAGTTAATGGTTTTATTACCATGAACAACCTTATACCAGCTCCCCGTAGAACGATAGACTATACCTAAAATCACTTTTTTTTACAAAGAAACAATATTTTTTTCGTTCACATAGTCTATAAATAAGCTTGTTGAATTGTTATCTTTGTTATAATATTTTTTAAAATGTCAAAAGCTTTATTAATGATTCTTGATGGCTGGGGAAAAACAAGCAACCCATCTGTATCTGCAATTGCAAACGCTCAAACACCATTTATTGATAGTTTATATGAGAAATATTCCAACTCAGAGCTTCTAACACATGGAGAACATGTTGGACTTCCTCTAGGTCAAATGGGGAACAGTGAAGTTGGTCATATGAATTTAGGAGCTGGTAGAGTTGTTTATCAGGATCTTGCCAAAATAAATAATGCAATAAAAAATAATGTCTTAAAAAATGAAAAAACACTAATCGAAGCATATCAACATGCTAAAAAAAATGGTAAAAATGTTCATTTTTTGGGTCTTTTTTCTGATGGAGGAGTTCATTCACACTTAAATCATTTAATCGCACTATTAAATATAGCGCACAATGAAAATGTAAAAAATCTATATATTCATGCTTTTACCGATGGCAGAGATGTTGATCCCAAATCTGCCCCTGGATTTATTAAAGAAATTACACCGACTTTAAAAAAAACGGGGGCAGAAATCGCTACTCTTATCGGAAGATATTATTCTATGGATAGAGACCAGAGGTGGGAAAGAATTGAAAAATCACATAATCTTTTATTAAATAATACAGGAAAGAAAACTAATGATTTACTAAAAGAATTAAACTACAATTATTCAAAGGGAATAACTGATGAGTTTATGCCTCCAATTGTTAATACGAAAGGTGGAGAACCCATTTCAAAAATTCAGGAAGATGATGTTGTAATTTATTTTAACTTTCGAACAGACAGGGGTAGACAATTAACCAAATCTTTAACTCAAAAACCATATCCTGAATTCAAATTAAGTCCGATCAAACTTTACTTTGTTACACTAACGAACTACGACCCTTCGTTTAAAAAAATTAAAATAATTTTTGACAAAGAGAACCTTAAAGATACATTGGGAGAGATAATATCTAAGTCTGGTAAGACTCAAACTCGAATTGCTGAAACAGAAAAATATCCTCATGTTACTTTTTTCTTTAATGGAGGTAGGGAGAAGGCTTTCAAAAATGAAGATAGGATACTATGTCAATCCCCAAAAGTTGCTACTTACGATTTAAAGCCTGAAATGTCAGCTTTTGAAATAAAAGATTCCATTATTAACAAAATGAATAATGATCAACCAGATTTTGTGTGTTTAAACTTTGCAAACCCTGATATGGTAGGTCATACTGGGAACCTCAACGCAGCAACTAAAGCTTGTGAAGTAGTTGATTCATGTTGTAAAGAGATTATCGAAGTTGCTTTAAGATTGGATTATACTAGTTTAATAATTGCAGATCATGGAAATTGTGAGACTATGATTAATGAAGATGGGACTCCAAATACAGCACATACTATAAATCCTGTTCCAATTATATTAATAGACAAAAATAAAAATAAAATAAAAAATGGGATTTTAGGGAATATTGCACCTACAATTTTAGATATTTTAGATATTACAAAACCTAAGTCTATGAATCTGAATTCACTATTATAATCTATATTTAAAAGATGAAATCAAAAATTTTATTTTGCAATAGAGTTATTTTTTCTCTAGTAGTTGTATTTGGAAATATTATACTTTCGTGCAATCCTGATTTAACTCCTCTTCCTGTTATTCATGGAGAAACGATTGAAGGTGAGCCTTTTATAATGGGTAAAATAAATCGGCATAATCTTATAACATACGAACACAGTAAATGGTTTGAAACAGAATATAATAGATACAAAATACCAGATGGATGGATTGAAAATAATCAAAAACAATTAAAAGAAATAAATCTTAAGTTGTTTCTAGGTACTTGGTGTGAAGATTCAGAAAGAGAAGTTTCTGGAATATTAAAGCTATTAGACTTCTCTAATTTTGATCTTTCCAAAATTGAAATGTATGCCGTTTCTGATGAAAAACATACTCCAGAGAATTACGAAAAGGGCTTGAAAATAACAAATGTACCTACATTAATTTTTTATAAAAACGGGAAGGAAATAAATCGATTTGTTGAATTCCCAAACATATCCTTAGCAAAGGATTTGGAAACTATTATTCAAGAGAAACCTTATAAAAATCCATACTTTGATATTCAAATAAATGAGTAAAATTATTTTAAAATCAAAAGAAGAGATTGAATTAGTTCGCGAAAGTGCGATTATAGTTTCAATGGTTTTAGGAATGTTAGCATCAGAAATAATACCAGGTGTTACAACTCTTAAATTAGATAAATTAGCTGAAACTTTTATACGAGATAACGGAGCAGAACCAGGTTTTTTAGGCCTTTATGATTTTCCAAACACCTTATGTGTATCTCCCAATTCTCAGGTTGTTCATGGAATTCCCAATAATATTCCTCTAAAAAATGGTGATATTGTTTCCATTGACTGTGGGGCTCTTAAGAATGGTTTTTACGGTGATCATGCATATACATTTGCCGTAGGAGAGATAGATTCGAAAATAAAATCCTTGTTAGACACAACAAAAGAATCTTTATACAAAGGAATTGCAGAGTTTAAAATTGGAAATAGAGTTGGAGACATTGGATATGCAATTCAAGATCATTGTGAATCAAAGGGATATGGAGTAGTAAGGGAATTAGTCGGTCATGGTTTAGGAAGAACAATGCATGAAGCCCCTGAAATTGCAAACTATGGAAGAAGAGGACAAGGAAAAAAACTTGAAAATGGTATGGTCATTGCAATAGAACCTATGATTAATATGGGAACTCGAAAAATAAAACAATTAAAAGATGGCTGGACTATATTAACCAAAGACAACCTACCCAGCGCTCACTTTGAGCACAACGTAGCCTTAATTGATGGAAAGCCAAATTTACTTTCCACTTTTAAATATATTGACTCTGCTCTAGGAATAAGTTGCAGCCAAGAGATACCTTTTACAGATTCTAAAAGTATTTAGAGATGCAAATACTATTAAAAATTTTTCCTAGAGTATTTTTAATTAAACTTAGTATTTTATTTCGACCTATTCTTTCATTAATATTTATGGGATCAAAGTTTACAGACCCTATAAACGGTAAACAATATAGTAGATTTCTATCTTATGGATATAATACTTTAAGACCCAATGCACTTTGTCCAGGGACTCTATCTTTGGAGAGACATAGATTGTTATGGCTATATCTCAATCATAAATCTCAAATAAAAAATGAGTTTTTAAAAGTTTTACATGTAGCCCCTGAACAGGTTTTTTATAATAAATTTAAATATTTTAAAAATTGGTCTTATACAACTACAGACTTAAATTCTCCTCTAGCAGATGTTAAAGCAGATTTATGTGATCTCCCTTTTGAAAATGAAACTTATAATTTGATTTTATGTAATCACGTTCTTGAGCATATTATTGATGATGTTTCAGCTATGAAAGAAATTTATAGAGTGTTAAAACCTGGAGGAAGAGCAATTATACAGGTTCCTTTGGATCAAAAAAAAGAAAAAACCTATGAGGATTATTCAATTACTAACCCTGAAGATCGGAATGAAAATTTTGGTCAATATGATCATGTTCGAATTTATGGTATGGATTTTTTTAAAAGATTAACTAAAGTTGGATTTAAGTGCAAAAAGATAGATTTAACCTCAAAATATTCAGATATAGAGATTGCTAAATTTGGACTAATTAAAGGAGAGCTGATACCTGTATGCTGGAAATAAAATTTAAATGATTAATATTTTAGTTATTGTATTTTGTAAGAACTCTTTGTTAGGCAAAGTTAAAACACGCCTAGCAGAATCTATTGGAGACTCTAATGCATTAAAAGTTCACAATCTCCTTAGAGATAAAACTATTTCAGTATTAAAAAAATTACAGTGTGATGTTGCAGTTTTTCATAGTGATTTCATTCCTAGTAATACAAATTGGTCGTTTACTACAAATCAAAAAATTCAAAACGGTAAAAATCTAGGTGATCGAATGGAAAACGCTTTTCGATGGGCATTCAATAAAGGTTATAAAAGAATCTGCATAATTGGAAGTGACCTTTGGAGCATAGAAGAAAAAATTTTTAGTGAAGCATTTAGTGCGTTAGAAAAAAATGATGTTGTTTTTGGTCCAGCTGAAGATGGAGGATATTATTTATTAGGATTAAAAAAACTAAATTCTTCATTATTTAATATAAACTCATGGGGTACTTCAACTGTACTTATGGAAAGTATTAAAAAGATAGACTTTAAGGAATCTATTTATTATCTTCCTAAGTTAAACGATATAGATAATGAGCAAGACTTAAATAAACATTCAGAAATAAAGTCACTAATTTAGTATGAAAACACCCTTATTGATAATATTAACTATTTGCTTATTAAATGAAACATTTGAAAGAAATATTCATGAGAGGTGGAGTGTAGAGTTAAAAAAGTATGTTGGCAAAGACGGACTAGTTGATTACGAAAATTGGAATAAAAACACAGAGGGTCTTGACGCATACATTAGTGTCCTTAAAAAAAATCATCCAAAGGATTATTGGTCAAAAAATGAAAAAATGAGTTATTGGATTAATGCATATAATTCCCTTACTATCAAGATTATTTTAGAAAATTACCCTGTGAGTAGTATCAGAAAAATTAAAAATGTATGGGGTGAAAAAATTTTATTTTTTGAACACAGGAGTTATTCATTAGATGAAATTGAACATGATATTTTAAGAAAAATGAAAGAACCAAGAATTCATTTTGCTATAAATTGTGCTTCAATTTCTTGTCCTAAACTTTCTAAAGATGCTTATTTGTCATACAAACTTGAAAAACAACTTGAAGATGCAACAGTTTCTTTTATTGTAAACAAAAATGAAATTAATACTAATGAAATTAAAATTTCAAAGTTATTTTTTTGGTTTAAAAAAGATTTTGGAAGTAATGAGAATCTTTTGAACTTTATTAATAACTACTCCCCAATTGAAATCAAAAATCCAAAAATAAAATATTTAGCTTATAATTGGGATTTAAATATAATTAAATAGAATTGTACTAAATTTGATTCTAAAAAAATTACAATGTGGAAAATTTATCATCTTTTTAAAGTTTCTTTATCAGCAGCTTTAGCAGGAATTATTTGCTGTATTGGTCCAGTAATTTTATTTCAGTTTGGTATTATGAGTGGTATTTATGCTATTTCATTTGCTGACTTTTTCTACGCTGATGATGGTTCAATTGGTATGGGTGCAATTATTTTAAGAATTGTAGGAGTTCTAATTGTTGTTTTTGGAATAGTACAATTCAATAAAAAAGAGGAATGTAGCTTAAACACTGCAAAACAAAAAAAAATAAATAAAGCATTATTTAGTTTCATATTAGTTATAATTTCAATTTCATTATTCTTAACTATGGATGAATTTTCAAGTATCTATTTTGATAAATATATTGTACCACAGCAACAGATAGAATTAAATATCAAATAAATGACTTTTTATAAGCAGTATGAAAATATCAATAATAATACCTGCTTTAAATGAAGAGAAGTCTATTGGACTTGTTTTAAAGTCGATACCTAAAATTTATGATAAATTAATAGTTGTTAACAATGGATGCTCTGACAAAACATCAGAGGTAGCTGAAAAACATGGAGCTATAGTAATTAAAGAGCAGAGAAGAGGATACGGTTATGCCTGTCTCAAAGGAATAGACTTTCTTGAGAAATTTCCTCCAGACATACTTGTTTTTATAGACGGTGATTACTCTGATTACCCGGAACAAATTAACAAAATAGTAAATCCCATTTTAAAAAATAAATCAGATTTTGTAGTTGGATCAAGAGTTATTACTCTCAGAGAAAAGGGTTCTATGACTCCCCAACAAGTCTTTGGAAATAAATTAGCTTGTTTTTTAATGAACCTATTGTATAAAGGTACTTTTACGGACCTAGGTCCCTTCAGAGCAATTAGGTGGAAAACTTTAAAGGATCTAAAAATGTGTGATAAAACTTATGGCTGGACTATTGAGATGCAACTAAAAGTTTTAAAAAATAAAATTTCTTATTGTGAAGTTCCTGTTAATTATAGAAAAAGAATAGGATACTCGAAAGTGTCTGGGACATTTAAGGGGACTGTTTTTGCAGGATTCAAAATTATAAGTTGGATATTTAAATATTATTTAAGAAAATGATTGAAAATGAAAATCCACTGTTATTGTTTTTTGTTTTCTTCCTTATTTTCTTGTACACAACTTCTTTAATTACTATTTTTTTTTATTCACTAGCTCAGTTTGATTTACTAGATAATTATTTGAAAGAAAAAAATAATTTAAAAAAGTTATCTCAATGGAATTTTAATAAAAAAAAAGAGTTTCCCTTTGTAACTATTCAATTACCTATTTATAATGAATTGTACGTTATTGAAAGATTATTAAGTTCAATAGTTCAAATTAAATATCCCTCCGATAAATTAGAAATTCAGGTTCTTGACGATTCAGACGACGATTCAATAAGATTAACTGAAAAATTGATTTATGAAATAAAAAATACAGGTGTTGATATTGTGCATATAAAAAGAAAAAACCGACTTGGATACAAGGCAGGTGCATTAAAAGAAGGGTTAAAAACTTCCAAAGGAGAATTTATAGCTATTTTTGATTCTGATTTTTTACCTAATTCAGATTTTCTATTTAAAACAATACCTTATTTCAAGAATTGTGAAATCGGTATGGTTCAAACCAGATGGGGACACATTAATCGTAACTTTTCTGTTCTTACAAAAGTTCAAGCTTTTGCGCTCGATGCACACTTTACCCTCGAACAAGTAGGTCGAAATTTTCAAAATCATTTTATAAACTTTAATGGAACAGCGGGTATTTGGAGAAAATCAACAATACTTGATGCTGGCAACTGGGAAGGAGATACAATAACAGAAGATCTAGATTTGAGCTATCGAGCACAACTTAAGGACTGGAAGTTTATTTATTTAGAAAAAATTGTTACCCCTGCAGAATTACCTATTGTTATGAGCGCAATAAGGTCTCAACAATACAGATGGAATAAAGGAGGTGCTGAAAATTTTCAAAAAAATATATTTAAAGTTTTAAAATCATCTAATATTAAAATCAAAACTAAAATTCATGCTTTTCTCCATTTACTAAATAGCACAATATTTTTAAATATTTTTTTTGTTGGTTTTTTAAGTGTACCAATGTTATACATTAAAAATGAGTGGAATCAATTGAATTGGTTCTTTAATTTCAGCTCTCTCTTTATTTTAAGTACTTTAATATTTTACATTTGCTACTGGTTTATTCACAAACAAAAATACGGTGCTGGATTATATAGTCTTTGCGACTATACCTTAAGGTTTATAACTTTTTACTCTATTTCAATTGCCTTTTCAGTTCACAATTCTATTGCAGTTTTAAAAGGTCACCTAGGTATGAAAAGTCCATTTATCAGAACTCCAAAATTTAATATTAAAAAAGATAATTCGAATTTTTTAAATCAAAATAGATACATTGAAAAATCAATTGGCGTATATGCTTTTATTGAAGCACTAATGTCACTATATTTTTTATTTGGATTATTCAGCGCATTTAATGTTACAAAAAACGGAGACTTTATTTTATTTCCCTTCCATCTAGTTCTTTTTTTAGGTTTTGGATTTGTTTTTATAAAATCTATAATTGAAATTAAATGAAGTTAAATATAAAATCAACTGTTATCTCATCTTTGACTTTAGTTTTATCTATGTTTTTGTATTTACTTATTGGATACTATCTAGAGAGAACAGAATCGGATTCTTTACTAATTTCATTCAGCTTACTTTTTTTAGGTTTCATGATTTTAATGTATCAAAGAATTACTCCATTGTTAATTTTGATAATAGGTCTGACCTTTAGACTAATTTTTATTATTTCATTACCCGAATTATCTCAAGATTTTAATAGGTTTATTTGGGATGGTAATTTGCAAATCATCGGTACAAACCCATATCTATTCAAGCCAAACTATTTAATAAACACAAATGAACTGTTCTATTTGTCTAGTGATTTATTTCATGGAATGGGAGAGCTGTCAAATTCTAATTTTTCAAATTATCCCCCAATAAGTCAATGGATGTTTTTAGCTGCATCCTATTTAGGGGAAAATAATATTTTTTATTCTGTTATTTATTTAAGAATTTTTATAATTTTTTTTGAGTTATGTATTTTCTATATCTCATATCAAATATTAAATATTTTGAAATTACCACTGAATAGAATTGGTTGGTATTTTTTGAATCCATTAGTTATAATTGAGCTAACTGGGAATTTACATGGAGAAGGAGTCATGATGTTTTTCTTTCTTTTGGGAATTTTATTTTTACAAAAAAATAAAAATGTTCAATCTTCAATTATGATGGCGCTATCAGTTGGATCAAAACTTCTAACATTAATACTTATCCCAGTATTTTTTAAAAAATTAGGTATTAAAAAGTACATACAGTATTGTTTGTTAACGGTTTTTGTTTTTTCGCTTCTATGGATACCTTACCTAGATCACAATTTTTCATCAAACTATATTCAAACCATAAAGTTGTGGTTTAATAATTTTGAATTTAATGCAAGTATTTATTATATCATAAGAGAGTTTGGATTTTATTATAAAGGCTATAACATCATACAAACATTTGGAAAAATATTACCATTCATATTGATGTTTATAATCTGTTATTTTAGTCTTTTTCAGAAAAATAATACTTTAAAAAGAATTTTGAAAAGCCAGTTACTACTTCTTACAGTGTATTTTTTTTTCGCTACCACGGTTCATCCTTGGTATATAATATCTCTGGTCGCGCTTTGCATATTCACTCCCTATTTTTACCCAATTGTTTGGAGTGCTACTGTTTTTTTTTCATATTCTTCATATACTTCAAATGGGTTTCAAGAAAATACAGTTTTAATACTACTTGAGTATATAATAGTTTTCAGTCTTTTTCTTTATGAGATGATAACAAGAAGAGATATAATTTTCAAAGCATTTTCAAAAAACTTAGCTCCCTAGAACTTAGTGATCTCCATTTTCCTCTAGGTAATTCTTTTTTAGAAAAGGAGCCATAAGTAGTTCTGTCTAGGTATTCAACCGTATAATTGATTTTTTTAAAAAACTTTATGATAATACTTGAAGGAATATTATTACACTCCACACCTATTTCATTTTTGGTACCTCCCAGTATGTAAGAAACATCTTTAAATTGAATTTCCTTATCAAAAATAAGCTGAGACTTTTTAGCAATTTCAATATCAGATTTTGTAATATTTTTATCAAGAGAAATTTTATAAATCATTCTGACTCCTTTTTTTGATTGATTTATTTTTTTTATTAAATTAATGTCATCACTTAAAAATAAAAGTCCAGTAACTGTTCTTCCCATGTCATCTGATGAATAAAGCTTACTTAATTTAGGAATATTAATTAATTCATCAACAGTTTTTTTTGATTTTTTCCCAGATGACATTGCTAAAAAACCTTTTGGCTTGTTAAGTAAAATATAAGATGGTCTTGACGCTTTTATACTTTGACCATCACACTTCACTTTATCCGTTGGAAGCACCTTGTGACCCATTTCAGTAATAATTTTTCCATTGACATTAACCATTCCTAGTTTAATAAATTGATCCGCATCTCGTCTTGAGCAAAGACCAGAATTAGAAATAAACTTGTTTAACCTAATAGGTTTGTAGTTAAATGAATTTAATGAATCATTTGAAAGTGATTCAGTGTTGGTGTTTTTTTTCATATTTTGACTCTAATTGTGAAGAGCAATACTTAAGACCCCTTAATAATATATTTTAAATATCATGCAATCAAAGATACTCCTTTTGTTTTGATGATATCTATAAAAAATCACCAATACAGTAATAAAAATAAGACTCAAAACAAAGTATGATTGTATGTTTACTATGAGGTATTTAATGATTCAAAAATTAAAATATAACTTGTAATAACTGGGAATAGTCAAGAATTTTATTATTCATAGCTCCACAAAAAAGGAAATATTTGATGTTGTTGAACCAATATTCTTTTAAAATTTAAAGATCCTTCGCTAAACACCAAATAAGATAGAAGTAAAAATAAAAAAGTATGAAATTGACTATTTAAAAATGGTATATAACATGCAAGTCATGTGATGTTAATTCTTTTTTAGCTTTTATCCAATCTTGAGTAAAACCAAGAATATAGCCTCCTCCACCTGATCCGCACAATTTTAAATAATACGAATTGGTATTTAAACCATTTAGCCACAGATCCTTATATTGATCTGGAATCATTGGTTTGAAATTATAAAAAACTAACTCTGATAAGTCTTTTAAGTGGTAAAACAAATTTTTATAATTTCCATCTAAAAAATTTCGAATACACTTGTCTGTATTAAAAACAAATTGATCTTTTATCATTTTCTTGAAAAATTCATTTTTCATTTTATTCATGAACAATTCAACCATTGTAGAAGTTTTTCTTTCATATCCACTATCTAATAAAAAAATCGCACCATTTCCATCTAAGTTTTGAGATGGAATATTTGTTGATTCAATTTCATCTTTCGAATTTATAAGTATGGGAATACTTAAATAACTGTTTAATGGATCTAAACCAGAAGATTTTCCATGAAAAAATGATTCCATTAAAGAAAAAATTAATTTTAATTTTTGAAGTTTACTATTTGTTAATTTTTCTAGAACTGTGATTTTATCTTTAGCAAATCTTTCATATACAGCAGCTACAAGAGCACCACTGCTTCCCACACCATATCCTTGAGGAATACTACTATCAAAATAAATATTTCTATTAATGTCATTTTTAATTTTAGCCCAATCAAAATCTACAATTTTTGTATCAACTGATTCTAAAAACAAAATAAACTCCTTAATCCTATCATGTGACATTTGGTCTTCACTATCTAAAGTTAAATCTGATATTTTTAATGATCCATTAAATTGATTATGCGGTATTAAAAGACCTTTAGAATCTTTAATAACTCCATACTCTCCAAAGAGAAGTATTTTTGCATAAAATAAAGTTTCCTTCATATTTTAAACTTCTATTATTTTTGATCCAATACCGACGTGATCATTAATATATTGTTTAGAGAAACAATACTTTAATAATTTATTATTTATAAAGTTTTGAGTTTTTTCAAAAAACTGAACAGGATAAAGCAAGTGGATGTTTGCTCCAGCGTCAAGAGTAAAACAAATTGGTATTGAAGTTTGTTTTCTAAACTCATAAATCTCATTTATTACAGAAAGGGTATTTGGATGCATTAAAATAAAAGATGGTGATGAAGTCATCATCATTGCATGAAGAGACAGAGCTTCCAATTCAATTATCTTTATAAAGTTATCAAGATCTCCTTTAATCAAAACATCTTTTATTTTACTCATATTTTTTCTAGCCTGAATGAATCTATTTTCGGCATAAGGATTTGACTCCATAAGGTGGTGACCTAAAGTACTACTGACTTTTTTTTCATTTTTATCAATTATGAGAATCGTGTCCTGGTAGGAATTGAAAATAGGAGCAATATTTCTAAAAGTAGTTCCATATAAAATACTTGAATCATTGAAAGCTTCGGACTCTCCCCAACAAACAACTGGACCTTCTATACTCCTCGTAGCACTCCCTGAACCTAAACGAGCTAAAAAGGAAGCTTTTTTTGTAAAATACGATTTGGATATTTTTAAGTTAATCTTTTTTTCAATTTCCATAAAACAAAGTGCTAAAGAAGACATTGCAGAAGCAGATGATGCAATTCCACTACTGTGCGGGAAAGTATTATAACTCTCTATTTCAAAAAAATGATATTTGATTGCGGGGATATATATTGAAATTCTATTTATAAATTGTTTAATTTTCTCATTAAAAGATGGCATTAAAAAACCGTCAAATAAAAATAAAAAATTGTTAATTTCGTTATCTTTTTTAGGTCTATATTTTATTTTAGTTACTGATTTACAGTTAGATAAAGTGAAACTAATTGATGGGTTTTTTGGATACTGTTCCCCATACTTTCCCCAATATTTCACCAATGCAATATTGCTTGGAGATTCGTATGAAGAAACCCCACTTACAAGTTGGACTTTTTTAAAAACAAAATCTTGTTCAACCATCTTACAAAGATACTATTTTGACAATGGTCCAAAAAAGTATACTTATAAAGTTTATTATTAAATATGGTTAATTAGTATTAAATTTTATTGAGAATAAATTATTTATCTAACTCTATCGGGGTAATCAGATATTATTCCATCGACACCAATCTTTTTTATTCTATTAATATCTTTTACTTTATTAACTGTCCAGGTATAAATTTTGAAATTTTCAGCCCTTATTTTTGCAGCATTTAATTTTGTTAAGAGAATGTGCTCCGGATTGATAGAGAATGCCTTTAATTCTTTTGCAATTGGAATTGCTTTTAAAGGATCATCTTTTTTTATTAATATTCCTATTTTTATATCTTTATTTAATTGATAAAATGCCCTTAATTCTGGCCAAATAAAACTAGATATTATTATGTTTTCTTTTTTCCAATTTGATGATTTAAAATAAGAATTTAATATTTGATGTGTTAGAAATGAAGTATTCTTTCCTTTCAATTCAATATTTAACATCATTTTTCCATCAACTAGATCTAATACTTCATTTAAAGTTGGTATTTTTTCATTATCAGAAACAATTAATTTTTTTATACTATCCAAAGAAAGTTGTTCAATAAATCCCTCTCCATTAGTAAGTTTTTCTACAGACTTATCGTGGAATACGACCAATTCTCCGGTCAGACATCTAAAAACATCTATTTCAATTCCATCAACCCCTAATTCAATTGCTTTTTCAATCGAAGTTAAAGTGTTCTCTACAGCGTACCCCATAGCTCCTCTATGACCTAAAACAATTAGCTCAGAGTTATTTATACATGAAATAAACATTACATGTAAAATTATAATATAGAATTTAGATTTCATAATTATTCATTTTCCTTAAATTCTCAAATCCAAGCGTGAAATTTTAATTATTCCTCAGGAGCCAATTGAACTTCCAATCCATCTAGTTTATTAGAAACAAAAATCTGACAGCCTAACCGACTGTTATTTTTAACATTATATGCTTCAGATAGCATAGC
>TARA_B110000444_G_scaffold18716_1_pt1 | contig 13329 bp, 14 predicted proteins | sample TARA_B110000444 | Tara Oceans TARA_B110000444 (sample SAMEA4398370) | marine metagenome | biome: Polar Biome; feature: [SRF] surface water layer (ENVO:00010504); material: water (ENVO:00002006), including particulate matter (ENVO:01000060) such as... | depth 5 m | reverse complement strand
GGAGATGGAAATATTCATTTTAATATTTCTCAGCCTATTAAAATAAAGAAAGAAACTTTTTTTAAAAAGGAAAAAATTCTTAGAAAAAGATTAGTTAAGCTAACAATGGATCTTGGTGGTTCATTTAGCGCAGAACACGGCGTTGGTGTAACAAGAAAGTCTGATTTAAAAAAATATAAGAAGGAAGAGCTAATTCTTATGAAAGATATTAAAGGCTCTATAGATAAAAAAAATATTATGAATCCAGGAAAAATTATTGATTATTAATCAATTAAATTAATTGGAATACCTGGTGAATGCTTTGATTGTCTGATTATTAAAGAGGTTTTAACACTTGCAACATTAGGTGCTGAAGTTAGCTCTTTGGTTAAAAAACTTTGAAAAGTTGATAAATCAGGTGCCACGCATTTCAAAATAAAATCAATTTCACCATTAAGCATATGGCACTCCCTAACATACGGAAGTGATAACACCCTTTCTTCAAATAATTTTAGATCTGACTCAGCTTGATTATGAAGACCAACCATAGCAAAAACTGTTACCTCAAAACCCAACTTCTCTGCTTTTAAATCGGCATGATAGCCTTTAATAAAACCATTTTTCTCAAGAGATCTAACTCTCCGTAAGCAAGGGGGAGCTGATAAATCTACTTTTTCCGCAAGCTCGACATTAGTTATTCTTCCATTCTCCTGGAGTAGGGAAAGAATTTTTATATCGATATTATCTAAATTATCTCGTTTCATATAAATTATGTTATACATTGTCATATAATCACGCAAGATTATTACAAGGATAAAAATTTAAATGGTTAACGAAAAAGATTTGGATTGTTGGATAATTTCATCTGGATTAATTGGTTGTGAAAATCAATGCATTGGTCTTGCAGATCAATTAAAGCTTAAATATAAAATTAAAAGAGTAAAACCATCCAGATTCTTATCACTTACAGCTCCATATGGAACGCCAAAAAGTAAAAATGAGATAATTGCACCATACCCAAAATTTATTATCGGTGCGGGAAGGAAAATAATACCCTATATAAAAAATATTAAAAAAAATTCTAATGATAAATGTTTCACTATTTATCTACAAAATCCAAAAATTAATACTAGTCATTTTGACCTTGTTTGGGCACCAAATCATGACAATCTTAAAGGAGATAATGTTATTTCTACATTATTGTCTCCTGGGAGAGTTTCTAATGAATTTTTACAATTTGAAAAAGAAAAATGGAAAGATAAATTTTCTATTCTTCCAAAACCTTTTATAACAATTCTTATAGGTGGAAAAAGTAAAGCATTTGATTTTTCAGAAAAAGAATGTTCAAGAATATTGCTTTCAATAGATAAAGTAATAAACCTAGGTTGGACTCCTTTAATTTCAATGTCTAGGAGGACTCCTGAGAGATTAATATTAGATATAAAAAATCTAGTAAAAAATAAACCTCATTACTTGTATGACAATATTGGAGAGAATCCTTATTACGCCTTCTTAGCAGTATCAGAAATAGCTCTTGTTACTCCTGATTCAGTCAATATGATAAGCGAAACACTAACTGCAAATTTACCTACATATATTTTCGATTTAAAATGTAAATCAAAAAGAATTAAGAATTTTTTATTTACCTTAAAAAATGAAAAATATATAAGAGAATTTAACGAAACTATTGAAATATATGATTTAAAAAAAACTAACGCTACTACAATGATTGCTAATCATATAAAGAGTATTAAAACACCTTTAAAAACTATTAATTAAAATTAAGAATCCCTTATAATAAAATAAACCTAAAGAGAAAAATATGTCAGATAATATTCATTCAAAAGTTTTAATACTTGGTTCTGGTCCTGCAGGCTATACTGCGGCAATTTATGCATCAAGGGCCATGTTAGAGCCCGTTCTACTAACAGGGATTGAGCCTGGTGGACAAATGACAATAACAACAGACGTAGAGAATTATCCTGGATATTCAGATGTTATTCAAGGCCCTTGGTTAATGGAGCAAATGAAAGAGCAGGCTGAAAAAGTTGGTACTAAAATTATTATGGATACAATAATTGACGTCGATCTCTCAAAAAGGCCTTTTACGCTAATATCAGACTCTGAAAAAAAATATTCTTGTGACTCTTTGATAATATCTACTGGAGCTCAGGCTAGATGGCTTGGTTTAGAATCCGAAAGTAAGTTTAAAGGATATGGGGTATCCGCATGCGCAACTTGTGATGGTTTCTTTTATAAAGATAAGAAAGTGACTGTTGTTGGAGGAGGTAATACAGCTGTGGAAGAAGCTTTATTTTTAACAAATTTTGCTTCACAAGTAACTCTTGTTCATAGACGTAATGAATTAAGGGCTGAAAAAATTCTTCAGAAAAAATTATTTGATCACCCAAAAATAAATGTTATTTGGGATTCTGAAATAAAAGAAATTATAGGTAAAGATAGCCCTCCGAGTGTGGAGAGTATAATAATAAAAAATGTTAAAACTGACGAAGAAAATAAACTTGAAGCTGATGGTGTATTTGTAGCTATTGGTCACAGCCCATCATCAAAAATTTTCAAAGATAAATTAAAAATTACTGAATCTGGATATATTATTACAGAACCAGATTCTACAAAGACTTCATCACTTGGAGTTTTTGCAGCAGGAGATGTAACAGATGATAAATATAGGCAAGCAGTTACAGCTGCTGGAATGGGTTGTATGGCGGCACTTGAGGTAGAAACCTTTTTATCTTCAGATGATGGTTAAATTATTTTAAAACTTCTGATCCTGAATTTAAGACCTGACTTTCAAGATTTGAACTGACTTCCTCAACATCTCGCATCTCTGAGTCTAAAACTTCTTTTATGTTAGGTATTGCTTCAGCTACATCAGAACCTGTCATGAGGCTTATTTCTGAAGAGCTAAAATCATCAGTTTGGTTTTGTCCAAATAGAATTGATTGTAATTGTCTATTAGGCTGTTGAACATTTGGTCTTATTTCTCCTTCCGCGGGAGGTCTTAAATTATATTCTGGAGGAACGATTAATGGCGGCTTAGTAAGGATTGTAAACTCATCAGGGGGTAGCTTATTAGTTCCAAGAACATCCGATAGTTCACTACCGCAGCCAGAAATTAGAGATATATTAAGTATAAAAATTAAACTAAAAACTAATCTAAAAAACATTTAATCCTCACTAAGAAGTTTTAAAGGAATCTTTTGCAGAATACATTAAAACAGACAAACCACCAGAAACTATAGCTATATCAGCTATATTAAATACATACCAGTAGTAATCAAAAACATGTAGGGAAATAAAATCTACAACCTTACCGTATAAAATTCTATCGACCATATTACCTAATGCACCACCTATAATTAGTGAAAATCCAAAAGACATAAATTTAGAATTTGAAATTCTAATCCAATAAATCAAATATAAAATTATTAAAATTGAGAGAATTATTAAAATTACCCTTTGTAACTCATCACCATTAGAAAATATTCCAAAACTTATGCCAGGATTATAAACTAAAACAAAATCTATGAAGGGAGCAATAAAAACCCTCCCCTTACTCTCTAAATCAAAGGAATTTAATAAAAAATATTTAGACCAGAAATCAACAAAAAAAATAATTAAACTAGTTATAAAAAAATTATAATTTAGTAATCTTTTAACCACTTATCTCTCTCATGACATTTGCATCCCTGATACTTAAATCCGGGTAATCAGGATCTGTTCCAACTTCAGGAAGAATTTTCCAGGAACGACTACATTTTTCACCAACTGAAATATTACATTTTACTGAAATCATTTTCATTTCTTCCAGTCTAAATGCTGTTGAAGGCCCATCACCTTGCTCCAAAATAGCCTGCGATGTTATAAAAATTTCAGCTAAATCAATATCTTTAAAAATATCAAAATATTCTTTATCAGAAATAAAAATAGTAGGAAATGCCTCAAGGCTAGATCCAATTCTTTTTTCTCTTCTCTCTAATTCAATAGCGCCAGTGACAACCTTTCTAACAGATCTTATTTTTTCCCATTTATTAAATAAAGACTCATTACTCCATTCTTTCCTAGTTTCTGAAAAATTTAACTCATGAATAGATTTTTTGTAATCAGGAAATCTTGATCGCATAACTTCTTCAGCTGTAAAACATAAAATAGGTGAAAACCAAACAACTAAATAATTAAAAAGAACATCTAAAACAGTTCGGGTTGCTCTTCTCGAGATACTATTTGGGCTGTCGCAGTATAATGAGTCCTTTCTAATATCAAAATAAAAAGAAGATAGATCGAGATTTGAAAAATTTAATAAATCTTGAAAAACAGACTTAAGATCATATTCTTCGTAATTTTTTTTCACTTTTTTGTCAATAATTGATAATTTATGAAGTATGTATTTTTCAAGTTCAGGCATTTCATCATAAGATATAATTTCTTCGTCTTTGAAGTTATGAAGATTTCCTAAAAGAAAACGAAATGTATTTCTAATTTTCCTGTAAGACTCGACATTTGCTTTCATAATTTCTTGGCCAACCCTTAAATCCTCTGTAAAGTCAGAAGAAACTACCCAGAGTCTAACTACATCGGCTCCATATTGATCAATTAAGTCATCTGGTAAAATTACATTACCGAGAGATTTTGACATTTTTCTTCCGTCTTTATCCATGACAAATCCATGTGTAAGAACCTGTTTAAAAGGAGCTTTACCTCTAGTGCCACATGACTCAAGAAGTGAGGATTGAAACCAACCTCGGTGTTGATCAGATCCTTCTAAGTATAAGTTAGCTGGTGATCCTAGACCACCTTCTCCCTCTAAAACAAATGCATGTGTTGATCCAGAGTCAAACCATACATCAAGAATATCGTTAACTTTTTCCCACTCATCTGATTTATACTTGTCACCTAAGAATTCTTCAGAACTAATTTCAAACCATGCATCAGATCCTTTTTTTTCAAAAGATCTGAAAATTCTATCATTTACTTCCTGATCTCTTAATGGTTGCCCATTTTCTTTATTAACAAAGATTGCTAGAGGAACACCCCATGCTCTTTGCCTAGAAACAACCCAATCAGGCCGTGATTCAACCATTGATTTTATTCTATTTTTACCTCTTTCAGGAATCCATTGAACCTCTTCTATTGCTTTAAGGGACTTATTTCTTAAATCATTTTCTTCCATCGATATAAACCATTGAGGTGTATTTCTAAAAATAAGAGGAGCTTTTGAACGCCAACTGTGAGGATACTGGTGTCGTAATTTCCCTTTACCAAATAAATTATCTGATTTTATTAACTCAGAAATTACTGAACCTGTCGCATCGCCTAATGTACCATCAGAATTGTAAACTCTCTTACCTGAGAATAATTTTACACTATCTAGATACACACCCTCATCATTTAAAATAAAAGGAGGAACAATTCCATTCTTAATAGCTAATTCATAGTCATCCTGGCCATGGCTTGGTGCAATATGAACAAACCCTGTTCCAGCATCCTCAGTTAGGAAATCTCCCTCTAAAATTGGAATATCGAAATCATAACCATTATCTTTAAAAGGATGACTGCAGACTAAATCATCAAATGAATTTATTTCTTTGATAAATAAAAGTTCAGATTTTGAAGCTTGTTCAACATTTTGTTTAAGAGCCGAATTAATTATTATTTTATCCCCTAATGTTGCTAAGCTTCCTTCTTCAACTGAAGATACCTCATAAAGTCCGTATTTAAACTTAGATGAAAACGCAAGAGCTCTGTTAGCAGGGATTGTCCAAGGAGTAGTTGTCCATATTAAAATACTAGCATTTTTTAAATCATCATCATCACTTTTAATAGGAAAATTTACCCATATTGTTGGCGAAACATGCTCTAAATACTCGACTTCTGCTTCAGCAAGTGCTGTTTTTTCAACAACCGACCACATTACAGGTTTTGAACCTCTGTAAAGGCTACCATTCATTAAAAACTTATGGAATTCTCTCACTATTGAACTTTCAGATGAAAATTCCATAGTTGTATAAGGATTAGACCAATTACCTAAAACACCTAACCTCATAAATTGTTTTTTTTGAATATTAATCCAGTTCTTAGCAAAAAGTCGGCACTCCTCCCTAAAGTCATTAATAGGTATTTCTTCTTTATTTTTTCCTTCATTGCGAAATTTTTCTTCGACTTTCCATTCAATTGGTAGACCATGACAATCCCAACCCGGACGGTACTCGGCATCAAATCCAGCTAACTGCCTAGACCTTACAATGACGTCCTTAAGAATTTTATTTAAAGCTGTACCCATATGAAGATTGCCATTAGCGTAAGGAGGTCCGTCATGAAGAATAAACTTTTCTTTCTTATCTGAGGATTTTCTTAATTTTGAAAATAAACCATCTTTTTCCCAAAACTCAAGAAATGTAGGTTCTCGTTCTGGTAAATTAGCCCTCATAGGTAAATCTGTTTTTGGTAAAAGAAGGGTATCTTTATAATCTACTTTATCTTTATTATCATCTGGCATAATTTACCTATCAAGAAAGTATTATAGTTTAATTTTTATTAATTAATTCAGCTGCTTTTGCTGAATCAATTTCTATTTGTTTTTTTAATGACTCAATGCCATCAAATTTCTTTTCTTTTCTAATAAAGTCAATAAAAGAAATAATAATATCACTTTCATAAAGATCACCTGAATAATTAAATAAATGAATTTCCAAAAGAGGTAACGACTTTCCAAATGTAGGTCGAATACCAAGATTTGCTACTCCGCTATATAATGAGCCATTGGTAATTACATTAACAGCATAAACACCAAACAATGGTTCAATCCAACCTTCCATTGAAATATTTGCCGTTGGAAAGCCTATTTCTCTTCCTCTTTGTTCTCCCCTAATAACATTTCCTTTTATAGTCCAATTATTACCAAGAATTTTTCTTACATTACTCAAGTCACCCTTTCTTAAATATTCTCTTACTGCCGACGATGAAAAGTTATGGCCATCCTCCCCAACCTTATCAATAATTATTAACTTTATTTTTAGCTTTTCACATATTTCACTTAATACCTTAACATCACCGCTTCGGTCTTTTCCAAATCTAAAATTATAGCCTACAATAAGGTGTGAGACACCTATCGCTTTATGAATAACTTTTTCAACAAAGTCGTAAGGAGTAAGATTTGACATATCATTATCAAAATTTAGAATACCTAAAAAATCTAAACCACATTCTTCTAATAAATGAGATCTTGTTTTTATATCAGATATGATAAAATTTTCATCGTCTGGTCTAAAAAATTTTCTAGGATGAGGTTCAAAAATCAAAACTCCAGACGGGATATTATTTTCTTTGCTGATTAAATTTGCTTTTGAGATTATTTCTTTATGACCTAAATGAACTCCGTCAAAATTACCTAGAGCAAAGACGCCTCCTCTTGCGTCCTCCAAATCTTTAGTAGAGTTTCTAAAAATTTTCATTGCATAATTACCGTTAAATATTTGTTACAATAGCATTTATTATACTAATTCGTTGATATAGTAAGTCGGGAAAACATTCTTTTTATTAATTGATTTCATTATATCTTCATTTTTTTGACCTGAAAAGAGACCCCCTAAAGTTAATAAGCTATCAAGTTTATAATTATTTGCTCCCTTAATATCAGTATCAATCCCGTCTCCTATAACAATTGTCGAGTTTTTATTATTTTCTGAAATAAATTCAATTTGCTTTAAAGCTTCGTCAAAAATAGGAGAAAAAGGTTTTCCAATATTAATAGTATCGCCACCTATCGACTTATATTTTTTTGATATAGCTCCTGCACAGGGTACTAATTCATTTCCACGCTGAACCCATATATCGGGGTTAGCGCATAATAACTTAAGATTTCTTTTTTTAGCTAACTCGAGCAATGGAAGATAACTTTCTTCATTTTCATTTTCATCATCATAGAGGCCTGTAACAAATATAAAATCTGCATTTTCAAAATCAACTCTTTTAACATTAACACCCTCGAAAACTTTTAGGTCCCTATCAGGGCCAATATGATAACAACTAGAACCGAGATCACCCTTGTTTATAATTTTTTGAGTTAAATCTCCTGAGGTGATAATTTTGTCATAGCATTTTTCATTAAGACCCATTTTTTCTAATATGACTTTTATTTCACTACTGGGCCTTGGTGCATTGGTTACTAAAATTATTGGATATCCAAGTTTTTTATATCTAAGAAGACACTCAACACTGGAGCTAAATAGCTCGTGGCCATTATGAATAACACCCCAGATATCGCATATAATAGAATCATATTTTTCATCAATTTCAGAAAAATTATTAATTTTAATAGGTTTTTTTATATTTATCGTCATTAAGGACTCACTAATATACTGAAACTTATTCGTCAACTATTGGCTTCATTTAGTTTTAAACTCTGTTACTCTTGATAAATATTAAAGGAGAAAAAATGGAATTATTTAATCTATCTGGAAAAAGAGCATTAATTACTGGGTCAACAAAGGGGATTGGTAAAGCAATTGCAAAAAGGTTAGCTGAGCACGGAGCAAAAGTTGTAATTTCCAGTAGAAAAGAAGATATATGTATCGAAGTTAGAGATGAAATTAATAAAGATTTTCCAAATCAAGCTATCTCGATCCCTTGCAATATTAATGAAAAAAAACAATTGGAAGATCTTGTAAAAAAAACTAATGATGCCTTTGGTGGTATTGATATATTAATTTGTAATGCTGCACTAAATCCGTTCTTTGGCTCATCTATGGATATTCCAGATGACGCTTTTGATAAGATATTAAATGCGAATATAAAATCTAACCATTGGTTGTCTAATCTTGTTTTACCTCAAATGAAAGAAAGAAAAGATGGTTCTATAATAATAATTTCATCAATAGGAGGGTTAAAAGGATCAGAAATGCTTGGCGCTTACTCTATATCAAAAGCTGCTGATATGCAGCTGGTCAGAAATATAGCTGTTGAACATGGACCTGATAATATTAGGGCCAATTGTATTTCTCCAGGTATTGTTAAAACACGTTTTGCTCAAGCTCTCTGGGATAATCCAGAAATATTAAATAAAACAACCTCTAGAGCACCATTAAGAAGAATAGGAGAACCTGATGAAATAGCAGGTGCAGCAATTTATCTATCAAGTGAGGCAGGAGCATTTACCACAGGGCAAAATATTGTTATTGATGGCGGCGTAACTATTGCTTAGGTGAAAAATGAATCTTTTAATTCTTGGAAAAAAAGGTGAGGCCATTCAAAAGGATCTCGAAAAAGATCTTGATAAATCATGGAACATTTCGAATTGGAATCCTTCAGAAAATCCTGAAAAACTTATAAGTCTTCTTAAAGTTGCTGATGTTGCAATAACAGGTTCAGATGCTCTAATTTATGGTAATATTTTTAAATATATATCCTCATCAAAAAATTTAAGATTATTACAAATTCCTTTTGCTGGTATAGAATGGCTTAATCCCAATCTATTGCCGAAGAAACTTATGGTAGCCAATGCCTCAGGCCATGAAATTGCAATGGCTGAATATATTATCGGTACAATTCTATCTCTAAGTTTAGATCTTATCTCAACTAATAATAACTTTAAGTCAGGTTCCTGGGAAAAAACAGGAACATTATCTGACCCTAAAAGTATGCATAATGAAGCTTATGGTAAAACAATAGGAATTTTAGGTTACGGCCAAATTGGATTTGAGACTTCAAAACGAGCTCAATCATTAGGAATGAAGACTTATGGACTAAATAGAAGACGCAAAGAAAAAAAGCCTGAATTTTTAGACTGGCATGGTGGTATAGATGAATTGGATATTATCCTAACTAAAAGTGATTTTTTAATTCTTGCTTGTGATCTTAATGAAAGTACCAAAAATTTAATTAATAAAAAAAATCTATCTAAAATGAAAAAAGATAGTTTCCTTATTAATGTTGCAAGAGGCGATGTTTGTAATGAAGAGGATTTATTTAATTGTTTAAAAGATAAGGCTATAGCTGGAGCTGCAATAGACACTTGGTGGATTTATCCAGATAGACCAAAATTTGGATCTAAAGCAGAAAAAAAACCTCGCCCATCAGATTTTCCTTTTCATACCCTAGATAATGTTATAATGACTCCACATAATTCTGCTCATACGAAAAATTCCGATAAAAGAAGGTCAAATTCAATTTTAGAAAATTTAAAAGATTTTAAAAATGGAAAAAAACCGCCTGGCTTTGTTTTTTACGGAAAAAACTAAAGTTTTGTGATATAATAAATTCAAATAAGAGAGATAAAAATGAACTCAGAAAATGATAAAAAAGCTGAAAGAATAACAGTACTAGCCAAAGACTTTACACCCGCAGCCATGGAATTTCATAGAAAAAATATGAGCGCCAGAGGGTATAGAATGGAAGGAACAATTGTTCCAAGAAAATTTCAAATAATTGATGGTATTGAAGACGCCAAAGACCTATTTGACGGTGAAGAGTATTATGCGGTTACTTTTGTTAAAGAAGAGTAATTATTCAAGTATTCTTTTTTTCATAATATCAATTGTTTTAGCTTCTACATCTAGCTCCTTGACAACAAAGTCTTCAATTTTAATATATTTACTATAAATTTCATTAAATGCTGCATTTATGTAATCAACCCTAGCCTCGAATAATGGCTTAAGAAGCTTAGAACTAGAATCACGCCAATCTTCACTTATTATAGGGCCCTTGTAAAAATCATTGGTTAGCAAATAGTCTTCAATTATTATTTCTTTCTTTACACCCATGATAGCTAAAAAAAGCAATGCTCCATAACCGGTTCGATCTTTTCCAGCAAAGCAATGGAAGACTAGGGGTATCTCTCCATTAGCGATTGTATTTATAAACTTACTATATGTATTTTTATGTTGAGTGACGTACAAAACATAATGCTCTTGAAGTTCATCTGCCAATTCTTGGCTAGTTACACCTTTCCTTGTTGATAATTCTTTTAAATCTTGAGTTCCCAGTGTCTTAATAGGCAGATGATTTAATTTTGGAACAGTCTCAGAATTAAAAGGCGATGGGTATTCATCCATCTCAATGTCACTTCTAAAGTCACATACTGTTTTAATTCCAACCTCTTGAATTTTTTTTATATCCCCTTTACTCAAATAAGATAGGCTATCAGATCTATAAATAAGGCCTTTTTTTAGCTTCATTCCATTACTAGATTCATAACCACCTAAGTCTCTAAAGTTTGATGAGCCCTCAAGTTTCAAAAGTCTATTATTCATATTTCCCTCAGCAATGAGACAGTTTTTTATTTATTTTACCATTGATGAACGCATCGAATCTGTATCGTCATATGCTGTAAATGACTCAATTTTTCTATCTCTAATTTTAAAAACATGCATTGAATAAGTGTCTAAATTGTCAGCAGTCATATGGTTTAAAACATAAACAGTGTTGCCAACGGTATCAATATTAATTTTTTCAACTTGAAACTTTGGCCAGTGTTTTGCAATTACATCAAAGGCATCCCTCACTGTCGCCTCAGTTCCAATATGTTTACCTGACTGGGGTAAATTGCCATAAATAGTGAAGACTAAGTCATCTGTATGTAATTTAGCCCAACTTTCGGTATCTCCCTTTGCAAAAGTAGAATAAGCTTCCATTACAATGTCTTCATTTGAAAGTTCATTTTTCTTATGGTGACCAGCATTAGCCGCAACTGATAAAAATATTACTGACAAGAATATTAGCTTTTTCATTAGATTTCTCCATTTAGTTTTACCTGGTAGCGGGGGAGGGATTTGAACCCCCGACACGCGGATTATGATTCCGCTGCTCTAACCAACTGAGCTACCCCGCCACAAAGTATATATGTTCAATAATGCTCTTAATCATAAGATGTCAAGATAAACGATTGTCAAATATCCAGCCACCACCTAAAACACGTGATGAATTTTTATTGTCATAAAAAACGCATGCTTGACCGGGCGAGATACCCTCTCTTAAACCAGAATCTAATTTTACGCTAACATTTTTACCCTTAGATACAAGATTTGCTCCCTCAAGATTTAAAGTAGATCCAATTTTTACTTTAACCTTCAAAGTTTGGTTACTGAACTCATCATCACCTATCCAATTTACATCTCTTAAGTGAAGAATTTCTTTTTTTAAATCATCTTTAGATCCAACAGTAACGTCTAAAGAAATTGGATTAATATCAATTACATATAGCGGTTCGCCAGTAGCCAATCCGAGACCTCTTCGTTGACCTATAGTAAAATTAACAATTCCATCATGATCAGCTAAAAAATCGCCTTTTTTTGAAATAATTTTTCCTTTTTTATAACCCTCAGGTTTTAATTTCGATAAAACATTAGAATATTTTCCATCAGGGACAAAACAAATATCTTGACTATCAGGTTTTTGAGATACTGATAAACCCATTTCTTCAGCTATAGTTCTAATTTCAGGTTTAGTAAATTTACCTAATGGAAACCTCAGAAAATCTAGTTGCTCTCTAGTCGTTTTAAATAAAAAATAACTTTGATCTCTATCGATATCTTTTGCTCGATACATTTCTCTACCCATTTTTCCTTCTTGAGAAGATATATAGTGCCCCGTGACTAATGCATCTGCGTCAAGATCTTTAGCTACCTTAAAAAGATCATCAAATTTTACTTTTTCATTACATAAAACACATGGAATAGGTGTTTCACCTCTTTCATAAGACAGGGCAAAATCATCAATAACTTTTTTCTTAAAAATCTTTTCATAATCAAGGACATAATGAGGGATATTTAAAGATGAAGCCACTTTTTTAGCATCATGAATATCTTGACCTGCACAACAGGATCCTTTCTTTTTTGGAGATGATCCAGAATCATAAAGCTGCAAGGTTACCCCTATAGTATCATAGCCAGATGACTTAGCTAAAGCCGCAGCAACTGAAGAGTCAACTCCTCCAGACATAGCTACAACTACCCTACCCTTTTTTAAGGAATTACTTATATCAAGATCAATTTTTGGTATCATATAATTTAAATATAAAATTTATTCAATTAATGCAATTAATTAAGAGAGGATATTTACTTAATTAATCATTATTTATTTTATTTAATCACAATAATTGATAATAATCTAATAATGAAAGAAAGAAATATAACTTCAGAATTAGTTAATATTGCCTATAAAGCTGGATCACTAATAATGGATATTTATAGCAAAGATTTTGAAATAAATATTAAGGATGATAATTCACCCGTAACAGTCGCAGATAAAAACGCAGAAAAGCTAATTCTTAAAGATCTAAATAATAAATTCCCTGAAATTCCAATAATCTCCGAAGAAGCATACTCTAATGGAGAA
>TARA_B110000444_G_scaffold256585_1_pt1 | contig 13335 bp, 7 predicted proteins | sample TARA_B110000444 | Tara Oceans TARA_B110000444 (sample SAMEA4398370) | marine metagenome | biome: Polar Biome; feature: [SRF] surface water layer (ENVO:00010504); material: water (ENVO:00002006), including particulate matter (ENVO:01000060) such as... | depth 5 m | reverse complement strand
GAAGTACCAAGCCTCTTATTCCAATCTCCTCCACCTTTTGTTATACTATTTCCTAAAAAGACAATCTTTTTATAGCCAATTGGTCTTTTTTTAAAATCTAGAATACGGTTATTGAAAAAATTCCGTTGCCATTCTTGTTGATTTTTAATTATTATATTTTCATGAGGGTATAGTCCTACTGGCTTATTATTATCCAATTGTTTTAATAATTGGCAGTTATTTAATAATAGAGAAATTATTGTTAGAGTTAATTTGATTATCTAAAATACAAATAATTTAAAAAAAAATATAAATTCTAAATTAAAAGTTTTCCCATAATGTTGTTTTGGTGTAAGAGATGAAAAAAAAGGGCTTCAATTATATTTGAAGCCCTTTTTATCTCAATCTTCTCAGAGTTATTTAAGGAAAATGAGTCTTTTTGAAACGGATTTTTCAGGTGTAGAAAGGGAATAGATGTAAACACCACTTCCAACAAGTTCACCCAATGTGTTTCTTCCATTCCATACAACAGAATGGGCTCCAGCAGGTTGTATACCAGACTTGAGCGTTTGTATTAATTGACCATTAACATTAAAAATAGCCATATTAATTTCATTTTGATTTTCCAATATGAAATCAATTTTGGTTGATGGGTTAAACGGATTAGGATATGCATTCGCCAAGGTGAATGTATTTGCAATCACTCTTTGATCATCCTTAGTGTTTAAGGAAGCATCTGTAATAGAATGAGTAAAACGCATATTATCAAGCCAAAATACAACCGTATCAGTTACTGCTGCATTTAAAACCGTTACACCATCCTCATCTAATATCGTGTCAAAAGAATGATGAATACCAAAAGCAAACTTTGTTGGAGATTCAATAACATCATCAAAATCGGGTGAATCTGCCCAACCGGGTGTAAACATATCAGCAAAAGGGACTACATATTCCTTCCATTCATTGAAGGCAATATCTATGTGATTAAAGACGCCCCAATGTCCAGGTCTCTCATTATCACCACCCCAACGGAATAACTGGTTTTCATCAGTAAGGTCCATAGTCATACCCATATTTTTCTTAACTATCAGGTTGTCTGTATCGACCTTGAGAGAAAATCTGAACTCTGTTGCATCACCAATATCAACTCCGTTTCCATCTGCATCAGTTAAGTCAATATTAATGTCTGTCCATCCTGTGTTCTCAGCCGGGTCTGAATCATGTCCCATGGTAACAGTAACTTTCATAGATCCATCACCTTCCATGTAATGTTCGAAATCATCTTCTAAGGTGACCGTATTCAGAGGATCTGCCATTCCAATAACCCAAGCGTCGACACCTTCATCAAAACTAAGACCTTGTACATCATGAACAGGATTGGTTAAATGCAGATCATCAATTAGAAAAGAAACCGTATCATTAGGATTACAGCCTATTGCTGAACTGCTATCACTGTGAACACCAAAAGCAAACTTCTCGATTGAACCTAAATCAACGCTACCATTCGTGGTTGTAGCCCAACCAGGAATTGTTAGACGACTAAAAGGAATAACAACTTCAAACCATTCTGAATCATCACCTAGAGCGCTTGGACTATAGAAAATATCTAGATCTTCAGGATAGCGCCAAAATTCGCTATTACCATCAGCATCAGCACTCTCAAAAAGATCACATGTGAATTGCATAGTTCTACAATTCCCTGTAGGCTCTTTAAGTAGCTTCATCTTAAAACGCATCTCAGTGTATCCAGATAAATCTGCAGGTGTATCAAACATATACGAAATATCAGTCCATGTTCCCCAAGCAACTTGATTTGTTAATGCAACGGTTACTTTCATAGCTCCATCACCCTCAACATAATCTTCAAAGTCATCTTCAAGAGTGACGATATTAAGAGGATCTGCTGCTCCTATTGTCCAGCTCTCTGCTGTTTCCTCAAAACCTAAGAATGTTGTTTCAGTTGCGTGGATACTAAATACCATTACAAATGAAACCATCATGCTTAATATGGTTTTTATCATTTTTATCATATTTTAACTCTCCGTTGTTGTTTTACTGTTGTCTACCATAGTAGGGAGCACCGCTACCTAACATATTTACTTTAATTATGCGACGTTTTTCTTCATCACTATGGTATCGGTTTATATAGATATAAGATTCATTACCCCAAAGAACATGATAAGCCGGAGCCATCAGTTGATTAGAGTATAATGTTTCTAACTGCCCATTAGTATTCATTAATAGTAGAGGGTCAGCATTACCATTATTTGGATCAGTACCTATGATTATTTTTCCATCGCTGGAAAAAGTTATTGACTTAATATCATGAGAACTAAATTCTTCTGTTTCTGCTAAGTTAAGGACTAACTCTTCAGTTTCTAGTGTGCCCTGGTCGTCTAAAATTTTGTTTCTATAAATAATTTGTGTGCCAGCAAAATAAACGTATCCATCGAATACTCTAACGGAGTTTATGCTGAAACCCACATAAATACCTAAGCTATTTACAGATGTATCAGCACGAATAACAAAAGCGCCACCTCCCGAACCTGCTAAAAAAATATTATTATTTATATCAAAATCAAATGAGGTCAGTTTTACACGTTCGTCATCTACATAGTCTGGGAAAGTTGCATATTCCTGGACTTCTCCTCCTTCTTCACCTATTGTATATAAAATCCTGTTACTTACTTTAACTAGGAATAACGTGTTGTTTGGACCAAATCTCATTTCAGATGCTTGAGGAAATGTCGTGGTTCCGAATTCAGTATATTCACCGTTTTGATTGGTTTTTCGGATTGTTCTATCGCCCATCATCGAGTATAGGTTTCCTGCGCTATCCATTGCAATAGATCGAACTTTATCTATGTTTGTGAATCCACCATATTCTTCGGATAAGGCTTGAAGACGATAATCGTAACTGGCAATTTTTTCTGCTTGAGGTACTACAATTTTGATAGAGATAGTGTCTCCAAACACAGAAGGTGCCTGCACCACAATTTCGTTAACAGATTGTGATGAAGCGGCAACTTTTTCTCCACCTATATATATAAAATTACCACTACTATCTGACGAAAAATTTTCACCTAAAATAGTCAGAATGGTAAATCCTCCAAAGGCACTATCAGCATGAGGTGATACACTCGTAATAATCGGTACAGCTGTGGAATTTTCATCTGGGGGCCAAACAGTATCAACAGTCGGATATTTTTCGCAGCTGAAAATGACAAAAAAAAGTATGATTATTTGAAATACCATTCTCATTATTTGAATCCAAAGTTGACACTTAAGCTGCTAACATTATCAAAAATTCCAAATGGAGTATATGCATAATTAATTCCAACTGTCATTTTATTTATTTGTTTATTAAATCCTGCTCCAACAGTTAAACCACGCTCGTCATAATTTATTAAATAACCAGTCCTTAAGAAAATCATATCAAATAATGAATACTCACATCCAACATTAAATTGCTCATCAAAAGAACGAGGGTGAGATAAATCAAAAGATAATTTTATGGATTGATTTTTAAGATTTAAAGGGGAAAACTCTGATATTAAAATTGTGCTTCCTAGACGGAAAGTTAGAGGTAATTGAAAGCTTTCCTCATAAAATTCAATTTCTTTAGAAAAATTTCTAACTGACATTCCAAACGCAAATCCTTTCCATCCTGTATCAAAAATTGTTCCAAAATCAAATGCCAGAGATTTGAGAGAATTATTATTTAAGGATGAAGTTGTATCAGAATCTATAAGAATACTTCTACCTAAATATTGAAAAGATGACTTAACCTGTCCTCCTATAGATAATTGGTCATTTAAAGATTTTCCATAACCTAGTCCGATGGCTAGTGCAGTTGGCTTGAACGTTTCTGTCTCAATGTAACCTTGTTTATTATCCCAAACCGCAGTGCCCTGTAGTAATCCATAATTCACATTATGAATGCTAATTCCGAGCACACCAAATTTCCCTTCTCTTGGCATAATTGAAAAACTTATTCCAGTAATTTTAATTCCTGCAATCCAGTCTAAATTCGCAACAGAAAGGTCTAATAATTGTTTTTGTCCTGTTAAGCCTGCTGGATTGTAAAAAAGGCTCACGGATTTTAATTTGGAAGCGGTCAAAGCATTAGCTTGCCCAGCGCCATACGCATCGGGAATCACACTTAAGAATTGAAAACCTGTTTGCCCTAACTTTCTGTTCTCACCCACAACATGACTGCCCATAAGTAACAGAATTAACACTGCAGTATTAATTTTATTCATTATATACTACTCGTATCAGTTTCAGTAATCTGAATAAAATTATCCATTACTTTCGTACTTTTCAAAGTACCATCAGAAACAGTTAAGGATACAGAAAAAGTATCTGCTTGATTGTATTGGTGAATCGGATTTTGTAGAAATCGACTACTATCTGAAGTATTATCACCAAAATCCCATATCCAGGATGTAATAGGAAATGTCCCCTCAAAAGACATATCTGAAAAAGAAACTTCCAGAGAATCAATCCCTATTAAGGGTAATGCTGAAAAAGAAGCAGAAGGAGCAATATTTGAATTGATAAAAACAACATTAAATGTTTTCGCTTCTAATGCTTTTAATTTAAAAACATAATAACCAGGTTCTAAATCATAGGCTGAGCGAGTGCGGATGATGGGACAGGCCGCAATATTTTCAAGAGTTGATTTATTCGAATTAGGTGTTATTAAATTCCCAGAACTATTCATGACATCGATATCTACAAATGCATCACTAAAAAAATATGTACTATCTGCCGCTTGCCCAACAAAGACTAATAAGTATGTTGTATCAGACGTCATTCTGATTTCGGTTAATTGGGTATTATTAATATTGAGGAATGTTAATGTATCTCCCAAAATAAAAGCGTATAAGCTATCTAAATTATTATAGATGGTATCTAAATCTGTAGTGTTTATAACTTTTTCCAGATTATAATTATAAAATTGTTCACAAGCATCATTATCAATTTGTGTCAAAGCAAAGGTTTTTGTGTCATAGTCAGAAATCCGAGTTTCACACCCTAAATAAAAAATTAGAATACAATAAAAAGAGTAAACCCTATAATTCTTATTCATTTTAGCGGATCACCGTAAATTTTCTGATAGCTGATTCACCATCGGGTGTTTCAAAATGAGCTATGTATAAACCACTTACTATGATTTGCCGAGAAGATGTTGTTGAATTCCATAATTCATCTCCACTTCCATCAGTATGGTTGATTGTTTCTATAAGATCACCACGCTCAGTAAAAATACGTATAGTGCATTGTGGTGGGAGTCCATAAAAAGCGAGTCTATCTTGTGCACCGGAACCAAACTGTAGTTGTTTTGCTCCAAGGTGAAAGGGGTTTGGCACAATAATTATTTCAGACATAGTTTCACTCGCAGGCCTACGTAAAAATGCAGGTTTATTTGTCATCGTATAAAATTTGCTAGAAACTAGTGGCGTTCCTGGGTGTATTTGATTCTGCGATCCATCATCTTTACTTACAATGTAATAATAGTAATCAAATCCACGCTGGGGTGTCATATCATTAAATTCATTAACATTATCATTGGCGCTACATTCAAAGATTTTTTCATAAGCTGTATCCGGTTTTGCAATGGCTCGATAAATAGAATAACCATCAAAGTTTGGATGAGATTCTGCATCGTTACCTTTCCAAGAGAGAACAATACGATCACCACCGGAATTAACTTGGAATTCTGATGGTGGCGCAGGTGGATTGTTTAATGTATAACCAGTATTAAAATTTGATGCTGCGCGCTCAAATGTATTAAGAAGTGAGTCAACTCCTGTTTGGACCCAAAGACGCTTATACTCATCCTTGTCTGCTGTGGTACCGCCACCAGGTTTTTGTAAGTTATTAGACCCTTCATGCTGAAACCAATTATTACCAACATCAATACTCTTTAATCGACTTATTCCATTAACGCCTTCTGCTAAAATAATTCGAATACTATCTCCATATTCTAAATCAAAAGGTCCAAACCCTTGTGCTTGAGAAAAGCCCCCAGCATCGCCGCCCCAAGCATCGGCATAACCATCCCCTACTTGATCTGCATGCGTTTGGCTCGGGTGACCTGATGACATCCTATCATAGTAACGTCCCATTACAACTGAATTATACTGGTTTGGAGTTTCATTATCCGTATCGTTTCCAAGATATTGTGTTGTAAATGGTTGACTCATATCATTTGAAGGGTCGTTAGGACTGGTATCTGAATGGAGGATCACTGTCCCAACGTATGCGGAAGCACCAAGTGCCCCGCCTTTAGTATAATTTGGACACCCCCAGTCACCTTCCCAATCAACAGGGGCTTGAGAATGAGGGCCGTACCAGGAATACTGTATTCGATGGTCAGAATTAGAATTATCCCCGTCTACATGGGGACCAATTACTTGATTGACAATATTTCTACCCCAATTAATATTATTACTTGCTGCCCAGCCATTCACAAATGCTTCATGCCCGATTGCATATCTATATTGAAAATGAAATATAACATCGGTGAGTGCTCGTTTTAGAGTATCTCCTTCCAGATTGATGATGCCTGTATTCTTAAATACATAATCATAGATGAAATAGTTATCATGATTCTGCTGAGAAAAGGCATAAATCTTTCGGTCAATAGAAACTCCAATTGATGAATGAAGTTTATTTGAGATCATTCGATCGCAAAAGAGATTTGGGTCGATTTCATCTACGTTATCATCGTAATAATTATCTGTTGAAATATCTCCATCAACTAATACTAAGGGATGGTTGAAGCGTCCTATCATTTTCCATTCATAGGGCATAATTTCATCATAAGCACCAGCATTACGAGTACCCACGGTGATTACCTTGTGAGGAAATTCTATTTGATAAACGGGATCAAGATAATTTGTTGTCCCAATCCACATGGATTTTGCAGCAATATTATCCTGGTATTTATATTGAGCCGGCCAAGCTAATCCATCTTGTTGTTGAGCGTCATTTCCAGTCCGTCCTGATTCTAGTTCCGCACCTAAGTTAGAGAACCATGATCGAAGATTCCCAACACGAAGCCATTTAATTTCTTGTCCTGAAGGTTGTGCCATAATTGTTGAAAAAATAAAAAATATTAACCCAATAAAATTTTTAGAAATCATAACTAATCCTTAGTCCTATAAAAATATTTCTAGGATTTAAAAAGTTGAAGGATGTTTGATTTGGCATATCAATGTAGGCCTTTGTTTCAAGTATATTACTCATTTTGGATTTAGGGACTTCAATCCATGTTCCAGATTCGTACTCTTGGTAAGTATCCGTTGATGATTCAAAATATATGACTTCTTCTCTAATATTTGATTCTCCCAGACCATCTAAAAATGAGACCTGAACAATAGGCTGAAATTCGACATCATCATCTCTAAATTCACCTATTCGGTCAGAACCTATTATATTTTGATATGCACTATTTTCAGGAAGATGAAGTGATTGAAAATAGGACAATTGGTCATCAGCATTATAAAATCCAGCAAGTGATAATCTTTTTGTGTTAAATAGATTATTAATCTCTGCAAAAATTCCCACATTTACTTTCCCAATTTTTAAATCTCGATGAATTTTCATAGAAATATTAGAGTAATCCTTATATTGAAGTAAAACGGGTGAATTGGATGAAACACCAGGATAAATGTTGTGAGCATAAGTAAAATAACCTTCACGCCAAGATAGTAATGTATTCGTAGACCACCCACCTATCGGGTAAAAATTCCCTATTTTAGGACCAAAATTTGATGGGGATGAAATTGTAAGGTTTGCTCTTGCGAAAGGCTGAGGTATTGGTTTAGACTGGTATAATGCTTGTGTATTGTTATCGTATTCACGTTGTTCAGAAGGGTTTTCAAATAATTTAGATTTTCCAAATAGACCTGATGATTTAATTTGATAGGTATAATTAATAAAACCACTCCACCATCTAGAATTATATTTTCTAAATGTCATTTCAAAACCGCGAATATCTTCATAGCTGTTATTGTCAGCTAAATTAAATATAACACTTCCATCTGCGCTATAGTACGTTGTATAGGTTAATTGATCAACAATATCATGGTAATATCCAGCCAATTGTAAAAGATAGAGTTCTCTAAAAGTTCTATCAAATCCTAATTCATATGATATAGTCTGGGACATTCCTAATTCCGGATTACCATAATTTCTCATTGCTCCGCCAATATTTCGACCCATACGAAACATCTCTTCATAGGTTGGGAGTTGGTTAAAATGACCATAATTAAAAAATAATTTTGACGTGGATGAAATAGGATGAGAGACAGCTAGTCGAGGACTAAGAGAATATTGCCCATCTATATCTTTTGATTTGTAATTATTTTCTTCACTGTATTCTGTCGAATTAAATTCTTTCCAATCCTTGGAAAAAGGTTCCAAAATCGTCCAATCTGTATTTCCATTATTGTAATCTAATCTTAAACCAATATTAACTATATAACCATTTAACTCAATTTTATCTTGAATATATGTAGCACCTCGGATTGGTTTTTGTTTCATTCGTACATAATTATTACTTCCAGGGAAAACAACATTAACTACACCGTAATCTAGATTTAAGTCGTGATAGACATATTCTATACCGGTTTTAATTAAATGAGATTTTGTGATTTGATTCGTATAATCTGCTTTCAGAGTTAAGGAAGAGATTTGACTAGAATCCCTAGATGTGCTAGTGTGCCCACCAAAAAACATACCGGCTATACCAACATCTGGTTGCGAACTAAATCCAAATGGCGCTTGTTTGTTTATGAAGTATCCATCGATAATTTCAAATTCAACTGTGTCACGATTATCAATTGGGCCAGTTTCGTAATTTCGATTCACATTTTCTAAGGAAATCCGATAAAAACTTTTGGGAGAAAGTGTATGGGTTAAATTAGCAGAAGATGTGAAGTGAGATACATTTGCCAAGCTATACCATGAATTTGAAAAAATTCTGCCAGGTAATCGATCTGTTCGGTTTGCTATTTGCCAGGATGAACGCATATAATCTACGCTCGAACTTCTTTCGGTTCCATTTTGAGCAATGTTCTTACTGCTTCCTGTTGAAAAGGTTGTATTGATTTTCATAGTCGGTGAAATATCTGACGTAAGGTTCACCATGAAATCATCATCTTCGTAATCATCCGAAGCTAGCGGAACTAGTAGCATCTCACGCTCTTTTCGATAAGAACTGAAAAATCTCAAATTACCAAGAAATTTACCAATACCAGGAACAGGGCCCCCAAATCCTAGGTCTATATTATAGTCTGGTTCTATTATTACAGGAGCTTTCCTATGTTCGTAAAGAAAAACTTTTTGAGCACCCGCCGGTGTTAAATCATTTGAAGCATCATCGTCAGACAGTAAGGCGCTAGATATATTATTCCACCCTTCAAATGTAGGATACTGGTCCTGGATAGCTTGCGTCCAAGTCCCATTCTCAGTACCAGTCCAGCTAACGTCTTCATCTAGGTAAGGACGAAGCCACATGCTATTTCTATCATAGGGAGAGAGACCAAAATGTTTAGGGCCGGGAGGAGCATATCGGGTCGTAATACTTCCTTGATAACGGTCAATTGCTCCTTCTCGAGTAATTATATTAATTAGACCTGACCTGACCTGACCATACTCCGCATTAAACCCGCCTCTTTCAATTGATAATTCATTAACGGCGCTTAAGGCAACTCTTGAGATAGGTTGATTGGTCCGAGGATCTCGCATGGTTGCACCATTTATCATCAAAAGGAGTTCGCTACTTCCACCACCTCTGACTACCAGTCCATCTTCAATTCCAGCTTGTAATTCGATTGCATCAACTACATTGGCTAATGGAAGTTGTGCCAGTTCATCACCAGATATTGAAACTACACTTGTAGCAACATCTTCTCGGATGATTTTTTGACCGGCTCTTACAATTACTTCATCTCCTTCTAAAACTTTTTTTTGCAGTACAATGTCTATTGATGAAGTTTGATCAATAAAAACCCTGACATCTTTCATGGTTACTTTTTTATATCCAATATAAGAGATAATTACAGAATTATTCCCTGGTGGAACAAATAAAATAGTGAATAAGCCTTCTTGATCAGTTGCTCCACCAATTTGAGTTCCTACAATCTGAATATTAACGCCTACAAGAGCATTTCCATTTTCATCTTCAATCTTTCCAGATATTTTACCGGTCGTGCCACCAAAAAGAAAAGTAATCAAAACAAAAATACTTATTAAATAAAATGAAATATATCGAATTGGTGATCTTTTTTTCATAAACTTAATTTATACCTTGGCTTTTTAACTATATACGAAGTGTTATTTAACCACTTTTTAAGAATTTTACAATAAAAATATAGTTTATAAAAGCTATACAAACGTAGAATTATGTATGAATTTTCAAACAATATCACAACCAATTAACCAAGGTTGGATGTTCCAGCAGGAATCTAGCTCTAATTGGATGGACGCTGTTGTCCCAGGATGTGTCCATTTAGACCTTCTAAATCATAATCTGATTCCAGAACCTTTTTTTGGTTTAAATGAAAAAGAGATTCAATGGATATCCAATCAAGGTTGGGTCTATCGACTTATTTTTGATACTGAAAAAGAGATTTATAAAAAAAAAAATAAACGGCTGTGCTTTAATGGTCTCGATACGTATGCAAATATTTATCTGAATGGTGAAAAAATTATTAGTGCTGATAATATGTTTCATCCATGGGAGGCAGATGTGTCGACTATTTTACTTCCAGAAAAAAATGAACTAATTGTTGTGTTTCGATCACCGCTAAAAGAGATTGCCCCAAAAATGCAATCTCTTGGGCATAGCCTCCCTGCTGAAAATGATCAGGCTGGAAAAACAAGTCCTTTTACCCGAAAAGCTCCTTTTCATTATGGCTGGGACTGGGGACCTTGTTTTGTCACTTTGGGAATCTGGAAAGAAGTTGAACTCGTTGGTTGGAATCAATGGCATATTGAAAAAGTCTCAATAGTTACAAATAAACTAACAGAAACATCGGCAGATTTGGAAGTAGAGATTAAACTAATGAGTGAGTCAGATGAGGAATGCCAGGTTGCTATATCAGAGCCAAGGTCTGGTATAGTAGAAAAATTTGAGTCTAATTTGGTTACAGGTAAAAATATTTTTAAATATTTACTGTCAATAAGAGACCCTGAATTGTGGTGGCCTGTAGGCCATGGAGAGCAGCCACTATACACATTTAAAATAGTAATTAGTTCAAATATGTTTAAACAAGAGTGTACAAAACGTATCGGAATCCGAGATGTTTTAATTAAAAGAGAAAAAGGTGGAAAAGGAGAATCTTTCGAGATTCACGTGAATAATCAACCAATTTTTTCAAAAGGTGCAAACTGGATTCCGGCAGATTCTTTTACAACAAGATTGACATATAAAGATTATGAGAGGCTCCTTGGGGATGCAGTAAAAGCAAATATGAACACCCTTAGGGTTTGGGGTGGGGGTATCTATGAGCCTGACCACTTTTATGATATCTGCGATGAGTTGGGCATCCTTGTGTGGCAAGATTTTATGTTTGCATGTTCGATGTACCCTGCTGACGATATGTTTTTAAACTCGGTAAAAAAAGAGGCCGAGTATCAAGTTAATAGATTAAAACATCATCCAAGTATTATCCTATGGTGTGGCAATAATGAGATTGCTTCAGGATGGCTTAGCTGGGGCTGGAAAGAAGAATTACCTGCCTCTGTTTGGGATGACTACAAGAAATTATTTCATGAGCTATTACCCGATGTCTGTGAAAAAGTAGACCCTTCTCGACTATATTGGCCTAGCTCTCCGGGTCATGACCTTGCTCAACCTGAAATCGATCAGATTTATGGTAGTGGTGATAATCATTATTGGGGAGTGTGGCATGGTGGAGATGACTTTGATGCATTTGAAAATAATATTGGACGGTTTATTTCTGAATATGGCATGCAGTCTTTCCCTGAGGTAGGAACAATTGAGAAGTTTTCTAGAAAAAAAGATTTGTCCCTAACCTCTAAAGTTTTTGAAGGGCATCAGAAAGCCTCGCTTGGTAACGGCAACGTCCTCAAATATATAGATGAGTATTATACTAGACCCAAAGACTTTTCTAGAACCGTTTCTTTGAGCCAGATTATGCAGGCAAAAGCCATCAGGGCTGCTGTTGAAGTGCACAGAAGGAATATGCCATTTTGTATGGGAACGCTCTACTGGCAGTTGAATGATTGTTGGCCCGGGCCCTCATGGTCGAGTATAGATTACTATGGTAATTGGAAGGCTCTTCATTATGCAGCAAAGAAGTTTTATGCACCGGTTTTGGTCTCTATTACGGAAAAGAACGGTCAGGTTGAGGTTCATATAGTTAATGATCAGGGACATTCTATATCTGGAAAATTAATTACGACTCTTTTTCTCTTCAATGGAACTAAAATAAAAGAGATATCAGAGCACTTAGACATTGATCCATATTCTTCAAGTAAAAAGTTATCGTTGGATAAGGAAAAATTAATGGAAGGCAATAATGAAGCAGAGATTGTACTTAAAGGAATTTTGGAAATAAATAAAATTTCTATAGCAGAGTCTGAATATTATTTTTCTAGGCCCAAAGATTTAAAACTAAATAAACCCGAATTCTCTGTTAATTATGAATTCATAAATGAGAGACATTTTATTTACATAAAGGCAAAGAGCCATATGCATGAGGTCCATTTAAATTGTCTTAATAGACGTGGTTTGTTTAGTGATAATTATTTTAACCTGTTACCAAATGAAATAAAGGAGATTGAGTTTATACCAGACGAAACAACTATCGAAAGTAAGGGGGCATTACGTTTCCAAATAAAGAGCCTGTATGAATTGATGTATGAATAAATAGATAAATAGTAGAACAGAACAACGGAGATAATTTTGACTATTGAGAATGATATACGAATTGACCAGACCAGCCAGGTAGCTCCAAAGATAGAAAACCACGACTGGGCACAGCTTGCATTTTACAAGGATGAAAATAAAAAGATATCTACAATCGAAGAAAAAAACAAAAGAGTTGTATTCGTCGGTGACTCAATCACTGAGGGGTGGAGCAACCTTTTCCCTACGTTTTTTTCAGATTCACGTTTCATTAATAGGGGTATTAGTGGGCAGACCACTCCACAGATGTTGGTCCGTTTTAGGCCTGACGCCATTGACCTTAAACCCTACTTAATAATTATTCTTGCAGGAACAAATGATATTGCAGGGAACACGGGTCACTCAACAGAAAAAATGATAACAGATAATATTTTCTCTATGGCTGAACTAGGAAATGCTCACTCAAT
>TARA_B110000444_G_scaffold242570_1_pt1 | contig 13344 bp, 7 predicted proteins | sample TARA_B110000444 | Tara Oceans TARA_B110000444 (sample SAMEA4398370) | marine metagenome | biome: Polar Biome; feature: [SRF] surface water layer (ENVO:00010504); material: water (ENVO:00002006), including particulate matter (ENVO:01000060) such as... | depth 5 m | reverse complement strand
GTCGAAGGTCTGCGTAAACTGGAATACAGAGGTTATGATTCAACAGGGATTGTTGTCCGTCACAATGGCTTACAACTTCACAAGAAAGTTGGAAAGGTAGTTGAGTTGTCAAAGATACTTCCTAATCACATAGAAGGGAATATGGGAATTGCTCACACTCGTTGGGCAACCCATGGTTCAGTTACCGATGCAAATGCCCACCCACACATGAATCATGATGGAAGTATTGCAGTGGTCCATAATGGTATTATTGACAATGCTAGAAGGTTGAGGAGTAAATTAGAATCGAAGGGTTTTGAACTCAAATCTGAAACCGATTCTGAAGCCTTAGTCCACATGATTACGATTGGATTGAATTCTGGTCAAGAGCCGATTGAAGCAGTGAGGCAGACTTTGAAAAGAGTTACTGGAACATGGGGATTGTGTGTTTTGTTCAAGGATTATGATCTGATAATTTGTGCACGTAATGGCTCTCCATTGATTCTAGGACAAGGCGACGGAGAATCATTTGTCTCTTCCGACCCTCATGCATTATCACAGCACACTCAGAATATTTTCTATCTTGAAGATGGAGATCTGGCTGTGTTAACAAAACAGGGAATTGATATCTCAAGGTTGGACGGAGGTTCTTCTAGTACGAGTATGACTGTGCTCGAAGATGAATGGGGAGAAGCCGATATGGCGGGATACCCTCATTTCATGCTCAAAGAGATTCATGAGCAGCCAGAATCTCTCAGGCGTTGTATTAGCGGTCGTTTGGACAAAGCAAATGGAAGCGCTAAACTCGGTGGATTGAAGTTAGAACCAATCCGCCTACGTACTTCACCGCATGTTAGATTAATTGGATGTGGAACTGCTCTTAATGCTTGTCGAATCGGCCAATTAGCAATCGAAAGTTTGGCTAGAATTCCTGCAGTCTCTCATGTTGCTAGCGAATTTAGGTATAATGATCCAGTAATAAACCCGAATGCGATTCACTTTGCAGTATCTCAATCTGGAGAAACAGCAGATACAATTTCTGCTGTAAAAGAAATTCAATTGAAGGGAGGAGATGTCCACGGAATAATCAATGTAGTGGGCTCATCAATCGCTAGACTTAGTGGACGTGGAGTGTATATCCATAGTGGACCAGAACAGGCAGTCGCTTCAACGAAGGCATTTACAAACATGGTTGCAGCTTTACTTTTGTTCGCTATGAGAATTGGCCGTACACGTTCCTTTTCCCGCGAAAGAGGTCGTAAAATAGCCGAAAGTTTCGACCAGATACCTGACCTCATGGAAAAATACCTCGCTAATCAGGGGCCAATCGATGACGCGGTTGAACTCGTTAAGAATGCCAAGAGCGTTCTATTCTTGGGCCGAGGACTTTCAGCTCCGGTAGCAAGCGAAGGTGCGCTAAAGTTGATGGAACTTGCATACATTCCTTGCCTAGCATATCCCGCTGGAGAAATGAAGCACGGTCCAATTGCTTTGTTAGAAGAAGGCAGTCCCATTGTCGTGATTGCTCCAAATGACAAGCATCGTGAGAAAACGATTTCATCGATGCACGAATGTAAGGCAAGAGGAGGGAAAATCATCCTGATCCATGAAGAAGGAGATTCCATTTCTGAAGAAGCAGATATATCGATTAGTATACCTGCATGTGACCCTCTGCTAACACCGCTTCTCTCAGTAGTGCCTTTGCAATTGCTAGCCTACAAAACAGCACTTGCACTGGAATGTGATGTAGATCGGCCTCGAAACCTTGCTAAATCAGTAACAGTTGAATGATTACTTAATTGAGAATCGCTGGTCACCAGAATTCCAAAGAATTGGAGAGTATCCTAATTTGTGATGCGTATGTCGCATTTTGATAACTCCTATCTTCCTCGTGATATCATCACCCTGGCGCTCCATAGTTAGATGCATTACTCCATCTGACAGATAATCTTCAACACCGTATTCACCGAACTGTTTGTGGTCTTCTCCAGTCATTTCACATATGAAGAATGAAGTTAATTCTAATCTTCGGCATGCTTCGAATAGACGGAAAATCTCATCACGAGGGTTTTCCATCTTGGTTAATGTAAAGAATGCACCTAGAGAATCGAATACTAGTAATTCGAATCCTATCGATTGACGGTATGATGTTAATTGTTTAATCAACTGGCCCATCCAATCGATTCGATTACTCATTCCTTGCTCATCTAACTGGACACGCAAATCGGATAAATCGATGATTGCAATACGATTTCTGACTCTTGGGTCATCTACATTCATCCCCATATTAGACATGTGAGAGCGTAGAGAATCTTTGCCTTGTTCAAGTGTGACATAGATACCGCTTGTCTCTCCATACAATACAGCGTTGTATAATAGAGAAAATGTTACTGAAGATTTCATTGCTCCAGACTGTCCTGCAACAATACAAATGTGCCCCTGCGGGATACCACCTTGCATATTTTCATCTAATCCTGCGATGTGTGTTGGAATTCTTTCAATGTCACTCACGTCGTCTCACCGGTACCGTGTAGAAGCGATGTTCTCTTCAAGGTGACCCTCAAACGGCTAGATATGGGAATATGGCTTGCCAGTGCTTCACAGAGGAGAGCTCAGATTCTCAATGACAGATTTGGAGAGGTCCATGTTGAAGCATTACCAGATGTTGATGAAACGCCACCGTCTGGCTCAGTATCATCTCAAGTATTGGCGATTTGCCGACGCAAAGCTGCTGCTGTGAAGCCAGAACATGGGTTCAAAGCAGTAGTTGTGGCTGATACTATGGTTGCCGACCCTGATGATATCAATGCAGCAATGGGTAAAGCAAGTGGAGAACTTGAAGCAGCATCAATGATCAAGCGACTGTCGGGTTGTAGGCATCAAGTATGGTCTGCGACAGGAATCCAAATATGCGGTGACTGGACTTTTTTTGTCGAATCTGCAATCGTGGAAATAGAGGAATTAAGCATTGAGACTATTAGTGAATTAATCACTTCCAAATCTTGGGTCGGTAAGGCTGGCTCCTATGATTTGGCAGGAGCCATGGGTGCTTATGCAAAATTAGTGGACGGGGATGAATTGACAGTACTCGGTTTCGCTCCAAGTTGCTTGAGGTTACTTGATTAATCCTCAGGTGAAAAACCCGAACCTTCATCTGGGTGAGCCAGATATTGGTCATAAAACATAGGGGTTTTATGCCAATCTTCGAAACTGAAGAAAATGTCCTTTATCCAATGGAATAGCATTACCACAAATGAAATTGCAAAGCAGAAAACCATAGGGCGTGGAAACCCTTCCATTGAATTTCCATTCAACCATTTTAGTGCAAATGTTTGCAACACAATCAATAAACCCAAGTTCACAGAAATTAGTACAATCCACTTAGTTTTCCTCCTGTGAATTGACAACCTTTTATGGTCATCGTGTAAGTATTCAGCAAACCCCCAAAGAGATTGAAACACTACCCCGAAGATAAGAATCAATCTACTGTAAGGTAAACCACCTTCATTCAAATGCACATACCCCATGGTCTCAACAAAGGAAACAAATCCGACAACAGGTAGCCAAAAGACTGCGGCTAGCAACATTTTATTGAATGGTTTTTTGTCAAATACACACTTCAAAATCCTTTTAGGATTTAACATCAAAAAGATGAATAAGAACGGTGCACTTACTAGAACAGCGAATACTCTGATTGAGATTTCATCTCTGTAATACAGTGGCTCACCGATCACAGAAAGTAACAGCATAATAGTGAATATACCGAACACTTTTCCTAGATTTTCTTGATTGATTATTTTCCAATCTAATCTTCGATTAAAGTGTGAGATTAATAATGCTACAACAGTGATTACAATAAAGAAATCAAAGATAATTGATTCTGAAAGGTTTAGTATTCTTTCCACTCTTTCTCGAAGTACCCAACATGCTAAGGTAATTGCACCTAAAAATGGCATTAAAGCCCCTATAGAATATGTAAACGGACCTGTCTTATTCTCCTTTGGAGATCTAATTTTGAATATCGCTATTGCAGAAGGTCCTAAGGTTACTAAAGACGCGCAAAGCAATGTAATCCCAATTGTGGCAAGAGTCTCAAAAATTAGTAAATCATCCATTAGTATTCCGGAAACTACTCCTATCATTATTGCAACTTGTCCAGACATGTTGAGTCCAACATAAGTTCTCATTACGCTTTTTCCAAAGGAATGTAAATCATAAATCAGAGGTAGTATGCTAAATCCTAAACCTGCGATAATGCACATCACCCAACCTAAACCGAGTTGTATTCTCAAAGCAAATCGGATGTGTTCTTGGTTGTCACTATAGAAGTCATAATTTGATGAACCGCTCCACATAGCCGTAATGAAAAACAAAATTTGCATTACAACTGCTGCAAATAATAAGTCGATATACGAGCCAGCAGTGGAATATTGCTTACTCGATGTTTCGATTTTCATCGAACTCCCCTGCCCGCTTCAACATATAAGGAGTCGTCCTATCTCGTATCTAAATCAGTAAAGGAACAAGACCTAACACATTTTTAGATACATCCATAGAAACGTTGTGCCCAGGCAATAACAGGAGTTTATCTTCGTCATCCAATGCAAATATTGGGATGTCGATTTCATCACCCATTTGCTTCAGTGTTCTGCGACAAGCATTGGTTTGTGTATCCATGTGAATTAGTCTTGTTAGGTCAACAATAACAGTATCTCCTCTGCGAACTCTATCTTCGATTTGCCGGATTGGTAAGCGATGCATCTGGTCTGGTGTCACATATCTAAGTGCTCTATCTGGGAAATCAGTATTGGGTGAACTATATTCTGACAGGTCGTGAAATGCAATATTATCTGGGGTAACAGGTCCCGTCCAACCTTTGGGTAGTTTGTTGGTATGCTTGATTGGGGTTGGAATTTGTATTTTCTTTTCCTCAACCGTTTCATTTAGAGGATTTTCATTACTAATCGCAGGAGCTTCATCATCTGGGCTGACTAATGTCAACTGTTGACCAGGAGCTTCATCAGCCTTTTTTGGCTTCTTTTTCTTAGCACTCTTCACACTATCGGGAGAAGGTGCTTCAGGGTCAGGGAAACCAAAGAATTGCCAAAGTGTTCCCATTTTTCTCCACGCTCATATGTCCAAGTCATCTAGAAGATCTGCTAGGGCTTGTGAGGCAGGAGTTGGTGCTGGTTCTTGAACCATCGTCTTTTCTAGAAGTGAAGAAGTAGGTTCTACGAAGTTCGCAGCCGGAGCCGGTTGTGTGTATATCGGGTCAGATACTGGTTGGTTGTAGGCTTGAGGGGCTGGCTCTGAGTAAACAGGCGCTGCAACTGCTGGATTGCTGGCTAAATACTGCTCTCCATAGTATTCCCACTGTTCCATAGTCCAACCTTCCGGTAATCCGTTAGCAGGTAATGGTGGTCCCCTATTGGCAGTAACGTCTGCAATTTGAGTAGGTGGAATAGATTGTGATTGTTCTGGTGAAGAATTATCCCATCCAAAGTCGTGAGAGATTTTTGTTTCAACGGGTACTGTGCTATTGTCTCTTCCTCTAAGCATTAGTACTCCTATTAGCATCACAATTACTAAGCCTAACACAGTTCCAAATACCAAGGAGTTCGTCATTCCAAACAATCCTTCAGTTGGCTTTTCCTTTACTTCTACAATCACTGATGCAGTACTTGATTTCCCGTCATCATCTGTAACTGTAAGATTGACAAAGTATTTGCCTGGGGTGTCAAAGGAAACTGTATAACTCTCACCAAATCCATCCTGTGTTGCCCCTTCTGTAGTGGGGTCATCCCAAATGAAACTTAGAGAAGAACGATCACTTGCTGTGTCGCTGGAATTACTAGCGTTAAAGGTAATGGAATCACCTTCAGTTACAACAAAGCCCCCTTCTGGAACGAAAATATTAGCTGCAGGTGGGCGGTTCACAATTGTGACATCTATCGAGAATGAATCTGTTGCATTGTCATCATCCCATACATTTGCAGTCACTGTACGTAAACCACTAGTTCCCCAAGAATACAACAATTCTGCTCCTTCAACATCACAATCATCAGTAGCGATTCCATTTTCATCTGAATCGATTGAAACTACTAAATCCCAACAGAATCGTAAATCCTCAGCATCGGCAATATCGCTTGCAATAGCACTAAGGTTCAGCATCTCATCTTCGAAGAGTGCTTGAGATGCAGGTAATACATCGAGGACAGGTGCTACATTTACAACTCGTACATATCCAAGTATCGTGTCACTTGTAACCCCATCATCATCTGTAGAGAAAACACGAATTGTGTGTAGTCCAGATTTATCCCAAGAGGCTGTGATTTCAGAAGTAGGACCTGATGTGGTAACAGTCCAATTCTGGTCTTGGTCGTCAGGATACCAAGTGATCAATAATTCTTCTTTGTCAGAAAGCGTATCATCTGCTTCAATAAGTAGAGTCGCCATTACTTCTTCATCGATAGTCCATGTTCCATCTTCTGCGGTCAGGTATGGTATTCCACCGATTGCAAAGTTAATCTCTCCAATAGTTGGTGCTACATTCATTACTTCGAATGTGATTGTATCTGTAACAGATGCATTATCATCATCAGTTACCATAACTTCGATTTCATGAACTCCTTCTTCTTCAGTAGTAATAGTACAATAAGGTCCGTATAATCCTTCTTCACAAGCGCTACCTGGCCAAGTCACAGTGACATATTGCCCCTCTGGTGACACAGTGTCTGTATCTCCGCTGTCTGTGGCATTGAAGGTAATCTGTGTGCCTGCATTAACCGTAGGTGTCAAGGTTGTTAGGTTCACGTAAGGGTCTCGATTGAGAATTGTAGCGTTCATCACCATCTCAACTTCATCAAGTTCATCATCGACAACAATTACCTTGACTTCCCAAACACCATCATCAAACCATGACCAATTTGTTTGGCATGTTGGGGCATCGACAAATTCAGTTCTAAAACCATCTTCTATCTCAAAGAAGCATCCAACATACCCACCGTCTGTGTCAAAAGATGCAGATGCATCTATTGAAACGTTAACGAATGTGAACACATTGTCTGTCAAGGTCATATCTGCCACCGGCATTCTACCGATGAAAATATCTAGAGCAGCTCCATTATTCGAGCGATTAGCATCAGCAGTTACCAGATTGTCAGGGTCCACCATAAATGTTAGAGTTTGGTCGCCGATTGGAGTATTTGCAGGTACTGTCCAATTGACATCAACTCGTGCTTCAGAATATGGAGCAAGTTCAGGGAGGTTTCCTCTAACTGTAGTTCCATCAGGTGTTACAATTTCCATCTCAGTAGTTGGTGAGGTTAGTACACCTCTGTTTTGTGCAGGTACTGAAAATTGAATTTCATCCCCTGGTAATGCATTATAACCACTCGCTTTTGATAGGATAAGCGAATCATTTCCTCTTGTTCTAGTAACTATCATCGAGTCTGGTTTTGCCACTAAATCAACACCTACAACAGATAGATCCATCACTATAGTCCCGGCCCCCACAATTTTGTTAACAGGGTCCCAAATCACCACACCATTACTGGTCCAATCATCAGATGAAGGCGAAGCATCTTGTGCGAACCCGACATCCAAATCAGGGAACACTTTCCCGTCAGAGTCAGTTGTTAGACTCATTATCACGCCATCTGATTCATAGCGTAACTGCAGGTTTTTACCAACTTCGTTAGCAGTGTTTACAGTGAAGTGACCTACTACTTCTTCAGTAGCATTAGGTAGAATTGCAACGAACTCGGGAACGACTTCAATCACAGTATTTCTTATTCCTGGTGAAGACGTTGGATTACCGCCAGAAGAATCAGTTGGACTGTACGACTTTAGTAGCCAATCTATCTGGAATCCTGCTGGATTAATTATTCGATACCAAGCATAAGACCTAACGGAATCACAGTACCACTCAAACCCATTAGTAGTTCCTGTGTTATTCCAAGAGTTAACCTTGCTAGAATCATCACAACCACTGTATGAAGGCGAATCGCCGTCTTCTGTTGGTATGCCGTCTGTAGTAACTTGGTAAGTTGTATTGTCTTCGACGAAAGGAGAGTCAAATGTTGTCGGGTCGAAATAGCCTGAAGTACCTGTGACATTGGTTGCAGAAGAGTAACTACTTGTCCACTGGTCTCCAGTTCGTAGAGGGAAATCATACTTCTCTCGAGGTGGCTCATATACGGTTGCGAAAGTTATGTCTGCTAATTCTTGTGATAAAAATCCAATATTAAATGGGGCGAAATCCACAACTAAAGTGAAGGTACTATCCCACACTGCCAAGTCATTGGCGCGTAAAAGGTCGGTTCCATCGTATTCGATTTCAAGCCTTCCAGAAGTGCCTTCTAGTGAAGCACCGTTGTTTCCTGAAGAGTAATCCCCAGAGATTGTAACTTCGTAAAGTAAAGTCTGCACCCCTTGTATAGTTTCGAATTTGATATCGGTAACTTCCATCGAGGTATCACCAGTTAGCGTCTGTATCGATGCTGAAACATTTGCTGCTTGGATTAATCCTGCAACGTCGAATTGAGTTTCATAGACCCAAGTGTCGCCAATTCTCCAATTAGGAACATCGTGTGTATTAGCTGCTGATTCACCAGCAAAATTCACCTGATGGTCTTCAAAATCGTCTATCATTGAGAGCGGGCCGTATGCCGTCATCAAGATGAGAATAAAGATAGGAATTACTCGGCGCATGGACATACGTAGTATGTCCGTTACTTTTCATCCTGTCCGTCCTCGGATTCTTGCATTTCGAGGTATTGGTGGCCGTAGTGTTCCCATTGCTCTTCGCTCCAACCTTCGGGCAGTCCTTCTTCTGGGATAGGAACTGTTTCCCTATTTTCTTCATTTAGAGCGGAAACATCTTGTTCCATGCCAAATGCACCGAAAGATGGTGCTTCCATAGGTGCTTCAATCATCGGAACATCATCATCATCCCAAACTGACTTTCGCTTTCTTTGTCCCTTCTTCAAGAAAATAACTAGTCCTGAAATTACCAGTGCTATGAGCACTAATTGTACAAACGGATTTGCTTCTTCTCCGGTTAGAGACTCCATGACTTCTTCGAAAGCAGTTCGGTCAGGGGAATCAACCTCAACAACTGTTGAACTAGTTCCTGGTTTGAGTATTTCTTCATCCCAAGCAATCGCCTTTATGGTGAATTTACCTGCTCTAGGGAATGCGTATTCTACCGTTATGCCAACGAGGTCTGCATCATTGTCTTTTATCCCGTCACCATCGCTATCCACTGAGCAATCAACATCCCAGACGACAGTCAAGTATTCTCTGTCAATGTCTGAATCGATAGTAGCCGAAGCATCCAAGATCACAGTTTCACCTGAAATCGCATTGCTTGGTGCTTTCATACGGACCATTGGAGGTAGGTTAAGAACGGTTACTGATGCTGTAGATGAACTCCTAGCTCCATCATCATCTGTTGCATGGAATACGATATTGTGTACGCCTGCATTTTGCCAAGACCAAGTAAGGTCAAACCCTGTAATGTCACAATCATCATCAGCAGAACCGATTCCATCATTGTCTGCTCCCGGGTCAATATCCCAGCATACAATCAAGTCTTCCATATCCGAAGCAGTATCCCATGCTACGCCTGAAATACTGATACTTTGTCCTTCAGCAACAGCCATGATTTCCGGTAAATCTTCAATTTGAGGTTCAGCATTTCTAACATCGACCCATCTCTCAACCCAGCCGCTATCTTCGCCTTCAGTATCGATTGCTTTGACTAAAACAGTCTGCATGCCAGACTCAGTCCAAACTGCAGGAACTCGTGATTCTCGACCGTCGGTATCTACGCCAAAGGACCATTCATACCTGAGATTTTCTAAGTCATCCATCGAATCTTCAGCTCTGGCTGATAACTCAACATCTTGGTCTTCAGTGACCTGCCAAGACATTTGTCCTGTGGCTTCGATGATTGCGCCATTATCATCCCACATTGCTACTGCTACATCGTGTGGGGCAATATTTGTAAATTCAATATCGATGGTTGCATATGTTTGGTTTCCATCATCATCTGTGCCGACCGCAGTAAATGTGTTCAATCCTTCTTCCCATGCCGTAGTTGTGCATGTTCTTGTGTAATATCCTTCATCACATTGAGTGTTAGGCCAATGCACGTCGACCAATCCTGGCCATGAATCTTCAGAATCAGAATCATTGGCAAATACATAGAGGGTGACTGGGTGTTCTACCTTTACTTGACTTCGTTGTGAAACGATAGAAACATTTGGAGCACGATTGTAGATTTCAACTTCAAGAATGTTTTCAGTTGAATCTCCTTCTTCATCACTAACTGTGACCAAGACCGAGTATATTCCATCATCAATCCATGTCCAATTCAAAGAACAACTGTTACGCATCACCTTTTGGCTAGCCATTGAATATGAGCCATCATCGAATTCAATATCGAATGTGCACCAAACAATGCCACCATCTTCATCAAAACTCGATGAAGCATCAATGAATATTTCTTCATTGGTCCAAGCACTTTGGTTCATTCCAATGTAGGTGGGCGAGCTTCCAACAAATAGCGGGAGAATTCCGACATCATTAGTTGAATCTGCATCATTTGGATTAGATAATTGGCGGTCAACTTCCCATTCTATCGTTTGATTATCAATACTTGAATTGGCATCTACTTGCCATTCGATTTCAAAGATAAACTGTTCAAACATCCCTAGAGGTGGTAGAACCTTAGTGACTTCAAAGCCATCCGGATATTTGATGTGAGTAGTAGTTGCAGTACTGGTTGTAATCCCTCTGTTGTAAACCGGTAGTTGGATCATCAAGTAGTCCCCTGGTAGGACATTAAATCCTGAAATAGAGTTTAGAGTGACCAATTCACTACTTCGGTTTCGAATTATATTCGCTCTCTCTAACCCCGCGACTAAATCAAGTCCCACGATATTGTCATCAAGAGTAATTGTAGCCACGCCATACATCCCTCCAGTTGATGCAACGATTCCATGACTCGCCCAATCGGTGGTCGAAGCAGATGTATCGGTGGCCTCTCCAACCGAAACAATTGCCCAAGCACTTCCGTTTGCCCCGGTTGTTGCAGTTGTCACAAACCCTTCAGCCTCATGTCTGATCTCAACATCCAATCCGGATTGAGGATTACCAGAGGAGTCAGACACATTTGCCCATACCTCAATTGGAGTATTCAGTGCTGTTATTTGTGTTGACAAATCCACATCAACATTCAAATTTCTGTATCCCGGATTAGTAGTAACTTCAACTCCACTTGAGCCAACTGGGAGATATTGTTTGAGCCTGAAATCAATTACCAAACCGATGTCCTCCTCGGTGTTAGACCAAGCGAAGTTTCTAATTTCAGGACAGAACCATTCGAACGAAGTTTCAGTTCCATTATCATCATAGGAAGTCAATTCATATGATGCATTACATCCTCCATAGCCAATCTGTTCTCCAAGATTGTTAACGGGCTTGCCAATGTCGGTAATCTCCCAATTTGTATGGTTTGCACCACTTGTTGGCTGAGGGAATGGTGTGATGTAATCCGAAGAACCAGACCATGATGTTGAGGATACATAGGAGGTGTTCCATGTCTCTCCTATCCTTAACGGGAAGTCATAGTTTTCACTCATCGGGTCATAGGTGGTTGTGATTGTGATGTCTGCAATTTGTTGAGTGAGAGATGAAATTCCATATGGTACGTATCTGACATTCAGAGATAGGTCGGTTGACAGTTTTGCTAAATCTGAAACCCTTCTAACTTCATCGACTTGATATTGGATATACAGATTGCCAGTATATCCCTCTAATGCGACGCCACCTTTGTCGAAATCGGCTTTCGATGAAGTTTGGTAAACCAGGGTTTGAACACCATCGATATCGACTTCAGTAACCCCTTCAACAGTAGTGGTTGCATCTCCTATGATTTTACCAACAACCGCATCAACTCCTGCACCTTGAACAAGAACGGTAGGGTCGAATGCACCTGAGTAAACCCACTTGTCTCCAACCCTCCAAGTGACTACGTCACTTACGCCTGGATCTTCACTACCAATGCCTCCAGCACTAGCTTGCGGCGCGACCAATAAAGTCGAAAGCAAGAGGATGAGCACCATCCCCACTTCTCGGCGCATGAACCGTTTATGCAAATGGCGGATAGATATAGATGAGGGCGACTCGATATTTCCTAAAACCAGTGAAAAAGAGTAGAAATACCGTTCTAGACCCCTTTTTGGTAACTTTAGTCAGGGAATAGACTCATTGCCAAAGTCGGCCACGCCGTAACATGCGCTGGTTCGCCTTCAATGGTGATGCAGATGGTATCTGTTCCATGGTACAATGGGGCCTTGTGCATGGAATTGAAGGGCAGATAGTTACCGGTGTCAAGAGAGATATTGAATTACTCACAAAAGTTCATCCTAACACTGGTGATGAAATTGTGGTGATGGATATCTCACTAGCAAGAAATCATGAAAGAGCTAGCAAGTTTTGTGCAGATGGCTTCAAAATGACATGGTTCGACCATCATCTTCCAGGAGATGTAATCGAAGGACTTGAAGCATATATTGACACCTCTTCTGATGTTTGTACCGCTAAGATAGTCGAGAATTTTTTACAAGTCAAGTCAGATTGGTCGGAAGTTGCTCTTCATGGCGATGGGCTGTCCAAATATTCGTCAAAACCGGAATACAAAGAATTGGGAGAATTACTCAATTACAATGGATATGGGGCTGATCTCTCTGATTTGCACATCAATCCCGACAAATTACTGTCGATTTGTCTTGAATCTATTACCCCTGAGCGATTTATGGATACATCTGAATTTACGATGTTACAACAGGGTTTTGCTACAGATATTTCCAAAGCGGATTCAGTTGAGATTGTTGATGGTATTTACCTTCTGCCAGACGAGCCTTGGGCTCGTCGTGTTGTTGGAGTAATGGCACATCGAATCAATTCGGAAAGCCCTGGCCCGCACGTGATTGCAATCGACAAAGGGGAAACCTTGCAAGTGTCACTGCGTGGTCAAAGTGGTATTGGCGACATTTGTGCAAAGTTTGGCGGCGGTGGTAGAGCTACCGCCGGCGGCATTGACGCTCTCCCGAAGGGAGAGATACCAGCCTTGATGAATGAGGTCAACGCCCGTAGGTCTGCTTGAGGTGTTTTTATGCACGATAGAATGACCCATCTTCAAAGATTGGAAGCCGAGGCTATCCACATCATGAGAGAGGTTGTTGCAGAAGCAGAAAATCCAGTAATGCTCTATTCGATAGGCAAGGATTCCTCTGTAATGTTACATATTGCAATGAAAGCATTCTACCCTGCAAAGCCACCATTTCCAATAATGCA
>TARA_B110000444_G_scaffold261104_1_pt1 | contig 13353 bp, 11 predicted proteins | sample TARA_B110000444 | Tara Oceans TARA_B110000444 (sample SAMEA4398370) | marine metagenome | biome: Polar Biome; feature: [SRF] surface water layer (ENVO:00010504); material: water (ENVO:00002006), including particulate matter (ENVO:01000060) such as... | depth 5 m | reverse complement strand
CCTAAGTGTGTTCACATCTTTAATATTTAGCTACTATGTCACAAATTTCGCTCAATACAATCAATTATATGGATCAATTGGCACATTATTAGTTATTTTACTCTGGATGTATTTTAACTCAATAATATTACTCATTGGATTTGAATTGAATGCCAGCATATTAAGTGCTAAAGAAAGTCAATCGATGAAACTATCTTCAAAAATGAAAAAATGAAAAATATATTTTGTTTAATCATGCTTATGTTTTTAATTCCGTTTGACTTAATATGCCAAGAAAAACCTGCTAGATACAACCCCATTCAAAAACCAAACACATACAGAAATATAGACAACCCTAATTATTGGGCTAATAAAAAGCCATATTCTGACTATTGGCAGCAAGATGTTTATTATCAAATTCAAGCCAATATTAACGAACAAAAAGATTTGATTGAAGGAACAGAAATATTGACATATTGGAATAATTCTCCCGATGATTTAAATGTAGTTTACTTTCATTTGTATCAAAATGCCTTTCAACCAGAATCTCATCTTCATGAACTAAATAGTCAGAATAAAATTGAACTGACATATGGACCATATGAAGAAGAAAAAAAAGGAACAATTATCAATGAAATTAAAGCAAACGGAAGAAATATTTTACTTGAACAAGACAACACCGTTCTAAAAATTTACATGAATAAACCAATTAGGTCGGGTGAGTCAATTGTATTCAATATAAAATTTAGTACTTATTTTGGCTTAGGTACTATGGAACGTCGAATGAAAAAATTTAAATCAAATGGGCAAATGCATTATGATGGTGTACACTGGTATCCAAGAATATCAGTTTATGATGCCAAATTTGGATGGACGACAGATCAACATCTAGGAAATGAGTTTTATGGAGATTTTGGAACTTTTGATGTAGAACTTAATTTAGCCTCCAATTATATCACAGAAGCAACTGGATTTTTATTAAATAGAGAAGAAGTACTTCCTAAAAGCCTGAGAAAAAAGTTAGACATAAAAAACTTCAAAGATAAGCCTTGGAACGAACTTGCGTCTGTAATTACTCCGTACAATTTTAAAGAAAGAAAAACCTGGAAATTTCATGCAGAAAACGTCCACGACTTTGCATTCACAGCAGACCCAAACTACAGAATAGGAGAAGCTTCTTGGAATGGAATTACTTGTTATGCCATGGCACAAGAACAACATGCTTCAAAGTGGCAAAATGCTGCTGAATATGCCGCAAAAATAATACAAATTTTTTCGGAAGACATTGGTATGTATACTTATCATAAAATGATTGTTGCCGATGCTCAAGATGGAATGGAATATCCAATGTTAACACTTGATGGAGGTGGTGATCCAGAATACAGAGAATTATTGGTTCACGAAATTGGCCATAATTGGTTTTATGGCCAAATTGGAAATAATGAAACATACCGCGCATCTTTAGATGAAGGATTCACTCAATTTCTTACTGTTTGGGGTCTAGAAAAAATTGATGGGGAAAATATGGTTAATCAAAAACCAAAAAATAAGTATGTAGCCAAATACTCTAAACCGAGAAACACAATAGATGAAAATATTTACTATTTGTATATAAAAGATGCCACTAAAAACAACACACCTAGACTAAATACTCACTCAGATTATTTTCCAGGAAATAACGACCCTAGAGGTGGATACGGCCATGTTTATCACAAAACTGCAGCGATGCTATACAACCTTCAATATACCCTCGGGGATGAACTATTTTTAAATGCCATTAAGAACTATTTTGACACATGGAAAATTGCTCATCCTTACTTTGAAGATTTTAAAAAAAGTATAATTCAATATACCAAGGTAGATTTAAATTGGTTTTTCGACCAATGGCTAGAAAGCACAAAGGATATTGATTATGCTGTAAAGTCTTCAAAAAAAATAAAAGATAATCCAAAATCATATGAAATTACATTTAAACGAAAGGGGGAAATGCAAATGCCTATTGACTTTCGTGTTCTAGACAAAGCAGGAAACACAAAAGATTATCATATTCCAAATACTTGGTTTGTAAAAAAAACCAATGCGACAGTTTTGAAAAAATGGTATGGATTTGCAGAAATTTACCCAAAATATAGTGTTATAATTCAATCAATGCATGGAATTAAAGATGTAATTATTGACCCTTCAAATCGACTAGCTGATTCTTATATGATTGACAATAGCTTACACAAGAATATATCGATTGAACTGGAAGATTTTTTATGGTCTCTTCCCAGTTGGAGGAAATACGAACTGACAGTTCGACCAAGATTTGCATACAATGGCTTCGATGGTATAAAAACTGGTATACGGTTAATAGGAGATTATATGGATTATCACCATAAATTCGATGGAACTTTTTGGATTAATACAGGTTTCAATCAAATTGAAGAGCATCTTCCACATGAAAATATTCCTTATTATATTGAATCCAACACCTTGTTTCAAGAGTCAAAAAATATTAATGGATACGATCGTATATCCTATCAGTTATCCTATGAAACTGGGCTGAATAAAATAAATAGAGGCCTTAGCTTCCATTCCAGCAGCCGTAAATTAGACGGTCTAAACCTTCATTCCATAGGATTTAAACAAATTGCAAGTTCAGGAGCCGATCTAATATATTTAGAATTTAAGGCACTTAACCGACCCAAGAACGAGCACTTTGCATATTTATTAAATCCACAAGAAACCTTCTGGCGTCAGGACAATTGGAATAATACGATAAATGTCGGAATTCAACATCAATACAAATATTTTAAAGGAGATGGACTTATCGATTTATCTATTAGATCTTCTTCCCTAGGGAGCGACTATGAATATTCACAACTAAGCTTAAAAGCACTAAACAACTTTAATATTGCAAAATTTAAACTCAAAACAAGAATCTTTTCTCAGCACGCCACAGGAACAAATATAGCTCCAGAAAGCAAACTATATGCAGCCGGAGCAAATCCAGAACAAATGATGGAAAATATGTTCACAAGATCTACTGGTCTAATTTCCAGAGATTGGTTGAGTTACAGTTCTGAACTAAACCACTTTCATATGGGAGGAGGATTAAATTTGAGAGCTTACAGTGGATATATTATGCCTGAAGGAGAAAATATTCAACAGATACTTAGCTTTAATGGAACAAGTGGTGCATCTTTTTCTACTGAGCTGGAATTTAATGATTACTTTTCTTTTTTTAGAAATATTAATATGAAAACTTATGGATTTTTAGACATGGGATGGATCAATACAAATGTAATTGACCAGAAATTGAATTTAGGATCTTTTCGTATGGATGGAGGCATTGGATTTTCTGTTGGAATTTTAGAAGTTAATGAAAAAACTATCCAAATTCGTATTGACCTTCCTTGGTATATGAATAGGCCTCCCGCGGGCGAAAACTATTTTAGCTTCAATCGATATATTATAGGCCTTAACAGAAGTTTTTAATTTAAATAAAAAATTATGAGAAAAAACACTTTATTCGTAATACTAATGGGATTTTTATCAGCGTCTTTACATGCTCAAGAACCCACAGACATCATAGGCTACTGGCTTAATGAAAAGGCAGATGCTAAAATTGAAATCTACCAAAAAGAAAACATATTTGAAGGAAAAATTGTTTGGATGATTCAGCCAAAAGACGAAAATGGAAACTGGAAGCTAGATTCAAAAAATCCAAACGAAAACTTGAGAAATAGAAAAAAAATAGGTCTAAAAATTTTACATAATTTAAAGTGGGATGCAGATCAAAAGGAGTGGAATAGCGGAAAAATATATAATAGTAGAGAGGGAGATACTTACAGTCTTTTTGCGAAAATACAAGAATCTAACACTCTTAACCTTAGAGGATTCATCGGCTTTTCACTATTTGGAAAAACAACGGTATGGAAGCGTTGCAAACTTTAGTTAATCTTGACTTGATAGATAAATTAACTATATAGTTTAACCAAACTATCTACAGTAAGATTAATCTCATCAATTGTGTTCATCTTGGAAAATGAAAAGCGTATAGTTGGTCGCTCTGTTGAAGCCTCGATACCTGCCAAAACATGAGATCCTGTATTAGCTCCGGAGGTACATGCAGAACCTCCAGAACAAGCAATACCCATAATATCCATATTAAACAAAAGCATAGAAGCAATTTTTGAAGGAGGTAATGATACACTCAAAACAGTATATAAACTGGCTAATAAATTATCACTATCTCCGTTATAGTAAACATCAAGTATAGATTTATTTAATAGTTGAATCATATGCCTTTTAAGATTAAGGATATGTTTTCGATGCTCTGAGAGTTTACTTAGACTTACATCCATCGCTTTAGATAAACCCACAATTCCGTATACGTTCTCAGTACCACCTCTCATATTTCTTTCTTGAGATCCGCCATGAATTAGGGGATTTATATTTATACTCTTATTGACATATAAAAAACCAATCCCTTTAGGACCATGGAATTTGTGGGCTGAACAAGCCATGAAATGTATCTGATCCATCTGAGACATATCAAAATTATAATGAGCCATAGTTTGAACGGTATCAGAATGAAAAAATGCACTATGCTTTTTACAAATCATAGAAACTTTTTCAATCGGCAACAAATTCCCAATCTCGTTGTTTGCATGCATCAGACTAACTAATGAGTTGGGAAAACTAGACAGCAACTCGTCTAAATGTACCAAATCAACATGTCCTTTCTTATCTAATTTCACAAAGGAAACATCTACTTTCCCTCTTTTGATCAATTTGTTAACGGTATGACCAACTGCGTGATGCTCAATTTTAGAAGTGACAATATGTTTTACTCCTAAATCTCTCACAGCGCATCGAATTGCCATATTATCAGCTTCGGTTCCACCGGAGGTGAAAAATAACTCCCCCGGGGAACAATTTAAATGTTTGGCTACATTTTTCCTTGCTCGCTCAATATGAGACTTGATTTTCCGACCATGAGAGTGCAAAGATGATGGATTCCCAAACCCTTCTCTGAGTATAGGAAGCATAGCTTCATATACCTCGGGGTCTATTGGAGTAGTAGCGGCATTGTCTAAATAAATATTCATAGATCTAATTATTCAAAATTACACTCAGTCAATGAAAAGACTATGAGAGTACAAGAGATTTTATTTCTTGCATAAACTTTTCTGCAAGTTGATCAGCTTTCTCTTGACTTGTACTTTCTGTATAAACTCGAATAATTGGTTCGGTATTCGATTTTCGTAAATGCACCCATTCTTGAGAGAAATTAATTTTGACACCATCACTAAGGTCAAGCTGCTCATCTATATGAATGCTTGATAATTTAGCTAAAATATAATCAACATCTGTTCCTGGATTGATCTGAATTTTTTGTTTGGTCATGAAGTAATTCTTGTAGATTTTTCTGAGATCGGAACAGATCATTTTTGATTCAGCTAGATGGGTGAGAAAAAGTGCAACTCCAACCAAAGAGTCCCTACCATAATGTAGCTCTGGATAAATAATTCCTCCGTTCCCTTCACCTCCAATAGGAGAATTAACTTCTTTCATCTTTTCTACTACATTAACCTCCCCAACGGCAGAGGCATGGTAATTTACACCATGCTTGTCACTAACATCTTTCAAAGCACGAGTAGAAGACAGGTTAGATACAGTATCTCCTTTTTTGGTTTTCAAAACATGATCAGCGACAGCAACCAAAGTGTACTCTTCGCCAAATAATGACCCGTCTTCGCAAACGATGGCTAATCGATCTACATCGGGATCGACCACAAAACCAAGATCTGATGCAGAAGAAACTACCAATTCACATAAATCATTTAAATGCTCTGGAAGAGGTTCTGGATTGTGCGGAAAATGTCCATTTGGAGTACAATGAAGTTCAACTACATCTACGCCCATTTTTCTTAACAACGCGGGTAAATAGATGCCTCCTGAAGAATTTACTGCATCAACAACCACTTTAAAACTTGCAGACTTAACTAAGTCAATATTAACATTGCTCAGAGATAAAACCATTTCCAGATGCTTTTCCATATAATTTTTGGAGACCATGGAGCCCAACTCATCTACTTGTGAAAAAATAAAATCTTCTTTTTCGGCAATAGATAAGATTTCCTCTCCATCCAATGCGGAAATAAACTCTCCTTTCTCATTTAATAACTTTAAAGCATTCCACTCCTTGGGGTTATGGCTAGCTGTCAAAATAATTCCACCAGACGCATTTTCTAGTGGAACTGCGATTTCCACAGTTGGAGTTGTGGTTAAAGCCAAATCTATTATGTCAATACCTAAAGATTGTAAACATGATTGCACCAGGGACTGAATTATAGGCCCAGAGATTCGAGCATCACGACCGACCACTACTTTTAAATTGCTCGAGTTTCTCTTTTTCAACCATGACCCGTAAGCAGAAGCAAATTTAACAGTATCAATAGGAGTTAAATTATCACCAACTACCCCTCCAATAGTCCCCCTAATACCTGATATAGATTTTATTAAACTCATTTCAATGTTATATTTTTGTAAATATAGTTTTTTGAACTAAAATTTACACAAATTAGACAATTCAAATAAGATTAATAATATTATCCGACCTATACTATTACTAGAAAAATATAACTATGTGAACTTTATTGTGGATAAGTTAGCAGGGAAAAAAAATTGTAATGCAGAAAAAAATTAACTTTGTAAATTAATTAAATCAAAATTATAAGAATTCTAACAGTGTAGATGAATACTATTCCAGGAAAAAATCACAGCGATATCTTTATGCTAATTGAGCGATACGAAGATATGCTAAAAAAAGATTCGTCATCCTTCTTTGATGCTCATGAATTTGAGGATATCGCAGATTATTATATTGATAAAGGTTTACTAGGTGAAGCGATGGAATCTATGGATATAGGCTTCAAACAATACCCTTTTTCCGCCAACTTTCTTATTAAAAAAGCACAAGTTTTAACAATACTTGAACGACTTCCTGAAGCAGTAAATGCATTGGAGTATGCCGAAACATTAGAACCTAGTAACCCTGATTTATATATCGCTAAGGGGAGTATTCTCTCCAAGAAGAGAAAGCACCAAAAGGCCCTAAAATACTTTCAAAAAGCACAAGAATTATCTGAAGAGCCATTAGATGTATACCCATTTATTGCTTTTGAATATCAATGTCTGGGGAATTTTCATAAGGCAATCAAACACCTTATTTTATTTCTTGAAATAGAACCTGAAGATGATATAGCTATTTTCAATATTGCCTATTGTTTTGAGCGACTAGAAAACTACAATGAAGCAATTGATTTTTTCTTAAAACTAACCAATAAAACTCCTTATTGTGAGATTGCATGGTACCAACTAGGCTTGTTTTATAATAAATCAAAGGACTACAAAAAAGCGATATGGGCCCTTGATTATGCTATTCTAATTGATAATAGTTTTACGGCAGGTTACCATGAGAAAGCGAGAAGTCTCACCCAACTAGGTGAAACAAAAAAAGCTTTAAAGACTTATCTTCAGACTATAGAAATTCAAGAACCTACTGGATATACCTACCTTAAAATTGCGCTATGCTATAAAGAATTGTCACTTTTCAAGCAAGCTATTCGCTATCTCACCAAGGCCACACACGATGACCCTCAATTATCAGAAGCTTGGATGGAGATGGGCTTATGCTTAGATGAAATAAACAGTACTGAAGAGGGATTATATTATATTGAAAAAGCTATAAGTTTAAATCCGGATGACCTAGAATACTTATATATTCAAACTAAAATTTACAAAAAAATTGGGTTGATTATCGAAACAGATTTAGGATACAAAAAACTAATTGATCTAGGATGTAATTCTCCTACTATCTGGATAGAATATGCAGATCTAATCAAAGATATGAATGAAATAAAAGATGCAATTTCAATTCTAAAACAAAGTTTGATACAAAACAAAAAGCATCCAGAACTTCTATTTAAGCTTGGTGCATTTTTGTTCATAGACAAACAATTCCCTCTTTCAAAAAAATATTTACAACAAGCATATTCAATTAAACAAAGTAGTCTTGCTGAACTTTATCTTCAAATGCCTATTTTAATTGATAACGAAGAATTCAAACAGATAATAAATTCTCTAAGATGAATTTCACTCTAAATCATATTCCAGAACGAACAAAATCACCTAGACAAAACGGCATCACCATGGTGATGGACAAAGGTCTTAGTCTCCGGCAATGTGAAGACATGATTTCAGTTTCGTCTAAATATATAGATATTGTTAAACTAGGCTTTGGTACTGCTTTTTTGACTGAAAATCTAAAGGAAAAAATTAAACTTTATCAAGACGCTAATTTTAAGGTTTACTTTGGAGGCACTCTTTTCGAATCATTCATTGCCCGAGACATGTTCATGGAATATGAAGAACTTGTTCATAGATTCCAATTAGATACTGTGGAAGTTTCAGATGGATGTATTATTTTAGATCATGAAAAGAAATGTGAATACATAAACAGATTATCCCAAAAGACTACTGTTCTTTCTGAAATAGGGTCCAAAAGTGCAGATATTCTGATACCCACCTCCAAGTGGATTGAGATGATGGACAAAGAACTAAAAGCGGGATCTTGGAAGGTAATCGCAGAAGCCAGAGAAGGAGGAAATGTTGGGATTTTCAAAGATTCTGGTGAAGTTCGCTCCGATTTGATTGAACAAATTATAACAGAAATTCCTAATGAAAAAATTCTCTGGGAAGCTCCTCAAAAATCTCAACAGGTCTGGTTTATCAAATTACTGGGACACAATGTTAACTTAGGAAATATTGCCCCGAATGAAGTAATTCCACTAGAGTGTTTAAGACAGGGCTTAAGAGGGGACACATTTTTCGATTTTTTACCAAAAAATAGATGAAATTAATTACGCCTGAGGAGCTTAAAAAAAAGCTGGAAAACAAAGAAAAATTACAATTAATTGATGTCAGAGAGCCCTACGAACACGAAGACGGTGCCATAGATAACCTAAATATACCTATGAATCTTCTAATGGATGAAAAAAATATCATATCAGAGGATATACCCGTCATCATTTATTGTCAGTCTGGAAAAAGAGCTGCTGCGATTATTTACATGCTCGAAAGAGAGTTTAAAATGAAAAACTTATATTCTCTGAAAGGAGGATATTTAGCTTTTAACCAAGGCAACTAATCATGTCTAAATACAAGAAGTACATTTATTTAGCGTTTAAGGGGTTTGCTATGGGCGCAGCAAATGTCATTCCAGGAGTCTCAGGAGGAACCATTGCTTTAGTGACCGGAATATATCAAGAACTAGTCGATTCACTTAAGTCCTTCGACAAAATTGCTTTTCAACTTTTGTTTAAAGCAAAATTCAGTGACTTTTCTAAAAAAGTCAATTTAGGTTTCTTAATTTCTCTAGGAACGGGGATCGTTTTCAGTATTTTTAGTATTGCTAGATTATTTGACTGGCTACTAAGAATTTATCCCATCTATATATGGGCTTTCTTCTTTGGACTAATATTGGCCTCTGTATTTTTTGTAGGTAAAACCGTGGATAAATGGACTTTGAAAGAGGTTTCTTTTCTACTTACTGGAGCTTTAGTAGCAATTAGCATCTCTTTCACTAACCCTGCGCCTGTATCAAATGAAAACTACTTTTTCATCTTTTTCTGTGGGGTTGTTGGAATTAGTGGAATGCTGCTCCCAGGACTTTCAGGTTCATACATTTTAATGCTGCTAGGCAATTATGAATTATTGATGGTCGACTCAATCAACAACTTATCTGAAATTATTGGATTACTATTCGCCTTAGATTTTTCATTCATTCAGAATACAGAAATGATGCAAAACTTGAGCTATTTTTTATTTTTTCTTGCGGGATCAATCCTAGGAATCCTCTGTTTTTCACAAATTATTTCATGGATTTTTATTCGTTATAAAAATACCACTATTTCCATACTAACGGGATTTGTATTCGGTTCTTTGGCAATTATTTGGCCTTGGAAAAATGAAATCACGAAGCCAAACTTTGTTAATAGATACGGCGAAGAAGTCGTTATTGGCTACAACCGCTATTTTCCTCCTACTTTTGACTCTTCTCTTTGCATTGCTTTACTTTGTATATTAATTGGGATTTTATGCATTTGGTCGATAGAAAAATTTAGTAAAGAAGAATCAAAATGAGGATATTCGGTCTCATTGGAAAACAACTTGATCACTCTTATTCTAAAACTTATTTCAAAGAGAAATTTGACAATGAAAAAATTGTGGATGCTTTATATGAAAATTTTAGACTCACTAATATAGAAGAGTTCAAAGATTTAATTCAGCAACATAAATTTACAGGAATCAATGTTACAAACCCTTTCAAAAAATCTATTATTCCATATCTAGACGAGCTATCTCCTGAAGTAAATCTCATTGGGGCTGTAAATACTGTTTTATTTTCAGAGGGCAAAACAATTGGATTCAATACAGATGTATATGGATTTAAAAGATCGATTAAACCCTTTCTAGAGAACACCATGGAACGTGCATTAATCCTAGGGACAGGCGGAGCATCAATGGCTGTAGTCTTTGCCTTGAAACAGATTGGAATTGATTGCTTGCTTGTTTCAAGAAACCCAGATGAAAACCAAATGGCCTATGAGGACGTAAATCATCTCGTAATTAAATATCATCTTCTCATTGTAAACGCTACCCCACTAGGAATGTATCCCCAAACAGACAATTACCCTAAAATACCTTACGAAGAACTAACAGAAAAACATTTGCTAGTAGATCTAGTCTACAACCCTGAAAAAAGTCTTTTTCTTAAAAAAGGAGAAGAAAAAAAGAGTAAAATTCTCAATGGCCATTCAATGTTGATTCATCAAGCAGAAGAATCATGGAAAATATGGAATACTTAACGATATTCTCTTCTTAGAACTTCAATGTCTGACTTTAGTCGTTTCATTTCATTTTTGAGTGTCCCATCATAATATCCCCGAATACGCTGTAATTTATCTATTAAGACAAAATTTTCGGTATGAACAAAATCTCTTTCACCACCATCTCCCTCTGTTAAAACTGCAAAGTAAGATTTTCTAGCGAGCGCATATATTTCTTTTTTATCTCCTGTTAACATGACCCACTTATCGGGATTGACTTCATACTGTTGCGCGTAAGATCGAAGAACTTCTACAGAATCTATTTCTGGATATACAGTGTGAGAGACCAAAAAAATATCCTCATCATCAATATAAAAATCGTGTAAGCTTTTCATTTGAGCGGTCATCTTTGGACAAATTTTCGCACAAGTGGTAAAAAAGAAATCAGCCACATAAATTTTATTCTCAACATCTTTTAGAGTAATGGTATCACCCATCTGACTTAGAAGTTTAAAATCTGAAATTCGATGATTTTTTTCTTCAATAACAGAAGAATCAACCAATTTTGGATTTACATCTGAGGGTAGATATATTTTAAGTGGTTTAGGTGGATTGAATAGATTGCAAGAGAAAAAAACAACTATTGACAAACAAAAAACAAGTATTTTTAAATTTATTTTAGCTAGGCTCATTTAGTCTTCTTATTTTTTTTTACAAAAATATGAATTAAAGAGACAGATTCAAATCCAAAAAGATTCTTTTATTTCGAAAATTGTAGAGATATTTTTTTATTCTTAGTCCCATCCGTATAGTCATAAAAACCTTCCCCGGACTTTAATCCTAACTTGCCGGCAGCAACCATATTCACCAAAAGTGGACATGGTGCATATTTTGGGTTACCAAAACCACTGTGAAGCACCTCCATAATTGACAGGCAGACATCCAATCCAATGAAATCAGCTAAATGAAGTGGTCCCATGGGATGAGCCATACCTAGCATCATAACAGTATCTATTTCTTGGACACCAGCCACTCCCTCAAACAAAGTATATATTGCCTCATTGATCATGGGTATTAAAATTCGATTAGCAACAAAACCAGGGTAATCATTTACCTCGACGGGTGACTTTTTAAGTTCTCGAGACAAATGCATAATTTTATCGGTCACTTCATTAGATGTTGCATAACCACGAATAATTTCCACAAGCTTCATTAACGGAACAGGATTCATGAAGTGCATACCAATAACTTTATCTGGTCGGGAGGTAACTGCACCAATTTTAGTAATCGAAATAGAAGAAGTGTTCGAAGCTAGGATGACCTCTGGAGCACATAACTCATCCAATTGACTAAATATTTTAAGTTTTACCCGGATATTCTCAGTAGCTGCCTCAACAACTAGATCTACTCCCTTAAGCCCTTCCTCCATCGAAGTGAAAGGAAGTATATGAGAAAGTGTGCTTTGCTTTTGCTTAAGAGAGATTTTCTCTCTACTCAACATTCGATCTAAATTTTTTTCAATGGTATTAATACCTTGATTCAATGAAGTTTTGTTAATATCAATCAATGATACTTCATAACCACATTGGGCAAATGTATGCGCTATTCCATTCCCCATAGTTCCTGCGCCGATCACTGCAATTTTTTTCATAATTTTATTTTCCACGCCCTTGAAAGACAATTTTAAATGTATAAATCAAAACTTTTAAATCGTTGAATATTGACATGTTTTCAATGTAAATGATATCGTATTTTAATCGATCGATCATTTCATCTACCGTACTTGCATAACCAAATCTGACCATTCCCCAGGAAGTAATCCCTGGCTTAACCCTTCTAATATGTTTGTAATGAGGTGCTTTTTCAATAATCTTAGATGCATAATACTCTCTCTCCGGACGAGGACCCACTAAAGACATATCACCAATAATTACATTCCAAAATTGTGGCAATTCGTCTACTCTGTATCGACGCATAAACTTCCCCCATTTGGTGATTCGAGAATCTTCATCTCCGGATAATTGAGGACCATTTATTTCGGCATCAATAAACATAGATCTGAATTTGATAATCATAAATATTTCGCCGCGAAGGCCAATTCGTTCTTGGTAGAAAAATATTGGCCCATCAGAGCCGATTTTTACAAGTATCATCGACATAATATACAAGGGAGAAAGAATAATAATAGCGATTGTGGAAAAAACAATATCGATAAGACGCTTTAGGGTAAATTGCCAAACTGGCATCAAATCATGCTTTATTTCAATCAAGGGAACATCAAAAATTGATTTCATCTTGACTTTACCCGACAATAAATCATAATTATTTGGCTTGACCTTGATCAATACATCTGTTCCTTCCAAGTCATTAATAATCTCCTCTAAAATTAGATTTTGTTCTGATTTCTCAATCGCTATTAAAACTTCTTCAATATTTTTAGATTGAATAACTTTCTTCAATTCTTTGTAGGAACCCAGGTATGGAATATATTTTT
>TARA_B110000444_G_scaffold260249_1_pt1 | contig 13423 bp, 10 predicted proteins | sample TARA_B110000444 | Tara Oceans TARA_B110000444 (sample SAMEA4398370) | marine metagenome | biome: Polar Biome; feature: [SRF] surface water layer (ENVO:00010504); material: water (ENVO:00002006), including particulate matter (ENVO:01000060) such as... | depth 5 m | reverse complement strand
GTTAGGGATCAAGCTTTATGAGACGGATAATTATAAAAATGACTGGTGTGGAACCTACAATGGAGAGCAACTTCCCGGGGGAACTTACTTTTACCAACTATACTTGAGCGAGGGAGTTATAGAAAAAGGATATATATTTGTAAAAAATAATTAATTAAGTGAATACAAAGCATAATGTTTTAAAATTATTTTTATTTCTATGTTGTCCTTTTATATGGTCTCAACAAGAAGCTTCTTTTTCACAATATATGTTCAATCATCAGGCGATAAATCCTGCATATGTTGGAGCTCAAGATTTTACTCAAATCACTGTAGTTAATAGATCACAATGGAATGGAGTCACTGGTGCTCCAGAAACTCAAGCAATAACTTTGGGTCACCAATTTAAAGATAAAAACTTTGGTTTTGGTATTTCAAGTGTTATTGATAAAATTGGTCCCTCGCAAAACACAAGTGTAGCTCTTGACTTTGCTTATCAACTTAAACTAAATGATAAAAATTTAAAATTAGGGTTAGGATTAAAATTTAGTGGAAGATCCTACCAATTAGATAACTCGATGATCTCTCCATTTGATTCTTCAGATTTGGTTTTCTCATCACCAATGAATAATAAGTTTTCACCCAATATAGGTGCTGGATTATATTTACACAATCAGAAATTTTATTTAGGAATAGCAATGCCAAATTTCCTTGAAGACTCAGAGGTTTCTTCCTATAAAAGAAATTTTTATATGTTTTCAGGTGGGTTAGTTGGTATAAATAAAACAATTAAATTAAAACCAAGTCTACTTGTTCAAAAAACGGAGTTGTTACCTTTGACTTATGACGGAAGTGTTTTAATTGTAGTAAATGATAAGTTTTGGATTGGTCCGCAGCTTAGATCCACCGTTAGTTCTGGAATTCCAGGAGAAAAAAGTGCAGGTTTTTACGGCGCTATTGCCGGTATCCATATTGGAAAAAACCTAACTCTTGGATACTCTTACCAAGGTAGTACATTAAACAAGAATATCGGAATCATCAATAATTCTCATGAATTACTTCTTCGCTTTCAATTAGCTCCAAAAATTCAAGGAATATTAAGATCACCTAGACTATTTTAGTTATGAAAAACGTTTTAAAGATTGTCTTATTATTAAATTGTTACCTAATTACTGCCCAAACCCCATCTTCAGATTGGGCTGATTATTATTACATGAATAATAAGTTTAGTAAGGCGATCGAATTATATGAAAAATCGATTGACAGCCTTAGTATTGATCAGGAACGTAATTTAGCATTTGCCTATATGAAGCTGAATAGTAAATCTAAAGCTTCATCAATATACTTATCTATAACCGACAATAATTTAGCTGGTGTGGTTGATTATTTGACCTTTGCACAACTTCTTCCGATTGACTCAAAATTATCTAAAGAGTATAGAGAAAAAGCAAAAAGACTTCAGGCACATGATGAAGATATTTTTGAAAACGATAGTCTGGTTTACAAATCTAGATTTTATAATTCTTCTTACACACAACTAAATTCTTTTCCAAATAACACGTCAAATGATGAATTTGGCGCAGTAGTCGCTCCCAATCTTTACAATCCCAATGAGCATTACAATGATAAAAATCAAATTGAATTTTTTTATATAAATTCTAATAAAATGCCAAACGAGTCTTTGGAGCTCAAAAGAATAAAATCTGAATCACCAGTATACAATATTTCTAAAGCTTTACTGGACACATTAACAGGTAAGATAGTTAGAGACGAATTACTTCCTGCGCAAGTAAATACAGATCTCCAAGAAGGACCCGTTATTTATTCTAATGAATTAAAAAAAATATTTCTAACACGAAGTATTAAAAATATGGATTCTAATAAAAAATATCAATTGAATATATATCAAATTGATTATCCTTTATCAGAAAACAAAAATCTACCAGAACCTTTATTTGAGTTAAAAGATAATTACTCTAATATGCACCCCACATATAGTCCTCAAAACAAATTTCTTTATTTCTCAAGTGATAGACCAGGAGGGTTCGGAGGTATGGATCTATATAGGGTTAAAATGGGAGATGATGGCGAGGTGGGTGAGCCAGAAAACATGGGTGTTGATGTAAATACGGAGTCAGATGAAGTATTTCCTTTTGCGTATAGTGAGGATGTTTTGTTTTATTCATCCAATCAAGAATTAGGTCTGGGAAAACTGGATCCCTATATGGCGACTCGTCTAATAGAAAATAGATGGTCAGTTGAACCTCTTGGGGTTCCTTTTAGTTCAGAGGAGGACGATTTTGGATTTTACCTTGATCCAAAAACTAAACTTGGCTTTATTAGCTCCAATAGAAAGGGTGGAAAAGGAAAAGATGATAATTACTATTTTGTTTCAAAACCAACTATTAAAGGGGTAGAGGATAGGTATATATTTGGATCCGATACATTGGTTGAGTCATTTGATGGAGTTTTAAAAAATGATCAATTTTTAATGCTTGCGGAGGATCCGTTAAATAGCCTAGTCGAGAAACAAGTTTTTTTATATCAAACCCCTAATTCAGGTTCCGTAAAAATAAGATCTAACGGGAGTTTCTGGTACATACCAAAAGGTCCAGAGGTCAAGAAAGATACTTTTAGTTATTATTTAGAAAGCTCGTATTCTAAGACAAAGCCAATAAATGTTTATTTAGAAAAAGAAAAAATAATTAATGAGAAAATCGAGTATGTATTTAGACCAATATACTTTGAATTTGATTCTGCAGATGTTTGGGTAAATTATGTAGATAGAATCGATGAAGTAATTTCTGCACTCAATTTGTATCCGAGTATGGAAGTTAAAATTAAAGCATTTACAGATAGAAGAGGGAAGGACGAATACAATATAAAATTATCTCAGAGAAGATCTAAATCAATTGTTTCATACATAAGATCCAGGATTGAAAACCCAGATAGAATTAGTGGGGAAGGTTATGGAGAGTCTTTAGTTAAAATTAAAGACATGAGTATTAAGGTTTCCAAACAACAACATCAAGAAGAGAGAAGAGTTGAGTTTGAAATCAAGAATTTTCAATAAAATATATTATTGAATATTTTTGCTAAACCAAGTCATATTTGTTGGTAAGCCCATCCGTATCAAAATAGTGTTTAGTATTTAAGTTGAAATACTTAGCCAAGGAGTGATTGAACTTTCATAGCTAATCCCATATCTCCTGATATTTTCACCTTTCCACTCATCACAGCCATCATTGGATTTATTTCCCCATCTCGCATTTGTTTTAAAATGTCACTAGATACAGAAATGGTACAATCAGCATCTTTATCTTCGGGTGTTATAGTATTTTTATCACCAGTTCCGTCTATATAAATTGTATTATCATCCACTACGAACTTTAAAGTTCCATTGATTGAATCTACTTTTTCAACTCGCTCTTTGAGTTGATCGAAAACTAAATTTTTATCCATTCTAATTATTATTAAAGTATTAATTAAAGTTAAATATTAAATCGCAATTAAATTAATTTTTTCAAATGTAAATATTAATTAGCTTAGCGCTACTAAAATATTTTCATATATGAGTTATCGAATTAAAAAAGTAGTAGTTCTGGGATCAGGAGTCATGGGTTCTGGTATTGCTTGTCACTTAGCTAACGTGGGGATGGAGGTCCTAATGCTTGATATTGTACCTTCTGATCAATCAGATTCAAAAGATCAAAAAACCCGAAATAGTATTGCAGATTCTGCACTTCTTAAGGCTATTAAATCAAAACCTTCCCCGGTATATGAAAAAAAGAATGCCGATAAAATATCTACAGGAAACTTCACAGATAACTTTAAAGATATTTCCGATGCAGATTGGATAATAGAGGTTGTTGTTGAAAACTTAGAAATAAAAAAACAAATTTTTGAAAAAGTTGAACTGAATAGAAAACCTGGAAGTTTGGTAACTTCAAACACATCGAGTATTCCTATTACTTTATTGGCAGAAGGAAGATCTGAGGAGTTTAAAAAACATTTTTGTGGAACACATTTTTTCAATCCTCCAAGATATTTGAGACTTTTAGAGGTGATTCCAACTAAACAAACTCTTCCGGGTGTTATTGATTTTTTTATGAGCTTTGGTGATATAACTTTGGGTAAGCAAACTGTTTTATGCAGAGATACTACCGCTTTTATAGCTAATAGAATTGGGGTGATGTCTGGAACATCTTTGATTCATTTAACCATAGACTATAAAATGACTATTGAAGAAGTCGATGCAATAACAGGAACACTCATCGGAAGACCTAACAGTGCCACATTTAAATTACAAGATTTGGTTGGTTTAGACACTTCAGAGAAAGTTAGCTCTTTTGTTGCAAGCGCTGTTAAAAATGATGAGTTCTTCGAAGATTTAAAAACTAGAGAGGTTCCCGCCTTTATGAATCATTTATTAGACAATAAATTTTATGGTAATAAATCTGGAAAAGGATTTTATCAAAAAACAAAAGAAAAAGATTCTAATGGAAGGTCAATAGTTAAGGTATTAAATCTTGAAACTTTAGAATATGAAAAAACATTAAGACCAAAATTAAAAATAGTTAAAGAAGCAAAATCAATTCAAAACTTAGGAAAAAGATTGTCTTTTTTAATTTCAGGAAGTGATCGTGAAAATTTATTTTTGAAAGACTACTTCACAGCAATATTTAAATACTCAGCTCAGAGGTCTCCAGAAATAGCATCTGCATATTATCAGATTGATGATGCAATGAGAACAGGATATTTTTGGGACTTTGGACCCTTTGAACTGTGGGATTCAATTGGTTTTAATACAGGAATAGAGCTAATTGAAAAATCAGGATCAACTTTACCTGAATGGATTATGACCATGCAAGATGAAAAAGCGACATCCTTTTATAAGTTTGAGTCTGGTAAAAAGAAATATTTTGATCTAGATTCTAAATCCTATCTACCCGTTCCAAGCTCTGACAACTATATAATATTAGATTCATATAGAGAAAATAAACCCTTAATAAAAAACAGTGAGTGTACAGTTCATGACATAGGGGATGGAGTTATGTGTTTAGAGTTTACGAGTAAGAGTAATTCTATAGGTGAAGGTATTGGACATGGTATTGATCAGGCAATAAGAATGGCTGAGGAAGAAGGATGGAAGGGGATTGTCATTGGAAATAATGCAAAACAGTTTTCTGTTGGAGCGAATCTTATGAATGTTGGTATGTTGGCTATGCAGAAACAATATGATAATCTTGAAGTTATTATAGGAGGTTTTCAAGATCTTAATATGCGTATTAGAACATCAAAAATACCAGTAGTTGTTGCAACTCAAGGATATGTTTTTGGTGGAGGATGTGAAATCGCAATGCATTGTGATGCTGGTGTCTATGCTGCTGAATCCTATATTGGTTTACCTGAAGTTGGAGTTGGACTTTTACCTGCAGGAGGTGGCGTCAAAGAGATGGCTCTTAGAGCGTCAGATAAGTTTTTTGAAGGTGATGTTAAAATACCGACTTTAATCAACCACTTTAAAACAATAGCTACTGCAACAATTTCTACATCTGCCTCTGAGGCTTATAATCTTGGCTTCTTGAAAGAAGATCGAGATAACATATGTCTTAACACTCAAAGAAATATTGGTGAGGCTAAGAAAAAAGTATTACAAATGGCGTTTAATTATGTACCCCCTTCTGTAAGAACAGATATTGAAGTTTTAGGAAGGACAGGTTTAAGTGTATTATATTCTGCAATCAATGAATTTTATTTGGGAGGCTACATGTCTGAATATGATGTTGAGATTGCACGTAAAATTGCATTTGTTATTTCCGGTGGTGACCTGACAAGTCCTCAAAAAGTTAGTGAAACATATCTTCTTGATTTAGAAAAGGAGGGTATGATGTCTTTACTTGGTAATCAAAAAACTTTAGATAGAATACAGTATTTATTAATGAACAATAAACCTCTAAGAAATTAAAAACACTGAAAAATGGAAGCATATATTGTAAAAGGTTATAGATCTGCAGTTGGTAAAGCTCATAAAGGTGGATTTAAAAATTATCGATCAGATGATCTGGCAGTTGATGTAATAAAACACCTATTATCTAACACCAAAAATTTAGATCCAAAATTAGTAGATGATGTAATTGTAGGTTGTGCTAACCCTGAAGGAGAGCAAGGCTTACAAATTGGAAGATTGATTGCCGCAAGAGCTCTAGGTAAAGAAGTTCCAGGGATTACTATAAACAGATATTGTGCCTCAGGTCTGGAGTCTATATCTATGGCAGTTGGAAAAATAAAAGCTGGATTTGGACATATTTACATTGCTGGAGGTACAGAAAGTATGAGTATGATTCCGATGACAGGATATAAACTTGCTCCGAGTTTTAAAGCCAATCTAGAAAATATTAATTACCATGTTTCCATGGGAGTTACCGCTGAAGCAGTTGCTGATAAGTATGGTATAACTCGTGAAATGTCCGACCAGTTTGCCGTAAATTCACATTCCAAGGCAGCAGCAGCTATTGATTCAAAAAAGTTTGATGATGAAATTGTTCCAGTTACTATTGAAGAAGTTTTTGTTGAAGGAGGAAAAAGAATAACAAAAACTCATACAGTATCTCAAGATGAGGGAGTTCGACGTGACACTTCTTTAGAGGGACTGGCTAGATTAAGACCTGCATTTCGTCAAAAAGGCGTTGTAACTGCTGGAAATGCGTCCCAAACTTCCGATGGATCTGCTTTCACATTAATAGTGAGTGAAAAAATGGTTAAAGAGTTAAATCTTCAACCAATTGCAAGACTAGTAAGCTGTGCTGTTGGTGGTGTTGACCCACTTTATATGGGTATTGGTCCATGTGTTGCTATCCCAAAGGCCTTAAGTCAAGCAGGATTAAAAATCAATGATATTCAACAAACAGAGCTCAATGAGGCTTTTGCAACTCAAGCTTTAGCTGTTATTCAAGAGACAGGTTTAGATCCTAATAATGTGAATGTGAATGGTGGAGCTATTGCAATGGGTCATCCATTAGGCTGTACGGGGGCAAAGTTAAGTATTCAATTACTTAATGAAATGAAAAGAAGAGATCAAAAATACGGTATGGTAACAGCATGTGTTGGTGGAGGACAAGGAATAGCTGGTATTTATGAGCGTTTGTAATATCAAACCTTTTTAACCACATAAGTAACTATTCCCCATATAATGAGTTGGTTTTCACTGGTTACTTTTAAGGGTTTATATTTTGAGTTTTCAGGCATCAAATAGATACAGTCTTCTTCAACCTTTAGTCTTTTTACTGTAAACTCGCCATCTATATAACAAACCGCTATCTTACCACTTTCAGGCTCTTGACTTCTGTCAATAACTAGTAAATCTCCATCATCTAAACCTGCTCCTTGCATAGACTGTCCGTCAACTCTTGCAAAAAATGTAGCAGACTCATTTTTAACTACTTCCTGATCAATACTTATTTTCAATTCTTTAAAATCTTCAGCAGGTGATGGAAATCCAGCAGAGATCCCTTCAATAGCCAAAGGAGAAAATTTTTTATTTTTATTGTCAGGCTTAAAAAAAATTAGTTTTTTATTGATCATCTTACTTTTATAATATCTTCTAAAACGGTTGTAAACCTAGGTGATAGATTTTTTTGCTTCATTTTCCATACACGATTGAGATCTTGATTTGCTAGCTTTATTCGATTAGATCCATGTCTGTAGTTTATTACATCTATTGCTTTCATAAGACTATCATGTTTAACTATATTAGGTTGAAAAATATTCAATTGATGATTTTCTTTTGGTTTTAAACCCAAAACCAATACACCTGCTTTTTTATAAGATATTCCAGGTTTGAAAATTTTTCGTAGCCCATAGATAGCCTGTTTACTTATAGTTATACTTGAATTACTAGCGTTGTCAAGGTTTACTACACAGCTATTATTGTATTGTTCTCTATTTTTGAATGGATCACTTCTTATAAAAACAAGTAAGCTAGTGCAGTAGCTGTTTTGTATGCGTAACTTTTCAGCACAACTTGTTGCAAAAGTAGAAATACGCTCTTCTATATCACACAAATCAGTTAAGATAGACTCGAAGCTTCTTGTAGTGGCAATGGATTTCTTTTTAGATTTGATTTCTTCTAATTTGATAAAAGATAATCCTGATAAATCTTTCTTAAGCTTAAGCCCTAAAACATTCATATTTTTTTTAACCCATTGGTCAGGAAGATTGACAAATTCAAGTGCATTTTTAACACCTATAGATCGAAGACGTTTTGCGTACCTACGACCAATACCCCAAACATCCTCAATTTCAGTCCATTTAAGGGCTTTATTTATTTTGTGTTGACTATCTAGACTATACACTCCAAGAGTTTTATTATTAAATTTTTTAGCGATTTTATTGGCAACTTTAGCTAAAGATTTAGTAGGAGCCAGTCCTATTGAGACTGGGATACCAGTCCATTGATAGATTTGCTTTTTTATTCTATAACTTTCTTTTGTTAAATCCGAATTTTTAAAACTTGTAAGCTTTACAAAAGCTTCATCAATACTATATATTTCAATATTTGGACTGTAGTTTTCTAGAATACTCATCACTCTTCTACTCATATCTCCGTAAAGAGCGTAATTGGATGAAAAAACTTTTATATTATGTCTTTTAAATTGATTTTTATATTTAAAAGCTGCTGCTCCCATCGGTATATCTAGAGCCTTTGCTTCATTACTACGCGCGATAACACAACCGTCATTATTTGATAAAACTACAACAGGTTTTTTATTAAACTGTGGTTGAAAAACTCTTTCGCAAGAGACATAAAAGTTATTACAATCAATTAGTGCAAACATGTGACAAAAGTCAAAAAATATTTCATTATAAAACCTTTTTTAAGACTCTTTTTTAATTTTAATTATTCACATGTTTAAATGATTTAATTTATTGTTAAATCAAGGTTAGTGGTTGTCTATAAATGTGTAATTTTACATGTATGAGGATTCTTAGAATTTAATTAATGGACAATTATTCATTCCTAAACGCTGCACATACCACTTATTTTGCAGAACAGTATGACAGATATTTAAAATCTCCTGACACCATGGAGCCTAGTTGGAGAGCTTTTTTTCAGGGCTTTGATTTTGGTTTAGAGAGTAGTACAGATAGCGTAGCTGATTATAGCGAAGTACCGGAGTCCTTAAGGAAAGAATTTCAGGTCATAAAGTTAATTGATGGCTATCGAATCAGAGGCCATTTATTTACTAAAACAAATCCTGTTAGAGATAGAAGAAAGTATTTACCAACACTTGATATAGAGAATTTTGGTTTATCGGAATTAGATTTAAATACAGTTTTTAACGCCGGATCTGTAATTGGAATTGGTCCAGGATCTCTTAATGTTATTATAAAGCATTTGAAGGAAGTGTATTGTGATGCTATAGGAATTGAATATATGTATATACGAGATCCAAAAAAATTAAATTGGATTCAAGAAAGATTAAATATAAATGACAATCATCCTACTTTTTCCTCAGATCAAAAAAAACATATTTTAAAAAAATTAAATCAAGCTGTAAGTTTTGAAAATTTTCTTCATACCAAATATGTAGGTCAGAAAAGATTTTCTTTAGAAGGAGGAGAGTCTTTAATTCCTGCTCTTGATGCTGTAGTTGAAGCTGCAGCTGAAAAAGGTGTTGAAGAATTTGTTATGGGAATGGCTCATCGAGGAAGGTTAAATACTTTAACAAATATCTTTGGAAAGTCAAGTAAAGACATATTTAGTGAGTTCGATGGAAAGGATTATGAAGAGGTTATTTTCGATGGAGATGTTAAATACCATTTAGGTTGGTCATCTAATAGGACGACTGACACAGGAAAAAAAATTAATATGAGTATTGCTCCCAATCCATCACATCTTGAAACTGTTGGAGCGATAGTAGAAGGAATTACACGCTCAAAACTAGAGCATAAATTCAATGGAAACACAAATAAAGTTCTTCCCATAATAGTTCACGGTGATGCTGCTATTGCAGGGCAGGGTCTACCCTACGAAATAACTCAAATGGCACTTCTCAAAGGATATGGTACCGGAGGAACTGTTCACATTGTAGTAAATAATCAAATAGGTTTTACCACAAATTATCTTGATGCTAGATCCAGTACGTATTGTACAGATGTTGGTAAAGTTACCTTGTCTCCTGTTTTACATGTTAATTCTGACGATGCTGAAGCAGTTGTTCATGCCGTTCTTTTTGCTTTGGATTATAGAATGCAATTTGGTAGGGATGTTTTTATAGATTTACTTGGATATCGAAGATATGGACATAACGAAGGGGACGAACCCAGGTTTACTCAGCCCAATCTCTATAAAAAAATCGCCAGTCATCCAAATGCCAGAGATATATACGCTACTGAACTTATTTCAAAAGGAATAGTTGATGAAAATCATGTTACTGTTCTTGAAAAAGAGTACAAAGAACTGTTAGAAAAAAATCTTGAAGACTCAAGAAAACTAACAAAAACTGTAATCACACAGTTTATGGAGGATGAGTGGAAAAATATTGCTCCATATACCGAAAGGGTTGATGAGATTGGAATGAAGAAAAAGGTTATAACCAAAGTTTCCTCCGAAGAATTGGCAAAAGTTGCTGAAGCGATTACAACATTACCTCAAAATAAAAAGTTTTTAAGAAAGGCGGAAAGATTAATAGCAGATAGAAAAAAAATGTTTTTCGAATCAGAAACATTAGACTGGGCAATGGGAGAGCTTCTTGCTTATGGAACTCTTCTTAATGAAGGTCATGATGTTAGATTATCAGGACAAGACGTTGAAAGAGGTACATTCTCTCACCGCCACGCTATTCTTGTAACTGAAGAATCCGAAGAAGAAATAGTGTTATTAAATAACATAAATAAAAATCAGGGAAAGTTTAAAGTTTATAACTCTTTATTATCTGAATACGCTGTTCTTGGATTTGATTATGGTTACGCAATGGCAAGTCCAAATGCTCTAACGATTTGGGAGGCACAATTTGGAGACTTTTCTAATGGAGCACAAATAATTATTGATCAATACATAACTTCTGCAGAAGATAAATGGAAACTTCAAAACGGTCTAGTAATGCTTTTACCTCATGGCTATGAAGGGCAGGGGGCTGAACACTCTTCTGCTAGAATAGAAAGATATCTTCAGATGTGTGCAAAAGATAATATGTTTGTCGTTAATTGTTCTACTCCAGCAAACATGTTCCATGTTTTAAGGCGCCAACTAAAAGCAAAATATAGAAAACCCTTGATTGTTTTTACACCAAAGAGCTTACTGAGACATCCAAAAGCAGTTTCTAATATTAAAGATTTCTCAGATGGAGATTTTAAAGCTGTTATAGATGATTCTGAAGTAGAGGAATCAAGTATTAAGACAGTAGTGTTTTGTTCCGGAAAATTTTATTATGATCTTTATAAGGCAAGAGAAATCAAGAATAGATCTAATGATTTAGCCCTTGTTAGATTAGAACAATTATTTCCATTACCTGAAAAAGAAATAAAAGAAGTAATTTCAAGATATAAAAATGCTAATGATATTGTTTGGGCTCAAGAAGAACCAAGAAACATGGGAGCTTGGAGTTACTTGTTGTTAAATTTTCCAGAAGCTCAACAAATGCGTGCTGCAAGTCGAAGAATGTATGGAACTCCCGCAGCAGGAAGTTCTACACGTTTTAAAAAACGTCATGATGAGGTTATAGAATATGTTTTTGATCCCTCAAAAAATAATCAAAAACGAAAAAATAAATAAATCAAAAGTTTAAAAAATGATTTTAGAAATGAAAGTGCCTTCTCCTGGAGAATCAATAACAGAGGTTGAAATTGCTCAATGGCTTGTTGAAGACGGAGATTTTGTTGAAAAAGACCAAGCTATTGCTGAAGTGGATTCTGATAAAGCAACCTTGGAGCTTCCTGCTGAAGTTAGTGGGGTAATAACTCTGAAAGCAGAGGAAGGAGATGCTGTTGCTGTAGGTGAAGTTGTTTGTATAATCGATACAGATGGTAAGCCAGCCACTGGAAATAAGTCTAAAAATGAAGTAAATAAAGAAACTGAAAAGTCTCCAGAGGTTTTAAAAACAGAAAATACTACATATGCTTCAGGGAGTCCTTCTCCTGCTGCTAAAAAAATTATTGCTGAAAAAAATATTGATATAACTTCATTAAAAGGTACAGGAAGAGATGGAAGAATAACCAAGACTGACGCAATAAAAGCCAAAGTTTCAATGGGGTCTTTACCTGAAAATGGAAAACGTGAACAAACAACCAAAAAAATGTCTATGCTGCGAAGAAAAGTCGCAGAAAGATTAGTTTCAGCTAAAAATGAAACAGCTATGTTGACTACTTTCAATGAAGTAGACATGTCTGAAATATTTACTATTAGAAAGAAATACAAAGAGTCTTTTAAATCAAAACATGAAGTAGGTTTAGGCTTCATGAGCTTTTTCACTAAAGCAGTTGTAAGAGCACTAAAAATGTATCCTGATGTTAATTCAATGATAGAAGGAGATCAGCAAATTACTTATGATTATTGTGATATTTCAGTTGCAGTTTCAGGACCAAAAGGTTTAATGGTTCCGGTAGTTAGAAATGCAGAATCTCTTTCATTTAGAAGTATTGAATCTGAAATAAAACGATTGGCAATAGCGGCTAGAGATGGAAAAATAACTGTTGATGATATGACAGGTGGCACATTTACTATTTCAAATGGTGGTGTCTTTGGTTCTATGTTATCTACCCCAATTATCAATCCTCCACAATCTGGAATATTAGGCATGCATAATATAATAGAAAGACCGGTGGCAATAGATGGTAAGGTGGTTATTCGTCCGATGATGTATTTAGCTTTATCCTATGATCATAGAATAATTGATGGAAGAGAATCTGTAGGTTTTTTAGTTGCTATTAAGGAATCTCTTGAGGATCCATTAAATATTTTGATGGATGGAGATATTAAAAAAGCATTAGAACTTTAAAAAGACAAAGTCATTTTATTATAGTTTATTAATGCATTTTTTTTAATTAAAAAGTCAGCACCTAATATACCATCCACGTTTATATTATCACTCTCATTTAGAGCTTTGTTTATTGAGTTCATGTCAATCAAAAGAAAGTTCAATTTTATGATATTCTTTCCTTGAGAACTTATTTGAGCTTTTTTAGATTTTGAAACATTAAATTTTCCTTCTCCAGCTCCTGAGGCACTATACGATTTTTTATATTTTTCGATTTTGAAATCTTCAATACTATCTATATTTATACAAGAATTAGAAGCACCACTATCAATTAAAAAGCTTCCCTCAGCTCCATTAATAATCATTTTACATGTAATATGGTTTGTCTTTAAAACAAAACATTTAATTGAAGTCTTAGGGTTTTTAATAAAGGGTATTGACATTTTGAATATTTAAATGCTAAAATA
>TARA_B110000444_G_scaffold261535_1_pt1 | contig 13426 bp, 11 predicted proteins | sample TARA_B110000444 | Tara Oceans TARA_B110000444 (sample SAMEA4398370) | marine metagenome | biome: Polar Biome; feature: [SRF] surface water layer (ENVO:00010504); material: water (ENVO:00002006), including particulate matter (ENVO:01000060) such as... | depth 5 m | reverse complement strand
GGCGTTTGGGACGCTTGGACTCCAGTTCAAATCTGGACAGACCCACCATCTATTCCAAATGAATAGCTACTCGTCTCTGGAATGAACCCAGATTAAGTGAAAGCCAAATCTAGATTTTATGAAGCAGTCGCAACTTTCTAGCTCCTGCTTCCAAACTTGTTCAGAGAACTCAGGTGCCATTTGCTTTTCATGAAATTCACCTAGGTCCCCTTTTTGTTCTGCAGACGAACATGAAGAGTAATCTCTAGCCATTTTCTTGAAAACTTTTAGCGGTTTTTTGGCATTTGTTATTTCATCAAGGATTGCTTGTGCTTGGGATTTACTTCCAATCAATATGTGTCTTGCACGTGCATATCTTCCCGGAACTCTCATTCTACATCCCTCTTTATCGTTGCAACATGAAGTCTGTCAGTGCAGTGTGTTACTACAAACAATAGTGGGTTATATATCCATCCGAGGGCATACGTTGCCCAAGTTACTAACAAAAATATGCTAGGTGATTTAGCGGAGTTTCTTATTATTCGAGCGTGCAGTCCAATCAGTAACATCAGTGACACCTTAGGGAAAAATGTAGACACTTTTATTCCACTTTTTTGACCATCATAAATCGCTTTAACTGGAACCTGAGATATTCTGAATCCCATTTCTGATAACCGCATAAGCCACCAGTTTGGATATCCATACCCTTTCCAAGAAACCTTCCAATTCCATTTAGTAAGTACTTCGCTACTCGTGGCAGTGTATCCGCATTGAGGGTCCCTAATAGTCTGTCCACAGGCCAATGTAGTGAGTATTGCTAACAGAAAGGTTCCGAATCTTCTGTAAATCGGCATTTTCCCAGCTCTATCCAACCTCTCCCCTTTGACATGATGAGCCTTCTTTTCGATAATGGGCTTGAGTATTGATTCCATATCGCTTGGATCCATTTGTCCATCACCAGCCATCACGACTGAAACAAAATTAGAACCTAAGGCTGTAAGCAAAAATTGGTGACCTCTATCGATTGCAGCACCCACTCCAAGCCCCTCCAGTCTCACTAATTCAACATCCGCTGCCAAATCACCAGTTCCGTCTGTGGAACCATCGTCAACAACAACGACTTTGTCTACGAACTCAGGGAGTGTCGCTAGAACTTGCGCCAGATGTTCAGACTCATTACGAGCGGGGATGACAACGCCAACCTTCACGCCCTCGAACATGGCCCTCCGTCAATTGGCTGCATGATGAACTTCTTGTAAGAATGATTAAACAAATCTTCAAAAGCAATTCAGTTAATTCTGTAGCATGCCCAAGCAGTTGCAATTGTTATCTATAGTTACAATCTTACTTCTTGTGATTCCCGGTTGCACTACTCCCCAGACGATGGAAACGGAAGAAGAATCAGACTTAGATGAGATCGATTTGCCTGAAAGGTTGAACTTAATGGCTGAAACAGCCGGAAGAGACATCGATAGAGGTGCTGAACTTGATTTGTCATCTGATGCAAATGGTGAAAATACCCTGATTCTCTGGGTTTCAACCGGCTGTACTGGCTGCCATGATTGGACAGAAATGATTTCCCAATCTATGCAAAATGGAACTATTGATAATGATACTAGGATTATCACCATCCATCGATATCCATCGTTTGAAACTCGTGAAGAGGTCATTGAGGTGTATGCCTCTGAAAATAGTTCTACACAGTCACTCTGGCCTGTTCTGATTCCTTACAACGGACAACCAGCAATGGACCTTGATACTGGGGAATATACTGATTATGATTACACTGTAGCCTTCAATAATCCCGCAACCCCATCATTCACATTAATTGATGGAGACGGCAAAACGATTTGGAAAAACCGGACTTATTGGGCTAACCAGACTTTGCTAAGCGAAGCAGTTGACTTATTGTAATCTTGATTTCGCTTGATTTACTTATTGCCAAAACTGGTATTTGTTTCTGTTCAAGCGCCATGAACTTCATCACTTAGAAGAGTTCCCGCTGTTTATGCAGTCCTTACGCATTGTCCTTATGGGGAAGGACTTCGAGTTACGATTAGTGTCTCTCGTAGTTAGGGCGAGAGAACTTGCGGATGATGTAATACTGCTTGATTTAGGCAGCGAAGACGGAACTATCGAGCTAGCACAAAAGGTGGATTGCAGAGTCATAAATTATACAGGAGAGGTTCTAATGCCTCCTCTTGCAAATGCTTTGTTCGATGATGAGCCAGCCGAACAAACACTGCTTGTGCATGTCAATGGACGCCTCAAGTTGAGAGATCTTCCTCTTCTTGTTAATCGGGCAAGAGAGAATTGGGATTTGCATATGTCATTTAACAGTGAAGGAACTGACTTCTCAAATCCTCAAGAAATAGTTTACGAGTCTGCTGAGATTTCACATTTAGCCGCTTCAATAGCAGGCCTTGAGGCTTTGAAGGATTCGAAAATAACCGATACTCCAATTGGACTCAATCAAGAATTGAAAGTTAGAGTTGTTCATTCTAAACCCGCACCAAAAGTCCAGCAAAGAGAATCACTGGCAACGGCCTCAAAATTCGCTCAACTATTCTATTGGATGCTCGAGTCTAAACATCCACTGCTTCTATTCGGTATACCTGGCGTTGTTCTATTCTTCGTCGGTTACAAATTGTCGGGTAACGTGTTGGATACCTTCGTAGAATGGAATCAGACTACAGTGGGTGTGAGTTTGGCTGTGATTGGGGTTACTTTGATGGGATTATTCGCTATGATGGTGGGACTGATTTTGTACATAATGGGCAAACAGGTCAAACAAATCCAATCCCAATACAACCACTGGCCAAAGGAAAAATGAGGATTTAATATGCAACACCTAATTTGTTTTGATATGGACCGTGTACTAGTTGACCATCTTTCTACATGGCAATTTGTTTATGATAAGTTAGGGGTTTCAAATAAAGAAGCATTTGACCTCTACAATCAAGGTAAATTGGATGAATGGGATTGGCTAAAGATGGACCTTGCTTTGGTGAAAGGGGCACACCCTGATATCACTGATGAAAAAATGCGGGAATTATGTATTGGGACGCCTTTGATGGATGGTATCAAAGAATGTTTAGACTGGATTATTTCAAATGGCCATGAAGTGGCAATAATCAGCGGAGGAATGCAGGAAACTGCTCGTGACATAGCATGCATGTATCCTAGCGATGTCCCATGGAGACGCAGGTGGGGTGGAATAAACCGCCATCGTGGATGCGATACGAAGTTCCATGTATTCACAAATGGTTGGCTTGAGAGGAACGATGGTTCAATCGGGGATTATGGGCGCTACCAAGTTCAGATGAATGGTAAAGGCTCGATTGTAAGGATGCTACAGAGACGTTTAGATATTCCAAAAGAGAGAACGATTTCAATTGGCGATAGTGCAGGAGATATCGGTATGTTCCGGCAGAGTGAATTGTCGATTTGTTTCAATCCGTGGGACGAAAAGCCAGTTGCAGTTGCCAAGATGACTATCAGAAGTCGTAATCTTCTCGACGTTCTTGAAGCGATTAAGAATCAAATCAAGGAGTGACTCTTCGAGAGTCACGTGGGAATGGAATCACTTCTCTGATGTGGTCTGCACCTGATAACCAAGAACAAACTCTGTCAACACCTAGGCCGAATCCTCCGTGAGGAACACCGCCGTATGTTCTTGTATCGATATAGAACTGGTACGGTTCACGTGGAACTCCTTCCTCATCTATTCTTGCAAGAATCTCTTCTTCAGACCAAGTTCTCTCTCCACCGCCAACAATTTCGCCATAGCCTTCTGGCGCAAGTAAATCGTGGCATAGAACATAGTTGTCTTCATCAGGGTCAACCCTATGATAGAATGGTTTTGCAATCTTTGGGTAGTGGGTTAGGAAATGTGGTACATCAAAATCCTGAGTCAGAATCTTTTCTTTAGAATAGTCCAAGTCTTGTCCCCATTCAATATCTACATCCATCCCTTGCAGTGTTTCAACAGCTTCATCATAGCGCATTCTTGGATATGGGTTGTCAGCATATCTTGCTATTAATTCAAGATCTCTCTCAATCTCAGATAATTCATCTTCTCTCTCATCGAGAACAGTGCGAGCGATGTGTCTAACCAATTCTTCTCCATGAGACATAATTTCTGCATTTGATGCCCAAGCAACTTCCATTTCAGCATGCCAGAACTCAGTAAGATGTCTGCGAGTACGGCTTTTTTCAGCACGGAATGATGGTGCGATTGTGTATAGTCTCTCCAATGCAGGCATTGCCGCTTCGGCATAAAGTTGCCAAGATTGAGTCAAGTAAACCTTCTTTCCAAAGTATGGTACTTCGAATAATGTTGAGCCACCTTCAACAGCCCCTGCAACGAAATTTGGTGCTTGGTACTCGACGAAATCCTTGTTACGGAAGTAGGAATGAATTGCCCCAAACACACTAGATCTAATCTTCAGCATGTTGGTCATTCTACCTGTACGCAAGTATAGGTGACGATTGTCTAGCAGGAATTCAGTCTCTCCACCATCAGCGGCTGCCATTGCGGACTCGGTGATTGGGAATGGCGTATCTGCTCTTACTGCACCAACAACTTCAGCGCTTGAAACTACGATTTCATGTCCACCTGGTGCTCTCTCGTCAACATTGACTGTTCCTTTGAGGATTAGAGATGCTTCGATTAGTGCACCTTTCAATGCCTCAAATGCTTCATCGCCCAAAGTTTCACGCTTAGCAACGCACTGTATTGTGCCTGTAGAGTCTCTTAGTACCACGAAACGAATCTTATTTGAGCCACGAGTTCTCTTAACCCAGCCTTTCAATTCAACCTCAGCGCCATCATGTACGCCTTCCTGGACATCTCCAATCCAGAACTCTTTCGCCATGTTGTGCCGTGTAAGGCATTGTGCTTGAATGCCTCGCTTGAATTACAAGAAATTCTTCGTTCAATATTCTCTTCGAGAAACGATTAATGCAGCTCCAATGAGTGCAGTTATAGTGAAGAATGGTGAAATCCAAGGTAATTGCAAGTCAACCTCTTGCGCTATTCCATTTTCATTAGCGATGCCTATGTAATAATCACTCATTCCATAATTATCGCAACTTATTGAAAGATTATCTCCTGTGGATATCTCATTAATTGGTGCAACATCAATATATGAAATTGTACAATTATTATCTCCGTACCATTCACTGGTATCTTGGATAATCTCTCCACCATTAATTGCTGTTTCAATGTCTACTTCAAATGCGATTTCAACTGTTTCAGTTTCGTTTTCATAATCGTAATCTGATGTATAAAGAATTACTTTTGCATTTTCCATGGAATATGTAGAATTGAATAGTGTTGTGATTGAAGTGCTGTGATTTGAACTCCATATGCTGTAATCCTCAACTTCAATCGGCATTGGTATCTCAGAGTTGGCACCATTTACCCATCCTGGTTTTGAAAAAGAATTTCGATCGAATGTCACCAGAACTTCTGAACTTGAATTGGTTATTTTAGTTCCCAGCAGATTACCATCATTGTCAAAATAGACGGCGACATTGAATTCACCATCATCCCCAACCTCTTGCCTTGTCTCAAATTTAACTGCTCGAACACCTTCTTCATCAGGGAATCTTTCACCTTCGGATACAAAACTTAACGAAGGGTCGGATGACACACTATCTGCAACATTGTGATGCATAAAACAAAAATCAATCGGGGCTGATGTATTAGATAGTAACTCATTTGCAGGAGATGTCGAAAGGTTTTCTATCCCAATCTTTCCTGTTTCTCCATCCAATATGTCCCACGCTATTTGGCTTTCATCAATCCAAATGTCATTGCCATATTTTGCAAAAAGCATTCCCATTTCCGATTTTATCCTAGCAGAGTTTTTCGATACATATATTTCATAATCTCCGCTTATGGAAATGTCCTCTCCTTCATAATCATCAACGCTCAATTCAATTTCACAAGACCAATATTTTACTTCACCAGAAGTTATTTCTTCGAGAGATGGCTCATCATTTGCCATTTTCACATACTCGTCTCGTGTTAAGTCGTCAGGAAATAGCATTGGGTCGATGACGAATGCATACAGTAGCCATCCTAATGCGGTTGCAATTAGCAAACCAACAACGCTCATTGCGATGATTTTGCCTTTGCCACCTTCATCGGATTTGTCATTAATCGGTTCCCATCCAATTTCTTGTGGTTGGATATCTGCACTAAGAAAATTATTATTTTGCTCCTCTGGAATGACCTGTTCTGTACTAGGAATCGGTTCCCAATCAGTTCCGTTCCAAATAAAATTGCCATCCGGGGATAATTCTCCGACCATGATGTGCGATATTCGGACTGCGTATCATCTCTTCGTTTTTTGAAAACCTGCTTAGAATAGACGCATTGGCGACTTGTTATTGGGAAAGCATCAAACATTAGTCCGTCTAATAATAGCATATGTCCCGAACTGTAGTCTATGCTATTGGGGGTAATGCTCTCTCTTCACCCACTGGTGGTAATGAAGATGATTCAGCATTGGTTTTGGCTAAGGTGATTAGCGATGTTATCGACTTGCTCGAGGCTGGATGGCAGGTGATACTCACTCATGGTAATGGACCTCAGGTGGGTCATCTAATGTCTCTTGACCCATCTCAAGCGATGGATGATTGGGTCGCTGCTACTCAAGGCATGATTGGACATTCTCTATCAATTAACTTAGATTCAATATTGAAAAGAAGAAGCCGACCAGAATCCACTGCAGTAGTTTTGACCAGAGTCGAGGTCGATGAGATGGATTCTGGTTTTTCATCTCCTACAAAGCCAGTTGGCCCAGTTTTGAGTGACAAGGAAGTAATGTCTGAGGATTGGGATATTGCAGAGACAAAGAATGGACCTAGGCGGGTTGTGGCTTCTCCACACCCGCAAAGAATACTGGATTTGGATGTAATAAAATCACTAGTCGCAGGTAATGCTATTGTAATATGCTGTGGTGGTGGAGGTATACCAGTTGTTGAGAAGGATAATCACTATCTTGGAGTGCCTGCAGTTATTGACAAAGACCGTCTTAGTGCTCTTTTGGCCAAAGAGATTCAAGCCGATGCTTTGATAATTTCAACCGCAATCGATTCAGTACGTACTGGATTTGGAACCGAAAAAGAAGTATCACACGCAATTCTTACAATTGCTGAAGCAAGAGGTTATTTGGAATCTGGAGAATTCCCTGCTGGCTCAATGGGGCCTAAAGTTAGCTCATTAATCGATGCGGTAGAGAGTGTAGAAGGAATCAAATCAGTATTGTGCCAGCCAGGGGATGCAATCAAAGCACTCAGAGGAGATAGTGGCACCATAATTACCCCTTGAATCAAACCTGATTCATGTCTCTCCTCAGCTGTAAATTAAATCGGATTAGATTAAATACGACTTGCTGGAGCGCAGGGTGGGCCTGTAGCTTAGTCAGGTAGAGCGATGGACTCTTAATCCATCGGTCGCGGGTTCGAACCCCGTCAGGCCCGCTTAATATCAGTTCAATCTTCCATTCGGATTCATAATGGTTTCAACACCATTTGCTCCGGCTAAAACAACAGCATCACACATGTCATTGAACAGTCCGACTTGCACAACTCCTGCAACCAAAAGTATCCTTGATTCCAAATCAATAGGATCTGTTATTTTTGGACCAGTATGTGCATCTGCAATCATATTTCCATTGTCTGTGATAACGGGGCCATTTCCTGCCATTCTTATGTTTACTCTGCAATCTAGTAAACGGGATAATCTCCTTACCGTAGCCTCTTGAGAGAATGGAGTTACTTCAATTGGCAGTGGGAATGCACCTAACTTTTCTACACGCTTTCTGTCATCGGCAACCACAACCATCCCTGCACTTTCTTGTGCAACAATTTTCTCTCTTAGTAATGCGGCACCTCCACCCTTGATTAGTTGGAAATTAGGGTCGTATTCATCAGCCCCATCTATTACGATATCGAGTCCATCAATTTGAGAAAGTTCGACTAGTGGTATACCAACTTCAATCGCAATTTTCTCTGTTGCTAAACTTGTAGGTACTCCAATAATTTCTAGTCCTTCCTCTGCCATTCTTCTTCCCAATTCAATCACTGTATGCTTGACTGTTGAGCCAGTTCCTAGCCCCACTTTCATTCCATTTTTGACAAACTTGCATGCTTCAATTCCAGCCTCGCGCTTCAGGGCTTCAACATCTGCCATATACCGTCCAATGGCTAGAAGTCAATAAGCAATTTGAAGCCGAATGTCTGAAGTGCTTTGAGTTCATGCCTTAGGCATGGCGAGGCAAAGACTAGCGTTTTTTCTCGTAATCATGTTCTGTGGAATGTCTTATTCCCCTCTCGCTAATGCTAATCCTCCATCTCGGCAAATTGATGTCGTAGTTGGTTTGGGTCCAGATGGTATGTCTGACCAATTCTTTGTCGAAGTTCCCGATGGTGAGATTGTCACCGATTTCAATGTCAAGGTGTTTGAGAAACCTTGGCCAATAAATGATGTAATTACTTTGGAGACAGAATCTGATTGGAGTAATGGCTCTTCAATGGACGGTATTGATTACAATCTAACCGGTTTACGAATACTACCCATGAGTCACGAATGGACCTTTGAAGGTTCATCCCAGGGCTGGAACCTTAACGCAGCAGGTGGTTGGGCTCATGGATACGATTCCACTTTGGGCTCAACCGGGGGTGTGCACTCTGGAACTTCTGCATTGTACACATACAACGGGAATTATCCAAATTCCATGGGTGGGACATTTTGGGCAACATCGCCTACAATCGATTGTTCATCATGTTCTGGAACTTGGGATCTGAAGTATTGGCGAAAACTAGGAATTGAATCTTCTTCATATGACCATGCTTACGTTTCAGTAAAGACTAGCAGTGGGGGATGGACAAATGTTTACTCCAATCCTTACGGCACAACGAGTGACGGTTCTTTCGTACAGCAATCTCATGATGTAAGTACTCACGTGGGTGGAAACTCTGCTTTCCAAATTAGATTCGGTTTGGGCTCAACAGACAGTTCGGTATCATACACGGGTTGGAATGTCGATGATGTTGTTCTTGAGCCAAGAGGCAACACTGGTTCTGGCACTGCTAATTGGACCAGTAATTCATTCGGTCCAGGCTCGAGTGGAAATATGCAAATGTCTCATGGCCTTATGGCAATTGATGCAACAGTTCCAATTGGTTCTATGATGCATTGGAGTATTATCGATTCCAAAGATGGCTCGGCAATTCCTGGCTTCACAGATAGAGATGACATGAGTGCAGATTTGTCAATAATTGATGTTGCTGCACATCCTGAAGTTCAGTTAAAAATCCAAATGGAATCAACTAGTGAAAGTCCAATTATTCATTCAATTAAGATTGGTGGGGGGATAATTGAGCCATTTACTGCAGACCCTACCGCTTCTGGATGGAGTGGTTTCTCTTCGCACAATAACGGCGTAGTTTCAGGTAATGGCTTACTCAATTCTCCTCAGTGGCGTACAGTCGCTCCTTTCAGTGCCATGGAAGTGGTTTGGACTGGTAGCGGAAATGGTGACTTTGAGGCTTGTTTCACAGAGGCTAGTCAGTGTTCGACTAGTGGTTGGCAGGCAATTACTTCCAATGGCAAACTAGCCATGGATCATCCAAGTGTCATTCTAAATTTGCGTTGGAATGGGGCAGGCGGATATTCCATGGACAATATCGCAATAGATTTGCACAGGCATTCCTCACCATTGGATGCCCGGATTGATGTTGGACTTGATGGAGTTAGTGAGTGGTCATTTTCACATGAAGCGATAGGTGGTTGGGGCTTACAAGATAAATTTGCCAATGGCAATCATAGTCTAAACATGTCTCTTGCCCAAGGCGGTAGCCATGTTGCCCAAATGCACTATCCAATTCGGACTGGAACGGCAGACCCGTCTTACGTATCGACAGGGAATCTGATGGTGACTTTGACACCCGAAGATGCTCCTTTAGATGGCGTTGAACTAAGTTTCAGCGTTGGAGGCGACCAGCTATTCTCTCAAACATTAGGATTTGTGTCTCTACCAGAGGCTGTGACACTCAGCGATTCACAAATGCAGACATTGGTCAACAAAATGAATTCGAGGTCGGCTGAATACTCAATCGTCGAAGATTTAGATGCGCATGAGATTGAGATTTCAGTTTCATCATCATCCGGTGGTAATTTGATAATGTCTGGACTTTCAGTTCCTTATCGCTTTGATGCGCAAATAAATGGAGATTCGTCACTACCAATAATTGCGGCAATCAATTCACAGTTGAGTCAAATTGACGCCAACAATGGTGTGAAGAGAGTTGCAATTCCAATCGTCATGTCAAACCCTGGTCATTTGTTAATCTGGGATTATGGAATTCAGACTTTAGGTACTCCTGATCCGGTATCCATGACTATGACTAATCAAACCGACACACTTGTTGCTGGAAATGATTGGTATGAATTCAGCAGCAAATTTGATCTATCAAATATTGGTATTTCGGATGCATCTCAGCACTTTTCTGATGAAGGTTGGTCTTCTGTCTTCACTTTAGGCGGAAGTTTGTGGAGTCGTTCAGTATACTGTTCGGTCGCTTCTAATTCATGCAATTCTGAACAGGGGATAATAATCGATTCATTTTCACATAATTTTTCAGGAGCAGAAGTTGAGTTTTTCCATCGTATCAGAATTTCATCTATATGGCCAGATGAAGAAGCGTTAATCGCTTCAAGTTCAATAGATATGAATGGCCCTGCCTCGCAGCCAAACCAAATCCGTTTTGGTTCTGGCTGGTCCATGGGTGTGGAGCAGGATGTTGAAGTGAGAGATTGGCATCTTTCTTTCTTGAATGGTGCTCAATCAACTTGGGATGCACTTTACATCGACCCTGCAAATCCTGGTGTAGTAGAGGTTGAATTATCCTTTGAAGATTTAGAAGACACACCTCGTTCTTCTACTTACAGTGTTTCTCTGTATATGGATGGAGTGCTAACCGATACTACTCAAAATCTTGTAGATGGAGTCGCAACTCTGATGTTCACCCCTAACCCTCTAGCGACAGAAGTTGACCTTGAAGTAAGTGTGACTGGTCTTTATGGGCAAACTATTGTATGGAATACTCCAAAGAATGCTACCTTCTTGATGGACGATTTGGCACCAATTCTTCTTTCATCCAACGTAGCGCCACTAGACCATAGAAGTAATGAATATCCGTTAGAACTAGTCTTTGAGATTGGAGACAGGCCCCTTCTCCCAAGACATTCGTTACTACACCTAGAGTCCTCTTGGGAAGGAGAGTCTACTGTTGTATTAGACAAGCCTGCTAACTTGAATGGATTCCAAGGCGAATATTCTACCATTCTTGATGTTAGTAATGCGGCTATTGGGGACACGATTGCTGGCTGGCTAGAGGTATTCGACCCTGCAGGTCACCAATTACCAGATTCAGGTAGCGAAGAAAATCCATTATTCATCATCCAATTTGGCCCGGACGGGGCCCCGACAATTATGGATGATGGATTGGGTTGGACTCATAGCGACTCTTGGCTCCATCCAGGTCAGAATTACAGTATGCAAGTTCCAATACAAGATGTCAATGGTTATGGCGACATAGAATCCGTAATCATCGACTTAGCCTCCGATTCAAATGAGAATTTAATCATAGAATGGTCGTCTGTCAATGGATGTTCATCATCCCTCAATGAAATAGTGATTGAAGATTGTTTCATACTTGGTGATGCGCACCACTTTGATGCTATGTTCACTTTGGAAGTAGTAATGTCATTTGCTTGGGACTTTAATCCAGATTCATCTGTTGAGAGAAGAATTAGAGTAACTTCTAGTGATGATTCAGGCCAATCCTATCGCAATGAATTAGATTCAATTTGGCGCTATTCTAGTGAGATGGAGGTCGATTCCTCGACAGTTGGTTTCTCAGACACTTCAGCATTTGTAGCTCCAGGTGATACCAGCAACCTTTCTGCCGATATTATTTGGTCCCGCGGTGGACAGTTAGTTGGCGCAATGGTTGATATTACAGCGACAATTGATGGTAGTGACCAATACGGCCTCTCTGAAAATGGCCGTGTTAATTTGCAAGTTATAGCACCTAATTCAACTGGAATACATCCAATAACACTGGATTTAGTGAACCTGCCTTCTGGTGCAATCGACCGAACCAATACTGAAGAAGTAGTTGCTTGGATGGTAGTTGATGGAAACGCCCCTAGCGTAATCCAATTCCTTTCCCCCGACCCTCTAGAGTTGGTAGAAGAAAGAGATTGGAAAGATCTTGGGTTTGAAATAATGGTTAATGAAAGTGAAGGATTGGACATGAGTTCAATGCGAATGTATTGGTTGATAATACCTCACGGCATGGCTATTCCTGAACTCGCTTTACTGGGTGGGAATGTCAGCATGGAATTGATTGCGGGAACCGGTGCCGGTAACTCAATTCCGCTTTTGGCAACTTTAGATGTTGATGCAATTATTCCAGAGATAAGTCGTGACAACTCGTGGGACCTATGGGTTTGGGTCGAAGGCAACGATAAGGCTGGTCAACAAATAGAATCTGGATTCAACAGTCGCAATTCCCCACTCGCTATATTACAAATGGCAAACCGTGAAGCAGATTTGAGAATAGACTCTGATGATATTTTGGTCACAAAGAATTACCCTGGAGTTGGAGATGATGTTTGGCTTAACATTACAGTTCGTAACTATGGCCAAGTTGATGGCACCACAAGTGTACGAGTGGAAGTCATCGAGAATGGGGATGAAAGAAGACTGATCGAGATTGTCAATGTTGAAGTTTCCGCTTCGGCAAATACTTCATTTGAAGTTAGGTGGGTTCCCGGACAACAAGGAACTGCTTGGGTAGTGGTTTCTACCCCCGACGGGATGAATGAACGTACAGAACCTATTCAAATAGAGAGCAGTGAATCTTCATTCATAGTAGAGGGATTAGATGGAGCAAGTAACACAATGCTCACCGGTTTTGGTATAATCGCCTTCCTTATGCTCGGCTTACTTGGCTATCTCTTAATGTCTGAAAAGAAGCAACATAGTGATGAATATGATGAAGAAGAATACATTTGAGCCTTACAATGGTTTGAAATGTGTTTAGCCTCCGCGATATAATGGAGGATGCAGGAGGGCTGCTGACAGACTTCGAGTCTGAGGAAAGTCCCCTCTCCACAGTGCAAGCGGTCGACACAAGTCGGGACACAGAAATGGGTCGGTCAATGGTGCAGAAACGAACGATGTGTGGTGTGTACGATGAATCCGGAAGGACGAGATTACTACATTGTCGATGAGACGAGCAACCCCGCTGGAGCAAGTCCAAACAGTCCCGCTTATGCGGCACGTTCAGGGACAGGTAGGACGCACAGTTGAATGCAGTCACCGAAAGGGAACAGAAAGGGGCTTACTCCCTGCATTCTCCA
>TARA_B110000444_G_scaffold77834_1_pt1 | contig 13437 bp, 11 predicted proteins | sample TARA_B110000444 | Tara Oceans TARA_B110000444 (sample SAMEA4398370) | marine metagenome | biome: Polar Biome; feature: [SRF] surface water layer (ENVO:00010504); material: water (ENVO:00002006), including particulate matter (ENVO:01000060) such as... | depth 5 m | reverse complement strand
TCGGATTCAATATAATTTACCACCGTTTTAGCTAATGGCTTCATATACGGTGAAAGCATTGCAATGTTTTTAGCCTTGAGGGCATGAAGTCCCTCTATTAAAGCACCAGCACTAGTTACAATCGGTACAGCTGCTCCGTTTTGTTTTGCACAATCAGCTAGACGTACTTCAGATTCCCGATGATAGCCGATACCCATACTCATTATTGCAACTAAACATGCATAGCCAATGACATCAACTCTTGCATCTGATAATTCATAAGTACATCGATCAGACTCAGCATCCATTTTTATTAATTCTGTTTCAGTAACACTTTTCATTCGCATACGGCTTGAATGAAAAGTAAATCGCTCTGGCAATATAGCTTCACGTGCTTTTAGCATTGCTGGAATTTCCGTTTCCATGGTAACGTTCGAACTAGGTACGATTTGCCCTATTTTAAAATTCTTTTTCATTTTTTAGGGTAAATATATTACTAAACAGCAATGATAGGATTACGAATTTTACCAATACCCTCAATACTTGTCTCGAGAACATCACCAGGCCACATAAATTCTTGTGGCTTTCTTCCTGCACCCACGCCTGCAGGGGTCCCAGTAGCGATAATATCACCCGGCTCAAGCAATAAGCCCTGACTTAGGTCTTCAATAAGCTCGTTAATGTTAAAAAGCATATACTTTGTACTGGAATTTTGCTTTTCTTTGCCATTTAAATGACAGGTAATATTAAGATTATGTGGATCTTTTATTTCGTCTGCAGTCACAATACATGGACCCATTGGGGCAAAAGAATACTGAGATTTTGATACAACCCACTGACCCGCACGCCGACAATCTCTTGCGCTAATGTCATTTATCACCGTATATCCAAAAACATGATCTAAGGCGTCACTCTTATCGACTCTATTACATTTTGTACCAATAATAACAGCTAATTCCGCCTCCCAATCCAGTTGCTGAGTAATATTTTTATTATGACAAACCGGATCGCCATCACCCACTACAGCAGTTGGAAATTTGCTAAATATTACTGGCTCTTGAGGTAATTCAGATGAGGTGTCAAGTGAACGTGAGGCTTCAGCAACATGCTCTGTATAGTTTAGACCAATTCCAAAAATATTCTTTCTCGGGCGAGGAATAGGCGCTAATAACTTAACATTTAGAGCGGGGACTGATACGCCCAGCAAATCACTGGCTTTAGAATGGGTTAATGCCTCTGATAATGTAGATACCGCAATTGGCCCTAGATCAATAAACTCAAGCATAGAAGAAGGCAGATCAAGCCCAACATTAAATCCAAATTCTTCGACATCCACAATTAACGAATTCCAGCATACACCCAATCTTGATGCTTCTTCGTCCATTCGATAAGTTACTAACTTCATAATCAATTCCCTTGAAAAAAAATATAAATTAACTTGCTAATTTTTGGTGCCCTTTATTCTCATTCAAAGGCTCTTCTTGATACAAGCCCAGAGATTCCATCACTGGAAAATCATTAAACGAGTATAAGAACGCCTCATCACTTTTACTGGTATTTTTATGTTCGTGCCAAACCCAAGAAGGTATGCAAAAAATATCATGCTCTTGCCAATGAAATTCACGCCCACCAATAATACTGTAACCCTCACCACCAGCACAATTATACATTACATTACCAGTATGACGGTGCGCTTTAGTATGCTGGCCAGGCTTTAACATCTGCATATGAGCACCCATTGTCTTCATTGCCCAGCTTCCTGTTACTGGATTTGAATAACGAAGAATATAGCCATCAAAAGGACTTCCATTTCCAGCTTTTGACAAATTATACAGCGCCTCTTTGGTGTCTTTCCAACGATACACCAGTAATGGCGAATATGGTTTATCCCAAGGTTCTCTATCAACAGGTATTAGACCTGGCGCCCCATAACTATTTGGGGAGTCATCAAGATTATATTTAGGAGTCTGTGCTGACTCTGGATAAACACTGTAGAAGTTAGTCTCCAAAGAGTTCATTAGTGGTATATCTAATCCATCTTGCCATATTGAGATATCTCCATTCTCAAAAACACCATGGTCATGCCAACAGCCATTTGGTGTAAGCACATAATCATTTTTATTAAGTGTTACTTGATGTCCATCAACAACAGTATAAGCACCACCGCCCTCCATAATAAAGCGTTGCGCTGAGGCTGTATGTTTATGGGCTGGAGTTATTTCTCCAGGTTTCATAACTTGTAATCCACTAAACAACCAACCAACACAAGCTGTATGTTCACGCCCAGCATCAGAATCATTCATTAATACAATAACCCGCCTACCCGCTTCTTCCGGCTTAACCAATTCAGCTGATCTTAATACTAAATCACGGAGATCTTGATAACGCCATAATGTTGGATTATACCTTGTGATAGGCTCCCAAGGCTCGATTTCATTTGCTCTACGCCAAAAAGCAGTTGCAGATTTATTTTCTAATTCTTTATAAAATTCAATAAGTTCTGGTCTATCTTTAACGTTAGATCTACCTCTTAATTTATCTCTTGGGTCGCTCTTATTCTGACTCATTACATCCCCTCATGACTTTTTTTACTCATAGGATTCAGACTCATTTTCAATTTTTTTTTGTATGAATTTAACGGGTTGTTGTTGCATCGTATTCACTCTTAAATCAAAAATATCAAAACGATTATAATGCCCTAAGATATCATGCATCTGTTTTGGCTTTATACAGCGATTAAGGTCTATCTCAGCGTATATTATTCCTTCATCATCAATTATACCATCACCTATGAGATTCCCATCTGGCCCAATAATGCCTGAAAATGCACCATTTTTTCTCGTAAGTAAAGCTCTAGCATCAGGCACAAAAGCCTCCATCTCAGTAATGATATCTTCAGAAACGGTAGAGCAAGAAATTATTGTGAAAATCTTACCCTCAAAAGAATGCGTCATACCTCGTAATTTAATAGCCTCAGCCATATTGTATTCTTTTGGTGCGGTGGGTAACCCTATATAATTAGCAATGTGGATTTGCTCACCCTGCGCCATAAGTGTAAAACGAGCCAATGGATTCGTATTTTCTCCACAAGCCAATGTTCCGATAATACCAATATCAGTATCATGAACTTTTAATGTTGAGCCATCACCTCCACTCCAAGTTAGTTTTTCGGCCCACGTAGGTACCAATTTACGGTGACGGCCTATTATCTCTCCAGCAGGGCTAATCGTTATATTTGTATTATAAATTGTGCCTAATTGTTTGGGCCCTCTTTCGTTAACCCCTATGACTATATAACAATCATTTTTTTTGGCTGAATCACACAAACTCGAAGTTTCAGGTCCTGGGATATCAATACTATTATGATAAAGCCTCTCAAAGAATGACGAGCCCATGACTGGGCTCATAATCCAACTCCAATAAGGGTAGGCTGGAACAAATACTTCTGGAAAAGCGATAATTCGAGCACCCTGCCGACTCGCCTCCTCAATTAAATCGCAAGCTTTCTCTACGGTTGCCTTTGCATCCAAATAAACTGGTGATGCTTGTACTGTGGCAGCTTTAAATATAGGCAAAGACATAAAAATTAATCCTATTTCCTTAAAACTTTAATCTTACTTAAGTATAGAGCGCAACGGTAGCATCTTGCTCTTCCCAATTCGTTGACTTTGCGACATCAGCAATAATATCCACAGCTTCATAAAGATCTTGATAACGCATGTATAAGGGAGTAATGCCAAACCTAACTATATCTGGCATACGAAAATCACAAACAACACCCCGCTCTACAAGCGCCCTACTGAGGGCAAAGCCATGAGGGTGTGACAGGGAAACATGCCCACCTCGTTTAGCATCATCACGTGGACTAGCCAGAAGAAAGTCCACGTTTTTACATTTTTCCTCAATGAGGTCGATGAATATTGAGCCAAGTTTTTTAGCCTTCTCTCTCAATAAATTGATATCAGCTCTCAACAAAATATCTACTCCACACTCTAATGCTATCAGACCAAGCAAGGGAGGGGTGCCACACATCAGACGCGTCACATCTTTAGCTGGAGCATATTTCTCACTAAAAGCAAATGGGTCAATATGACCAAACCATCCAGAGAGAATGGGCTCTATATTATGATGATGACGTTTTGCAGCGAATAGAAAAGCTGGAGCACCAGGACCGCCATTGAGAAATTTATAACCACAACCAACTGCGAAATCCACCAAACAGTCATTAAGATTAATTGGGATTGAGCCTGCACTATGACTGAGATCCCATATCACCATAATTCCTTTTTGATGAGCTTTTTGAGTAATCTCTTTCATTTTGGTAATACTACCAGTCTTATAATTAACTTCTGAAAGTAACAGCGCGGCAACAGATTCATCGAGAGAGTCTAATAATTCTGATGACGGTACGATTTTTGATGATATTTTGTCAGGGGCAAAATTTTCCAGCCCCTGCATCATATAAAGATCAGTTGGAAAATTATCTTTTTCGGTTAATACAACTTTACGCCCAGGATTAGATTGTAATGCAGCCGCTATCATCTTAAATATATTGATAGAAGTTGAGTCAGCAGCTATTACCTCACCATCTTCAGCACCAATCAAGCGAGCTATTTTATTTCCTATACGCTGAGGAGAAACACCCCACTCATGATCTATCCAGGATCGAATAATACCTTGCCCCCATTCATTAACGATAACTTTATGCATCTTTTCATGCGTAACTTTTGGCGCCATACCCAACGAATTTCCATCAAAATAATAAGTATTTTTTGGTAAATAAAATTCATCTCGAAAAGAACTTAAAATATCTTCATTATCGAGATTAACTAGATCTTGTTTTTTTATCATCAGATCGAGGCTCTTAAGTTTAAATTACAAGGGGCATTGAGTGTTATTTTCTTCTTTTGTTGCACTTAATTTTGTTCGCACTGACCATAATTCTGGGAAAAAGCTTAAATCAAGGGCTTTCACTAAATAATCAACACCAGATGAGCCGGCAGTTCCCTTACTATAACCAATAACTCGAGAAACTGTCTTCATGTGCTTAAATCGCCATTCTTGAAAATAATATTCCAAAGAGGTTACCCTTTCCGCAAGCATATATAGCTCCCAATATTTTTCTGTATGCTGATATATCAAACGCCATGCTTTTTCAATTTCAGGCGATGCTTGATATGGCTCAGACCAGTCTCTTTCTAATGCCTTTGAAGGAATAGCAAAGCCTTTTCTTGAAAGAAGCTTTATCGTCTCGTCATAGAGTGAAGGTGTATCCAAAACTTTCATCAATTTTTCATATATAGGTTTATTATCTCGATGCACTAACGTTAAATCCTTATTTTTATTACCTAATAAGAATTCAAGCTCTCGATATTGATGCGATTGAAAGCCTGATGCTTTCCGCAAGTAACCTCTGAAAGTTAAAAAATCATGCGGTGTAAGTGTTGCCAGGATCTCCCAAGATTGAATCATATGCCTTTGAATAGCGGCAATTCTATCAAAGGTTTTAAATGATTTTGATAGTTGGTCCTTCTTGATACACTCAATTGCAATCCTAATCTCATGCAAACATAGCTTAATCCATAATTCCATAGTTTGATGGATAATAATAAATAGAGTTTCATCAGGCTTTCCAGATACTCCAATTTGCGCTGAGAGAAGAAGCTGTGTTTGAAGGTGTGAATTATAAGTGAGTTCATCATCCCATTCGATTTTTTCACCATTGATTTCGGCTTCAAATGTCTCAATACCATCAATTATAGAGCTCTTGATTTCTGTCATTCAAACCACCTCGCAATGGTATAATTTTACTTAAAAATCGATAGACATATTAATAATCTTTGTGAAAATGCTACCAGTTTGTTATTTTTAATGTCAGTAAAATCTTATAACAAAAAAAATGATGCACCCAATCCCTTATAATTTAAGATATATCTTTTTAATTGCTATGCTGGTTCAGTTTTTATTCATAAATATTGCCGCCGCTAAAGACAGTAACTCATTGACTCGACCCAATATTTTGCTAATCGTTGCCGATGACCTTGGGTGGTCTGATCTTGGTTCATTTGGCGGTGAAATATCGACGCCAAATCTGGATGAGCTAGCATTATCCGGAATGCGTTTAACTAATTTTCATGTCGCTCCTACTTGCTCTCCTACTAGATCAATGCTTTTATCGGGCACCGATAATCATCTTGCCGGACTTGGAAATATGGAGGAAGAGCTAGGTCCAAACCAAATTGGAAAAAAGGGTTATGAGGGCTACCTAAATAATGATGTCGTTACTTTTGCTACGCTTCTTCAGGATGCTGGTTACCGTACAATGATGACAGGAAAATGGCATCTTGGTGCTAGTATTGATAAAGGCCCTGAATCGCGAGGTTTTGATGATGCTTTCGTTATTGCGAATGGCATCAGTAATCATTTTAAGCAAGAGCGTATTGTGGGCTTTGAAACCAATACAATTACCAAAGCGCCGTATCGAGAGTATGGTAAATCAATTGATTTGACTGAACCTTTTTACTCCTCAGAACTTTATACAGATAAGTTAATTGGTTATATCAAGAATCATCAAGAGGTAAATCATGGCAGTAAACCTTTTTTTGCCTATGCAGCCTATTCTGCTCCACATTGGCCTCTACAAGCACCAGATAATTTTATCGACAAATATCAGGATAAATACAATGTGGGATACGCAGAAATAAGACGAAATCGACTTAATCGTATAAATGAACTGGGTCTACTTAAGGATATAACTGAATTAACTTCATCAAATCTCTGGCCTGTTTGGGATGAGCTTGATAGTCACACACAAGAAAAAGAAGCCAAAAGAATGCAGGTATATGCCGGTATGGTTGAAGCTTTAGACCATTATGTTGGGAGGTTGATCAAATACTTAAAAGATGCTGATATTTTCGATAACACGGTCATTATATTTCTCTCCGATAATGGCGCGGAAGGTAATGATCCACGTGTTATTTTAGAAAACAAGACATGGATTCCAGCTAATTTCGATAACAGTGTTGAAAATATGGGTCGTGGTAACTCTCACATCTCCTATGGACCCAGATGGGCCGAGGTCAGTTCTACTCCCTATAAAGACTTCAAAGGCTTTCCAACAGAAGGAGGTTTATTGTCTCCTGCATTTATTTCATACAAAGGATTTCAAAGTCAAACAATTAATCATTCTTTCGCTACTGTAATGGATATTGCCCCCACCCTTCTTGATATTGCTGGTACAAAACATCCTGGCAAGTATTACAAAGATAGGGTCGTTCATCCTATCAAAGGTAGGTCAATGCTTGATTTACTCAATGGAGAATCCCAAACAATACATACCAAAAATCATGTCATGGGGTGGGAATTATTCAATCGAAGAGCCGTTAGTAGTGGTTCATGGAAAATTACATGGATTGAAGCGCCGCATGGAACCAATCGATGGGCTTTATTTGATCTTTCAGTTGACCCATTTGAGCAAAATGATTTGGCCGACAAAAATATATTTAAATTAAACGAAATGATTGCTCTATGGGAAACTTATAAAAAAGAAAACAATGTTATTGTTGATACAGATTTAAATTTAGGTTACTCAGGAAGTAACTCGCACTTTAACTACTGAGACCTGAGATTACTAAAGATTTAAGATCCATTCTTCAATGAGCTTAACCCCCTCTTTGTGCGTTAATGTTCGACCAGATTCTGGCATCATTATTCCAGGATCAATCGATTGCATTCTATACAGTAAAATAGACTCTTCGGGGCTCCCAGGAGCTATGGAATATAGTTTATTGCCACTGCCTCTTCCAGCAGCAACTGGCTTCTTTTTTATACCAAGATGTATTGAGCGCTTTTCGGTAAACTCCAAATAAAGAGCGCTTGATGCTGCATTACCAGATGCACTGTGACAGTGACCACAATTTATTGCCAAGTACGAACGAGCTCGGGCGTTTAAATCTTTTGTATCATCCTGCCAATCAACAACCAGATCTAACTCCTCAGGATAATAATCAATAATTCCACCATCCAACCAATAAGTCAGCTGATTTATCTTTTTGTCAGATCCAGGGAGAAGTATATCTTTGTTTAGATTTCTTGCTTTTGGGCCAATTGGGATAATCTGCTTATTAGATTCATGGCATTCTTGGCACTGATTTTTATTTGGTACGCGATACCTAACATCTCTTTTCTCACCATGCTCATCAATCCATGAAGTATTGATTGTTGTACCAGCAATTTTCAATTTAGCTTCATCTTGCTCATCGTTCCAAGCGTAGCTTGCAGCATGCCAGCCATCAGATTTTCTTAGCAAGAGCCTGGTTTCAAGTAATTGCTTTTCGGGGTTTTTTTGCTGTTGGTTTTTTATGTAGTAAAATGTCTTCACTAAAGCACTACCAAGAGGAAACTGATAAGTCATATCTGCTTCATAAGCTGCACGAGAAGACTCTGGAACATAGACAAATCTACTTTTTTTTGTGTAATCTGAAAATAATGAAGAAATTAGCTCATATGGAAGAACATTTTTTGCAGGAATTTGCCCCCTCTTATCAAGAAAAAAACCAAACTCAGATAAATCCTCAGGAAAGCTATCTTCTAATATAAGGTTATCATTAACACTTATTTCTGCTTTTACACTGAAACAAAAAGCAAAAACAACAACTAAAGAATAACTAAATCTAATAGAAAAACAGCCAAGCATCGACAACTTAATCTAACCTTTCATAGGGAACATCAATAGTAATCTCCGTCAATGATGACCGACGCGCCCTAAAATTATCATAGTTACTATTAATAGGATTAATGAATGGTAATAAATATTTTATGGGATCAATAGTCATGAATAATGCCCCTGAGTTTTCTCCCAAAACGACTTTTTCTTTTTCTGGTTGGCCCAAGATCATTTGGGGCAACGGAATAATGCCATCCCAAAAGATATCAGGCATATTTCCTCCAGCTAATTGTTCTAATATTTTTGCCAACTCATTTCTTTCTGAATCTGGATTAGAGCCTGAAACACTGAATTCATTATCATGAATATAAATAGAACGTGGATAAGGGTGATAATTTTCATCATCAGTTTCTAAAAAATAACTTACAATAGCCAGATTAATAGTGTCGTTTTCATGAATTGAATTTTCAAATATTTCTATATCTGAGCCTGCCATTACAAGGATGCCAGTACCCCTAGGAACAGAAGCTACAATATTACCAATAGGGGCGAAATTATTGGTGTTATTGTTGACGATCTGATTGTCAAAAACGCGTATGTGATGCCCATTTTGCTGTGGTAAATCCGGTAAATCAAAAATTAAAATACCGCCTGTATTTCTCGAAACTGAATTCTGATAAACATCCGCATAATAAGAGTTTTCAATTTCAATACCCGCCACATTATATTCTGCCGTATTATTTTTGACGATAATATTTTCAGATTGACCCACATATATACCAGCGTCTGATGCACCAATGGCTATACATCCATCAATATAAACATTCTTTGATTGCACAGGATACAGCCCATAAGCTCCATTTTCAGTAGCAGGACCATTCGTCCACTCAACTTTTATATTAACGATGAAAATACCATCCACACCAACGATCTTAATGGCATCACCTTTGGCGTTGATGACTGAGAAATCCTTCAAGACTACCGCATCAGAAGTTACCAATAAACCCTGAGCACCTGTCATTTGTTGGGAGAAATCCAAAATAGTTTTATCTATACCCGCGCCTTTAATTGATACCCCTGATTGCGCCAAAGACAAGCCATCAGTTAGTTCGTAAAGACCTTCTTCTAGTTGAATTGTATCTCCAGGCTTTGAGAGTATCATTGCTTCCTGTAATCGTTCTTGGATTTCTTTACCTGGCTCAATATAATGAATGTCGGCAATAACGAAATTACTCAATAACAAACAACAATATAAAATGCATGTCTTATTCATTTGAACTTTACACTCACTCTAATTTAATGGGCTTCATAAACAGTTTATACTAATAACTAAACAGCAAAAAAAGTCTCTTATGAAAAAAATATCCCCCTATACCATCATAGCCCTTGCATCATTAATATGCATTTTTAAAACCAATGTATATGCTGATGACGCATCAAATCTTATCCTAATAAACGCAAAAATATATACTGTTAATGAACAAAAACCATGGGCAGAGGCAGTTGTAATAGATGATGGAAAGATAATTTTTGTGGGTGACAACCAAAAGGCATTGCAACACAAAAATAATAATAGCCAAATAAAAAATATGCAAGGGAAAATGATCTTACCAGGATTTCATGATATCCATGTTCATCCTGTCCATGCTGGCGTGACCTATCTTCAATGTAATTTAAGTGACATTAGAGGCTTAGAAAATCTATTAAGAATGATAAAATTTTGTGCTAAGAACAATACCAATAATGACTGGGTGCTAGGAGGTGGCTGGGCAGTTGATAATTTTACAGCTAATACTCTTCCAGATAAAAAATTATTAGATCAAATTATACCTAATAAACCGATCTCGCTTAAATCGTCAGATGGTCATTCATTGTGGGTAAATAGTAAAGCCTTAAAAATGTCTGGTATTAACGCCCAATCAGAAGATCCTGCAAATGGAAAAATTGAGAGATATAAGGGCACCATGGAACCATCAGGACTCTTGCATGAGGACAGCGCAATGATGCTGATAATGCAAAATCAACCACAAATTTCAAATGAGGAGCTAATAGATGGATTACGTTACTCAGTAAATTTATTCCATAGTTATGGGATAACTGGTGTTCAAGATGCAATTTTAAAACTCGAACCAGGAGATGCTTATTATGGACTTAATGCATATAATTATCTTGAGTCACAAAATGAATTAAATTTACATGTAGTCACCGCCATGTTTTGGGAAAATGGACAGCCTCTTAAACCCCAGTTAAAAAAATTCATCAATGCTAGAGAGCAGCAGAAATCGAGCGATTTAATACATGTCACTGCCGTTAAAATATGGCAGGACGGGGTAATTGAAACTTACACCGCAGCAATGCTAGAACCCTATTCAGACCGAGTAGATAATTTTCGTGGTGAATTACAAAATTCACCACGAAACCTCAACAAAGCAGTTGCCGCATTAGATGCGGAAGGCTTTCAAATACACTTTCATGCAATCGGAGATCGAGCTATTAATGTAGCTTTTAATTCTTTAGAAAAAGCTATTCATATCAATGGAATAAGAGATAGTCGTCATCATATTTCTCACATACAAGTTTTCCAAGAAAATGATATCAGTAGATTCAAGGAATTAGGGGTTGTTGCTAATTTTCAACCATTATGGGGAATTCGTGATGAATATATTACTGAACATACATACAAAAAATTAGGAAAAAAAAGAAGTCAATGGTTATACCCAATTGGAAGTGTTCATCGCAGTGGAGCTAAAATTGGATTTGGAAGTGACTGGTACGTAACATCAGCTAACCCATTGGATGGTATTGAGGCAGCTGTTACTCGCCTTGAGCCTAATGGTCTTACAAAAATACCATTAGGAAATGATGAGGCAATCAACCTAGCTACTGCAATAAGAGCTTATACACTCAATGGTGCATTTGTTAATTTTCTAGATCATAAAGTTGGCTCTATTGAGATTGGTAAACAAGCAGATATAATCGTGCTTAATAATAATCTTTTTGATATCCCTTCTGCTGAAATTAATGAAACAAAAGTATTAGCTACTTACTTCAATGGAAAGTTAGTTTATGGTGAATTGTAAAAAATTATGTACCATAAATATTTAAAAAAATACCTAATAAAGCCAAATCAAATTAAGGATAAATGGTACCTTAAGCCACTAAAGAAAATTCTAAGCACAAAAGAATTGTGGATCCTTAGAGGCAGAACCATAAAATCTGGCTTTGCTTTAGGATTATTTATTGCTTTTATACCTTTTCCAAGCCATACAATAATGGCAATTCTAGGGGCAGCTAGACTAAAAGTTAATCTTCCAGCTACCATTCTAGGAACCCTAGTCAGTAACCCCCTCACAATTGCACCAATGTTTTATGCCGCCCATCAATTAGGTGCATATATCTTGATGCTTGACGAACGTGACTTTAATTTTTCTTTAAGTTTTTCTTGGCTTAAAGATAGCCTATCAAACACTTGGGAGCCTCTTTTACTAGGTTCGTTATTTCTGGGTTTATTCAGCGCTATTATTGGTTACTTTTTTATCGATATCTTATGGAGGATGTCGATAAAAAATTACTTAAAAAAGAAAATCCAAAAAAAATAAAGTAACAAACTAATACCCCTATTTACCAATTAAAACACCATCTCTTAATTGTAAGGTTCTGTTCATTTTTTTGGCAACACTTAAATCATGCGTGACAACAATGAGACTCGTCTGAAACTCCCCATGAAGCTCTAGCATTAATTCCATGACATGCTGCCCATTGCCACTATCCAGATTACCTGTTGGTTCATCAGCAAGTAATATTTTTGGTCTTGTAATTAATGCTCTTGCCACAGCTGCTCTTTGGCGCTCACCACCAGATAATTCTGAAGGTCTATGATTGAGTCTTTTCTCAAGACCTACTCGCCTTAGTAACAAACGCGATTCATCCATAGCCTGTTCTTTTTTTATACCACGAATTAAAAGTGGCATTGCCACGTTCTCTTCTGCAGAAAATTCAGCCAATAGATGGTGAAACTGATAAACAAAACCAAGGTACTGATTCCTGATAAAGCTTTTTTGTTCCTCTGAAGTTTTATTGAGGATCTGACCATTAATCGAGATTACCCCTGAAGTCGGTTCATCTAGGCCACCCATTATCTGAAGCAGGGTTGTTTTGCCAGAACCTGAAGTACCAGTTATTGCAATTCTGTCCCCAGGTTTTACCGTTATATTTATATCAGTAAGAACTTCTAAAAGATTATTGTTATCTTGAAAGGATTTAGTGACCCCTTTGCAGGATAGAACTGCTTGATCATCACCCTCATTTTTCTTTTTTTTATTCATATCTAAGCACTTCAGATGGGTTAATTTTAGAAGCTTTCCAAGCCGGATAAAAAGTCGATACTACAGATAGCAATAACGCAATTGAAGCTATCTTTACTATATCATTAATTCTTAGGTCAGAAGGTAAGTCACTTATAAAATAAACACCTGGAGATAGTACCTTTATATTAAAAATCCCCTCGATTGTCATCACAATCGACTCAAGATTAAGGGCAATAATGACTCCAAAAAATACTCCCAATATTGTTCCCAAAAAACCAATTATCGTCCCTTGAATTATGAAAATCTTAATGACTGTTGAAGGTAAGATTCCTGACGTTCTCAGAATTGCAATATCAGCTCTCTTATCCCTAACAGCCATCACCAATGTGGATACGATATTAAATGCAGCAACAGCGATGACGAGCATCAAGATAACAAATAAAATGGATTTTGTTATTTGGATAGATCGAAAAAAATTTATATGCC
>TARA_B110000444_G_scaffold201154_1_pt1 | contig 13453 bp, 15 predicted proteins | sample TARA_B110000444 | Tara Oceans TARA_B110000444 (sample SAMEA4398370) | marine metagenome | biome: Polar Biome; feature: [SRF] surface water layer (ENVO:00010504); material: water (ENVO:00002006), including particulate matter (ENVO:01000060) such as... | depth 5 m | reverse complement strand
GCTTTTTTATTGACTGGTATTGGGGTTGAGAGTTCGAAATGTGATTTACGTCTATTAATTATAAATAACTCATAGGTTTGAATTCACTCTATAAAATCATTTCTTGTTTTTTGGATTAACAACAATCTTAAAATATCTTGTATGCTATAAACCATTTAAACCATCAAAATGAAAAAATCTTTACTCCTGTTAAGCCTGCTTTTTGGTTATTCGGCATCTTCTCAGTCAATATATATGCCTACGCTTCCAGCTTCAAGTATAACTTATCAAATATCACTTAAATCAGATACAGTTCCTCAATCAACTCAAGGTCCTTGGGATTTCTCGAGCGAAACAACTTCGGGTTTAGATTCTATCTCATTCGAACCAATTGTGAATTCTGCTTTCGCTTCGCTTTATCCCAATGCTACGCATGTTAAGTATGAAGGCTCAGATCAATTTTTCTTAGGATTTGAAACAGACAAATTTACATTTCATGGAGAAAGAACTGTTATTACTACAAGTTTCCCTACGCCCTTAATCGTGATGCCATATCCATTCACAGTAGGAGCAGTGCATGCTCATTCTAAGCCAAACATTCCTTTCACATGTAATGGTTGCCCTCCATCTATGTTTAGGTCTGACCTAGTAAATGCTCAAGCATTGGCGTCAGGCACTATTATTATGCCTGATAATACCGTGCATAATAACGCAGTACTTGTTTTCAATACTCGAACTTTTAATGATGGACAAACGGGATCAGCTAAATGCACACAAATATTAAAGCAGTACCAATGGTGGGTGTCAGGTTATCCATTTCCGGTTGTCCAATCTATCGAGTATACTGCTAATCAGAATTGCCCTCCTAACATTGATTTCAGACAATCTAAATTTTTGATTGGAAACCCATCCGTAGGATTAGATGAAAATAATTCTGATCAAATATCTATTTATCCAAATCCTGCAAACGATATTCTATATCTGAACATTGCTAGTGAGGATTTTAATGCGAACTATATAATAATGGACGCAACGGGAAGAATCGTTTCTAATGGTATTATTAGCTCAGATACTAAAACTCTTAATGTCGCTAATTTGGCCAAGGGGATGTATACGATCTCGTTGCTTGATGATATTAAAACTGTTCTTAAGTTTATTAAGCAATAATAATTTTTATGCTTTTTTAAAAATTCATTAAATAATAAATAGAGATTACATCTATTAAGAAAAGCCTCGTATTTCCACGAGGCTTTTTAGTAATAATTAATAAGGTTAAATAAACCTGAGGATAACAAATAGGGTTATTGAATTTAGGCTTTCCTTGCTTTTCTAGCTGCTCGAAAACTTTGGATAAAACTTATCATTGCCCAAACAGTTGAAGCAATCATTAATCCAACTCTCAAAGTTGCCATTAAATCTTCTCTTCCAAGAGATGCAATGAAAGGTTTTATAAGACCTATGAGAATAAGAAATGTAAGCAAAACAGCTAGATGCGCTGCTATTTTATTTTCTTTTTTAACTCCAGGGTTGATAAGTGCTAAAATTATCCCCACAAAAACGGGAATCAGAGCGGTAAATGCTTCTAGACCCGAATCAATATAGCCCCAAGAGCCCAGTCCTATTAACAATGCTGCATTTATTAAACTTACAATATTTGATTTCACTTTTTTTATTTTTTTGTTAAACTAAAAATCTTCTCAAGTCAAATTCTCGTTGTCAAAAATCGTCAATCTGTGAATTATAAAATGTCATCAAATATACCATATACTCTTCCTTCAAATCTTATAAATGAAATCTGTTTCAATGTCTCTTTAAGTTTAGGACTTTACAAAATCATTTATAGTTATACGATTTTGCACAAATATATTAGACCCCATCTGTTCATAATGAATGCTTTTCGGGGGGGAATTACTTTCTTAGTTTTTTGTATAATCTTATTTTGTTATAGAGCCTAATGCTCAACATTAACAAAAGAGAAATTAAAATTAAACCCACAACTCCCCAAATCCAATTTATAGCACTTTTCAACGTCACCAAAAAGACAACTGAAAATAATATAATTGTTGCTAGTTCATTCCATATTCTAAGATATAATGAGCTGTGTGGAATGTTATCATTTTGAAGTTGGTTATAGATTTTATGACATTTAATGTGATAGATGTATAGAATAAAAACAAATGACAATTTTACTAATATCCATGGTTGTTCAAGGTAAGCTGGATTGTACCACAACATCAGAAACCCAAACAAGCTTGCTAAAAAAGCTGATGGCCAAGTAATTATGAACCATAAACGTTTTTCCATTAGCTTATACTGAGTCTGCAATATTTTCTTTGGAACTGACTCTAATTCATTTGCCTCAACATGATATATAAATAACCGAACAATGTAGAACAAGCCTGCGAACCAGGTAACTACGAAAATAATATGAAGGGCTTTTATATATAAAAAATCCATAATATTTATTTAAAAATTGACACCGTTACGATATTTAACTTCATTTCACCTTCAAAGATGGTTCACGCTTTTTAAAATCAGTTATCCAACCTGCGATAACATTTACCCATTCATCATTATCATTGATGCAGGATATTGTATGAAATTCTTGACCTCCAGATTCTAAAAACTCTTCCTTTCCTTCCATTGCGATTTCTTCTAAAGTTTCAAGGCAATCTGAAACGAAGGCTGGAGTTACAATAGCAAGTTTTTTAATTCCGTCTTTTTTAGCTTTTTCGACAATAGTTTTGGCGGTGTAGGGCTGTAACCATGGATTCGCTCCTAAGCGAGACTGAAATGAAGTTGAGACTTTATCCCTGTCTAAGTTTAGTTCAGAGATTACATTTTCTGTTGTAGAAAGGCATTGATGGCGATAACAGAATTTATGTGCTTTCGACGGGGTGTTGCAGCAACTCCCATCTATTTTGCAGTGACTTTTAGTGATATCTGATTTATATATATGTCTTTCGGGAATTCCATGATATGAGAATAGTAGATGATCATACTCTTTATTTTTTAAATTCTCTTTGATGCTATTTGATAATGCTTTTACATATTCGGGTTTATCGTAAAAAGCTGGAATATGAGTTATTTTCATTTCAGGAAAATAATCACTTCGTAACTCCTCTGCTAATACTAATATCGTTTCAGTTGTAGCCATTGCGAACTGCGGATATAACGGAATAACAAGAACTTCTTTTACTCCTTTTTTATATAATTCGCTTAAACCCATTTTCATTGAAGGGTTGCCGTAACGCATGGCTAAAGCCACTGGAATATCAGTTTTTTTTATTACTTTTTGATAAAGGCGCTTGGAAAGAACAATTAACGGAGATCCTTCCTTCCACCAGATTTTCTTATAAGCTGCAGCAGACTTCTTGGGTCGGGTATTCAGTATAATGCCTTTCACCAAGAATGTTCTTAACCAAAGAGGAAGGTCAATCACTCGTTCGTCCATTAAAAATTCACCCAAATATTTTTTTACATCTTTCGGGTCGTTGCTATCGGGAGATCCCAGATTAACTAATAAAACTCCTTTCATTTATAAAATTATTATTGTTAAATATTTACAAGCCATAATTATGAGTTTTGAAGCGAAAGAACATATTGTTTTGGAGTAGTTCCAAATTTCTTTTTGAAAGCTGCTATAAAATGACTCGCCATGCTGTAACCTATTTTGGAGCCAACTTCATTAACATTAAACTGATTGCTCTCTAGCATGATTCTGGCTTGCTCCATTTTATAGTCAAATAAAAAGCTGTAAACGGTATCACCATAAATCTGCTTGAAGCCTTCTTTAAGTTTTTTTAGACTTAGACCAATTTCATTTGACAGCTCGTTTAGGCTAGGTGGATCTGAAATTCTGGAAGTAATAATATTTTTTGCTTTTCTGATTTTTAGGATTTCACCTTCATCGACAAGAAAGGGGCAATATTCTCCATCGGAAATTTCATCCTTTTGAAAGTGTAGGCTCAAGAGCTCATATATTTTTCCTTTCATATAAAGATCTCTTATTCTGCTGTCTAATCTTAAGTTGACCATTTGCTGAAGAACATTGAGGACCGATGGTTTCATTATACTATCATCATAAAATTTCTTATTACTATTTTCTTCCGATAGAAAAGGGATATAATTGGCTTCTTTAGAAAATAAAGAGTGTAACTTTTTAATCGAAACCAGAATAGAAATCAAATTCCCTTGAGGGGGCATTTCAAGACGGATAGGGAGATTTTGTTGAGGATTGTAAAGTAAAACACAATGCTTGTCTAGTATATTGAATACATAATTATCATCATTGAATTTAAAATTTGAGTTTCCTTTTAGACAAAAGTGTAATTGAATAAATGAGCTCTCTACATTTCTTTCAAAATTGACATTGACATCATCATTGTTTTGAAAATGAAGGATGTGAAATCCATTTTCTAAATTTGTTTCTTTAAAAGAACCTTCTGCGATGTTTTTAGACATAATATGATTTTGAAGAATAAAATTATTTTAGTCAACTTGCTATTTAGAATAATTCCAAATAGCAAATATTGAAATTCAATATAAGCCCGGTTTTCCGTGATAAAACTAATATTTTCTGATTTAAATTTTTCATGCTTTTACGGTGCTATAATATTATGAACAAAAAGCGATATTAAAAGTTCTTTGAGCGATATTTATTTTAATTGGTGGGCTATATTTTTGTGCTCGTTATCAATTCATATCCTTAATGAGTTTAGAACTTAATCGTTTGAATCTTTATTGTGTTGGAACTAGTTTCCAGAAAGCTGATGCTACGGCCCGTGGAAAGTTTTCTCTTTCAAGGCATTCTCAGACTCTACTTTTAGATGAAGCTAAAGAAAATGGTCTGGAAGGGATACTTGTATTGTCTACGTGCAACAGAACTGAGATAACCGCTTTTGCAGAGAATGCTGACACGATAATTGATCTGTTATGCAAATACTCAAAAGGTTCTGCTGAGGAATTTTCAAAAATATCTACAGTATTTAAAAACGAGGATGCTGTAAATCATTTTTTTAGGTTAGGAAGTGGTCTTGAAAGTCAGATTTTAGGGGATTATGAGATAATTGGACAGCTTCGTAATGCTTTCAGGTACTCAAAGGAACACGGGGCTACTAACGCTTATTTCGAGCGGCTTATGAATAGCGTTACTCAAGCCAGTAAACAAGTTAAAAACGAAACTAAATTAAGCTCTGGAACTACATCAGTATCCTATGCCGCTGTGCAATTCATAATGGAAAATTATCCAGATTATGATGCAAAAAATATTTTATTGTTTGGTCTTGGGAAAATAGGAAGGCATACCTGTCAAAATCTAGCAGAGCATACTGACAATAGGAACGTTTCTCTCATCAATAGGTCTGAAGATAAACTCAACAACTTTATAGATAAATATCCCTTTATTCGAAAAGCAAGTTTTATGAAGCTTGCTGATGAAGTTCATGATGCAGATATATTGATTGTCTCTACAGGTGCAGATTCTCCTACAATAACTCAAGATCATATTTTGAAAGGAAAAGAGCTTATTATTCTCGATTTATCCATGCCTGCAAATGTTTCCTCTGAGGTCGGAAATATGGAGAATGTCACTTTGGTTAATGTGGATAAATTGTCAAGAATAACAGATAAGACCTTATCCTTGCGTCAAGGAGAAGTTCAATTTACCGAGGAAATCCTAAGAACTCATGAGAATGAATTTCTTGAATGGGCAAGTTATCGTCGCTTTACCCCGGCTTTAACTGCGTTTAAAGAATCGCTTCATTTAATTAAACAGGATGAGATTAACTTTCACAAGAAGAAAACTGAGAATTTTAACGTTAGTCAAGCGGAAATAATTTCCTCAAGATTGATCCAAAAAATAACCTCTCAATTTGCAAAGCATCTAAAAGAAGATGACGCTTCAGCTGATCAGAGTATTGCTCTCATTTCTAAGGTCTTTGGAATAGCTGATGAGCAGAGTAATTAAAATTGGAACACGAAAGAGTAAATTGGCTCTTTGGCAGGCAAATCAGGTTAAAAATAACCTGGAAAAGCATGACTTTATTTGCGAAATAGTTCCAATTGAATCCCAAGGAGATACTCAGTTAGATAGACCTCTTCACGAACTTGGAATTACAGGAATATTTACAAAGACATTAGATTTAGCCTTAATAAATGATGAAATTGACTTAGCCGTACATTCTTTGAAAGATGTGCCCACAACTCTCCCTAATGGAATCATTCAGTCTGCGGTGCTCGAACGTTTTAATCCCAGCGATGTTGTTGTCTTTAGGAGTGGAAAAGATTTAAATGATTATTCAAATTCAATAATTGCAACGGGAAGTCTTAGACGGAAGGCTCAATGGCTTAATCTCTATCCAAAAAGTGAAATAGTTGGCCTTCGAGGAAATATTGATACAAGGTTAGAAAAAGTGAAAAAATCAAATTGGACAGGAGGCATATTTGCAGGAGCTGGATTAGATCGACTAGGAATAAAGCCAAATAACTCAATGACATTATCTTGGATGATTCCCGCACCTGCTCAGGGGGTAATAATGCTTGCAGCAAGGGAAGATGATGATTTTGTGAATAATGCTTGCAGCTCACTCAATCATATGGAAACGCAGATATGTTCTGGCATTGAAAGAGATTTTTTGAAAAAACTTGAAGGCGGATGTACTGCCCCGATAGGAGCTCTAGCAACAATTAATAAAAAAACAAAACATATCGATTTTAAGGGAATACTGCTATCTCGTGATGGGAAAAAGAAACTCTCTGTGGAGATGTCATGTGAGTTACAAAATCATCCCGTATTCGGCGAAAAATGTGCTCAGGAAATATTAAATAAAGGAGGAAAGCAATTGATCAAAAATGATAATGATGAAGAAGAGTCATTTTCATTTTACTCGACCAAAAAACTTTCAGATGCTTTAAAAAAGCTATTACCCCAAAACATTCAATTTGATGACAGCGATTTTATCGATGCAAGTTTTATTGATATTCCAGATGAAATATTAAAAAAGAAAATTAGGAATGTAATTATCACGAGTAAGACTGGAGTAGAGTCTATTATGAGATCATCTCAATCCGTGAAACTAGATATTGAAAATATTTTTTGTGTCGGTGAAAAAACTAAGGACTTCATTGAGCAAAATATAGGAAAAGTTAAGTGTTGGAAAAAAAATTCAAAAGAACTTGCATTGGAACTAGCTAAGATTATTCCTGGTCAGAGGGTTACTTATTTTTGTAGTGATATACGTTTAGATACTTTGCCTGGATATCTTTCCCAAAATAGCATAGCGGTAAAAGAGATAAAATCATATTCTACTATATTCACCCCTTCTTCTTTGAATCAAAACTTCTCTGCCGTTTTGTTTTTTAGTCCCTCAGCTGTTAGAAGTTTTATGGAAATCAATAATGCTATGGGCGCAGCACTATGTATCGGTGAAGAAACTGCATCAGAAGCCAGAAAACACTTTAAAAATGTCCAGATATCAAAATCGCCAAACGCTTTAAGTCTTTTGGAATTGGTAAGCTTAAATTATCGAAAATATTGATCAAATGAATATTCGACTATTTGCATTTATGATGATTAAAAAAAGTAATTATGTTTCGTACCAGAAGACTTAGAAAAAAGGAAGGGATAAGACGGTTAGTTCAGGAAACGAAATTATCTGTGGATGATTTCATTTATCCATTGTTTGTTGAGGAAGGAACAAATATTGAAACAGATATCTCGTCAATGCCAGGGATTAAAAGGTTTTCCATTGACAGAATATCTAAAGAATTAGATGAATTGGTCGCTTTAAAAATTTCATCCGTTCTTTTATTCGGAATTCCCACAAGAAAAGATAAAGAAGGAAAAGAGACTTGGAATGAAAACGGTATTATCCAGCAGTCAATTCGCTTTATAAAAAAAAATTATCCGGATCTTTATATCATAACAGATGTTTGTTTTTGCGAGTATACATCGCATGGTCATTGCGGTGTTATTAAGGACGATGACGTTGATAATGATTCGACGTTATTAAATATTTCAAAGCAGGTACTTTCGCATGCAAGTGCTGGAGCTGATATGGTAGCTCCATCTGGAATGATGGACGGGTCTATTGAAAGGATTCGTCAAACTTTAGATAAAAATGGTTTTTCCAATTTACCAATTATGGGCTATTCGGTAAAGTATTCATCATCGTTTTATGGTCCATTTAGAGAGGCTGCAGGATCAACTCCTGGATTTGGAAATAGAAAGACTTATCAAATGGATCCTGCGAATAGGAGTGAGGCTCTGAGAGAAGCAAAATATGATGAGCAAGAAGGTGCGGACATACTAATGGTTAAACCTGCTTTGTCATATTTAGACATTATTCGAGATTTAAAAAATACTTATAATCTTCCTATAGCTTGTTACAATGTTAGCGGTGAGTATTCAATGATTAAAGCAGCAGCGCAAAATGGTTGGATCGACGGAAATTTGGTAATGATGGAAACTCTACTCTCTATGAAGAGGGCCGGAGCAGACATCATAATAACATATTTTGCAAAAGAAGCTGCAAGAATAATATACTCAAATAATAATATTTAGTTCGTGAATTTTAATAAATCCCAAGAATTATATAAAAAGGGCCTTGAGCATCTTGTAGGGGGAGTTAATTCTCCCGTAAGAGCTTTCTCTTCGGTGGGAGGAAACCCTCTTTTTATAAAAAAGGCAAAAGGAAGTAAAATCATAGATGTTGATGGGAATAGATATATAGACCTAGTGCTATCATACGGGCCAATGATTCTAGGACATCGTCATAGGAAAGTGGAGAGGGCTATATCAAAATACTTAAAATATGGTTACACATTTGGAGCATCTACTGAAAATGAAATAAAATTGGCGGAGATCGTTTGTAGTGCTTTTCCAACAATGGATAAGGTTAGGTTTGTGAACTCAGGAACAGAAGCTGTAATAAGTGGAATAAGGCTTGCTAGAGCTTTTACAGGAAGAGATAAGATCATCAAATTCTCAGGTTGCTATCATGGTCATCAAGACGCCCTTCTAGTCGCCGCAGGTTCAGGTCTTGCTACACTTAGTTTACCCGGGAGTAAGGGAGTTCCTGATGCAGCTGTTGAGAACACGCTAATATCCACCTACAACGATATAGAGAGCGTGAAGGAGCATTTCACAAAACACAATGATATTGCGGGAGTTATAATAGAGCCTGTAGGAGGGAATATGGGTGTGGTTATTCCTCAAAATAGTTTCTTGGAGGAATTGAAGCAATTAACTCTTCAAAACGGGGCTCTTCTCATTGCGGATGAAGTAATGACAGGTTTTCGTTCAAAGTTCGGTGGGGCGCAAGAATTGTTCAATGTTAATGCAGATATAACATGCTTAGGGAAAGTGATTGGTGGCGGTTTTCCTGTTGGCGCATATGGAGCTAGAAATGAGATAATGGAGATGGTTGCTCCCTTAGGTGAAATGTACCAAGCTGGAACTCTATCAGGAAACCCCATAGCCATGGCAGCGGGTATTTCCACGTTAAATGAATTGAAAAGACAAAATCCATATGAAACTTTTCGAAATGTAGCTGAAACAATAGAACATCTCTTAGAGAGTAGTGCAAAAAAATATAGTGTAGAGGTTACCGTTAATAGATTTGGATCAATGATGAACCCATTTTTTACAAATAAAGTAGTAACTAATTTTCAAGAGGCTCAGACGGCTGACTCCAATAAATTCGCAGTGTTTTTTTGGGAGATGATTAAAAATGGTGTATTCCTTCCCCCATCTCAATTCGAAGCTTGGTTTCTTTCATCCGCATTGTCAAAAAGAGATATTAAAAAGATAGAAATAGCTGTAGATAGATCAATGAAAGCAGTATCAAAAAGCGCATAATGGTAAAAAACGATTTATTCCTAAGAGCCTTAGAAGGAGAAGATGTAGTACGTCCTCCAGTATGGATGATGCGTCAGGCAGGAAGGTACTTGCCTGAATTCATGGAAATTAAAAAAGAATATGATTTCTTTACAAGATGCAGGACACCGGAACTGGCATCCGAAATTACCGTTCAGCCTATTAGAAGATTTGGTATGGATGCAGCTGTATTATTTTCAGATATTTTAGTTATCCCGCAAGCTATGAATGTTGAGGTTCAAATGAAGCCTGATTTTGGTCCATATATACCCAAACCTATTAGGACCCAACGAGATGTTGATAATGTGATTATTCCAGATGTTCACTCAGAATTGAATTATGTTTATCAAGCTATATATGCATCAAAAGAAAAGTTGGACAATGAGATTCCATTGATAGGTTTTGCAGGGTCTCCATGGACGCTTTTGTGCTACATGGTACAAGGGCAGGGGTCTAAGACTTTTGATAAAGCCAAAGAGTTCTGTTTTACAAACCCTTCGGCTGCTCATGATCTCTTGCAAAAGTTAACGGATACAACAATTGAATACTTGAAAGCGAAGATAACAGCCGGAGTTGATGTTGTTCAGATTTTTGATTCATGGGGAGGTTTGCTATCTCCATCAGATTACAATGTGTTTTCGTGGAGTTATATCCAACAAATTATTGATGCAGTTAAAGACCATGCACCAGTAATTGTTTTTGGAAAAGGTTGCTGGTTTGCTTTAGGAGAGATGTCTAAGTCTGGTGCTTCTGCTTTAGGCGTAGATTGGACATGTTCAGCGAGAAATGCAAGATATCTGTCTGGCGGTAATATTACGTTACAAGGAAATCTTGATCCCTCCAGGTTACTTTCTTCACCATCTCAAATAAGAAAAATGGTAAATGAAATGATCAATGATTTTGGGAAAAATAAATACATTGTCAACCTTGGTCATGGAATTTTACCAAACATTCCTTTAGATAATGTTAAAGCATTTATTGATGCTGTGAAAGAATATAGAAATTGACACTGATTTTTTACTTTGAACGATGAAAAAGCTATTTCATAATTATATTATTGAATTGCAGGATCGTATATCCGTTAAACTTGAGGAAGTCGATGGCAAAGGCCAATTTCATGAGGATGCCTGGGAAAGACCAGGCGGAGGGGGAGGAAGAACACGGGTACTAGAAGATGGTAATGTTTTTGAAAAAGCTGGAGTAAATATCTCCGCAATTAATGGCTCTTTACCGGAGTCGTTAAAGGAGCAATTTAAAGTAGATGAAGGAGATTTTTTTGCCTGTGGACTGAGTATAGTCATTCATCCAAAAAACCCATTTGCGCCAACGGTTCACGCGAATTGGAGGTATTTTGAAATGTACAATACTGAGGGTGAAATTGTCCGTCAATGGTTTGGAGGTGGTCAGGATCTAACGCCATATTATTTTTTTAAGGATGATGTCATTCATTTTCATAAAAATTGTAAAAAGGTATGTGATAAATACAGTTCAGATTTTTATAATGAATTTAAACAGTCCTGCGATGAATACTTTTGGAATACACATCGAAACGAATCAAGGGGAGTAGGAGGATTATTCTTTGACTATTTAAAAGAAACTAATGAATTCTCTATTCAAGATAGGTTTGACTTTGTTTGTGCGGTTGGAAATAATTTTTTAGAAAGTTATCTACCAATCCTAAATATTAGGAAGCACACTTTGTTTTCTGAAGAAAATAAAGTGTGGCAAGAGATTCGAAGAGGTCGTTATGTAGAATTCAATTTGGTTCATGATCGGGGAACGTTATTCGGTCTAAAAACAAAGGGCAGAATTGAAAGTATACTAATGAGTCTTCCCCCAAAAGTTCAGTGGAGGTATGACTACTCTCCTGAAATAGGAAGTAAAGAGGCAGAGTTATTGGATATTCTTTCAAAGCCAATAAATTGGCTAGAAACATGAATGAGAAATACAGTATTTAATAGTTATTTGTGAAATGGTTCTATAAAAAAATAAACTAATCCAAAAGATGATAAAAATTCGAAACCTCTCCAAAAAATTTGATGACTTAATAGCGCTTAGTAATCTTTCCTTTGATGTTAAAGAGGGCGAGATATTATGTCTTTTAGGCGCAAACGGAGCTGGGAAATCTACTACTATAAATATTCTTCTGAATTTTGTTAAGCCAACATCAGGGACTGCGGAAATCAATGAACCGCATAGCGGGTACATCAGAACTACATTATAATGATTTTAAAAAGCAGGTATTTGAATTCTCAAATAAATGGAGAAATTATCTAGTTCCTATGCTTTTTAAACAGCAAAAGTTTACAACTAAAAATTATAAAGAATTGCCTGTTTTTAGATATCAGAACAGAGTGGAAGTCAAACTAGGATTGAGCGTAACGGTTATAACTGTTATGAGTATTAACGTCTTTTTCGGTTTTGAAATTGCTTCCATAAGAAAAATGGGCAAAGGTCAAAGAAATTAAAAATGAATTTCTAAATATTTTTATTGGTGAACGCAACAATCGTCATCATCGCATTGACAATATTTTAGATTGTAGATGTGCAAACCGCAGAGGGAAGCCGACGAAATATATGTAAATGCTTCTGCAACGTGAACGACCTCGAATAGTTCATTTAAAATAAATCCTGAAAGTGCTATCCAAGAAAAAATTAATAACCATTTAACGTAGAAATTAGTTGAATTCTGAAATGAACGGTAAACAGCCACAGCAGAGAAAGCAAGGAACAAATAATTTAATGACTTCCATGCTTCAGGGGTGAGAAAACTAGTATTTAATAATTGGGCCTGCGTTAAAAATAATAATGGTGTGATGGCACAATGAATAATGCAAACGGAACTTGCGAAGATTCCTAAATAGTCTGAATTAATTTTGATAGTTCTCATCTTTGAATAAAATAGTTGGCAAATTTACATAATTTTCAGTTATATATTTTTCTTATCAAACCGAAAATTAAAATTGTCGTGAGCGACGCTTTACTTTATATATTTAAATTCTTTAAAAGAAAATATGAAAAATATAATCTTTGTTTTTTTAGTCTTATTTTCATTTTCTATGCAGTCTCAGAATCTTGAAATAATTAATTCGAAAAATGCCAAGGGAATGGGTAATTGGAGAATTATCAACGATAATGTGATGGGTGGTATATCAAATTCCACAATGTCTCAAAATTCTTCTGGGGAGTTAGTTTTTAAAGGGAGTGTATCACTAGAAAACAATGGTGGTTTTGCATCATGCAGGTTGGATATAAGTGGCATTGATTTGGCGGGAGTAAGTTCATTTAAGTTAAAGGTAAAAGGTGATGGGAAGATTTATCAATTTAGAGTTGGAACGATAAATAATTATGCCAATTATTGTTTTGATTTTGAAACTAAAAAAAATCAATGGATAGAAGTCAATATACCCATCGATAGATTGAAGCCAAGAATAATGGGTAGGTATTCTCCGCAATCCCCTGAGTTTAAAATTGAGAACACGAGGAGGATTGGTTTTTTAATTTCAAATAAGCAGGAAGGTGAATTTAATTTAGAAATAATGTCTGTAAAGGGAGATCAAGCAGGGATAAATTTATAAATACAATTCTTTGTAAAAT
>TARA_B110000444_G_scaffold147717_1_pt1 | contig 13528 bp, 7 predicted proteins | sample TARA_B110000444 | Tara Oceans TARA_B110000444 (sample SAMEA4398370) | marine metagenome | biome: Polar Biome; feature: [SRF] surface water layer (ENVO:00010504); material: water (ENVO:00002006), including particulate matter (ENVO:01000060) such as... | depth 5 m | reverse complement strand
TCGATTCTTTTTCCGAATTGATAATCTCTGACATCATCGGTATGCGGTGCCCAAAGAAGCACTTCATGTCCGGGGAAATGTCGAACTATTTCTTCAACACCTTTCTTCCCGAAAGCCTCTCTTTCTGCTAGAAGATCAACAACCAGTAATTTGGCCATCATTCCTCCTCCCTTAAACCATTGATGTCGTATTCAAATGACGCCAATGTGATGATGAAAGATAAGGCGAGTAGGTATTCGAATGGGGATGCCCAATCAATCCAAGGCTGCATTTTCGCCATGTCCCAGTTATGGTTATCGATAAATTCTGGATTCGCTTGTAATCCCAAATTGATTGCATAAGACAATCCGAAAAATGCAATTATGCTAGTTGGAATAGATATTCTTCTAATTATTTTTCCAGTCTTATTCGAATCCTTAATCGCAAGATGAGTGGATATCCCCCAAGCAATTCCAAATTGAAACACGTTCAATGCTGTAAATACGTGAATTTCAATGTGGTTGTACATGTCAGCGAATGCCATTATTGTGAGATTGACTCCAACCAAAACTCCGCAAATTAATGAAATGTACATCCAATACCATCTAGAGTTGTCTTTGTTGTTCTTGAAAAGTACCCAAGAGAGGTATGTTAGAATTATACCTGAAATTGCGAAACCAGCCGTAAAAATAACTCTCTCTACCCCTGGATAATCTGCTTCTGATATGAAGAATGGAAAATCCCTAAAATTCCCAGATAATAGGTGGGCGATTGATGAAGCAACAATAGTAAATGCTGGAATTGACCACCCTAACCTTGCAGCCAACTTGTCCTCAATCATTTGTAAGCCTCCACTGTATCATGGATGCAATCATCATATGATTTCCAAGTGATTCCTAATTCGTTTTCCACCTTTTTGCTAGAGTATTTGGAATCACCTTTCGAGAATGATTTAGCGGCTGAGCGGGTGAGCAGTCTCTTTCCGCTAAATAGCCCCATGAACCAATCTTGGAAAACCACTACAGGTAGTAGCCACAATGGTATTCCAAAGCGTGGAAATTTCATTTTTGGATACAACTTCTTTGCTCTTTTGAGTAAGTCATAAATTGTTCCATTTTGGTATGGTGCCAGAACATACCGGCCATGTGCCTCATCGACTTCGTATGCTAAGCGATGTGCTGTTGCTACATCTTCTACGTGGACAAAAGCCAGAGGTATTTTTGGAACCACTGGATATTTTCCTTTCATTGCATCTCCGATAATGTCGGTTGAAGGTGTAGGACGAGAGAACGAGCCACCTAGAACTCCACTGGGGTTGATAACTCGTAAATCGATATCCAATTCTTTTGCTAACTCCCAAGCTCTACGCTCAGACTCTGTTTTTGCCCTTGTGTAAGGCATAGAGAAATTATCATTCCAATTTGATTCATCCTTTACAACTTTTTTTGGAGTTGAACCGATTGCTGCTACAGAAGATGTGTAGACCACTCTTTTGATTCCACACGCAGCAGCAGCTCTCAGTACATTCTCAGTACCTTTGTTTGCAGTATCTAGGATTAGTTGTCCATCGCCGCTAGTCGCATATACTGTGGCAAGGTGAAACAGTCCAGTTGCGCCTTCCAAAACTCTTGGCCAGTCTTCTTGATTTAGAACATCAGCCTCTACGAATTCCATCTCGATATTTGGAGCCTTGTCCATACTGCGAACAGTACCTCTGACGGTGTAACCATGTTCGACTAATTGTCTAGACAAATTATTGCCGATATGGCCGTTAGCCCCAGTTACGACTACGACCCCATCCATGTCAGGGCATTGGCCTCACCACTTTGAATCATGCCATTGTTTGAATAACAGTGATTCTTCCCCTTGGGTTAATGCCTCTGCGTGTACATGACACTCGTCGGCGGGAAAAAGTGGATTTTACCACTATGAATCCCGGTGTTGTAAACATGTATGTTTGCGGGGTCACAGTGTATGATTTATGCCACCTTGGACACGCTAGATGTTATCTCGCATTCGATTTAATTCATCGTTGGCTAGAGAAATCTGGATATGATGTAAACTATGTTCAAAACTTTACAGATATAGATGACAAAATTATCATTCGAGCCAATGAAACTGGTGAAGATTGGAGGGAATTAGTTGAAAATAATATTGCCACTTACTACAGAGACATGGATGCTCTGAACATTTTACGTGCAGATAAATATCCACGTTGCACCGAATTTGTTGATGATATGATTTCAATCACTGCCGATTTGATAGAGAAAGGAAACGCATATGCTGCGGATGATGGAGTATATTTCAGCGTTGAAAGTGCACCAGAGAAATACGGATTGTTAACTGGACAAAACATTGACGCAGTTCGCTCTGGCGCAGGCGGTAGAGTTGATGGCACAGGTTCAGGAAAGCGAGACCACAAGGACTTCGCTCTTTGGAAAGCGGCTAAACCAGGTGAACCGACTTGGGAATCTCCATGGGGTCCTGGAAGACCAGGTTGGCATATCGAATGTACTGCCATGTCTATGGATTCATTTGGAGAACAATTCGACATCCATGGCGGAGGGCATGACCTATTGTTCCCCCATCATGAAGCTGAAATATTCCAAGGTGAATGTCATACAGGATGTTCCCCAGTCGTTCATCATTGGTTACATAATGGATTTGTCAATATCGACGGAGAGAAGATGAGTAAATCTCTTGGTAACTTCTGGACTATTTCTGATATTTTAGAAAAAGTAGATCCATATGTGCTAAGATTATCTCTGATAAATGCCCATTACCGTTCTCCAATCGATATGAATGAGCAACTACTCAAAGACGCTGAGAAGAATCATACTCGTTTGATGGGAGTATACAAAGCAGCACTAGAGTTGATGGGAATTAATTGTCCGCCTCTTCCAGAAGGAGATATAACTTCACAAGTACCTCTTGTCAAGAGTTTGGGACTTCTAGAAAAGATGGCACAAGGATTTGCTATTGCTATGGATGATGACTTCAATTCCCGTGAAGCATGTGCTAAAGTATTGGGTGCATTAAGAGAAATGAGCAGAATGCTAGGCATTCTTGAGGGTGATGACTTAGGCGCCTATGCTCAACACTGTGTAGAGTGGCTAGAAGATACAGCCGGTTCTGTTCTTGGAGTTCTTCCAACCCGTGAACAAACTTTGGTTGAGCCTGAAGAAGACCCTCGGCGTGCCGAAATTGCTCAGCAGGTTGAGGAATTGATCTCACGGCGAAGTAGTGCAAGGACAGCAAAAGATTGGCCTGCTGCAGATGCTATACGCGAAGAGTTAACCGCTCTTGGAGTGGTTGTTACAGACACTACTGAAGGACCAATATGGGATCTACTCTGAATCCTTAGGTGGTTCCATTGGTGGTAATTCAGGGACAAACGCTTGGTCTTCCTTCTCAATTCCATCGGCCAAAGTTTCTTTTTCTTTAGACATGAAAATTACTGTTATCGCTGCTATCATGATAACGCCCATAACTACTGAGAGTAGTACGATTGGGTCAGATTCATCTGATTTGGATGAATCTGAAACATCTTCATCACAAATTCCTGTGCATATTTCAGAGTCATCGTCCGAATCAAGATTGTCATCGACTCCATTATTGTCGTCAATAATGTCGTTGTCATCTACATTGTCATCTCCTGCGTAAGTACAACTGCCATCATCTTGATCTGCTTGAACATTGTAATTCAAGGCAGTAGCATCCATACATCCTGGTCTCGGTTCAGGTTCAGCATTTGAGTTGTTAATGTAGTCTGAATCTGTAATGTAAGGTCGGTTTCCATTCGCATCGTAATCGATGTCATAGTAGTCGTAGAGTTCGGACATGTCGATGTGGAAATTGGCGTGAGATGAGCGATTTATTACATCGAAGTATCTCTCATCTTCCATTGTGAAAATTGGGTCTAAAGTAATGCTTTTCAAGTGATTTACATTGTCTCTGTAGTCTCCATCAAATGTAGTTGCTAGCCAATCTTCAAGCTCAGAATCTGACATATCTGACACTTCATTCCAGTTTGCTTTGATGTCATCAAATTGATTTAGCATAGCCATAGATAATCCTGATTCGATATTCTCCCATGTTTGCATTCCCTCAACTTCTGAAGTTGAGGTGACATCTACTGCCTTGCTAAATTCGCTACCATTGATGTATTCCCAATCGTCACCTTTCATTGCAGTCATCAAGTCGATATCACCGAATACCGCTTTTCCTTGAACGACGGTTAATCTTACATCTGGGTCAATGGCATCGATTAGGTTGCGATATGGGTTGTCATGGAAGGTATCAATGACAACTAGATCTGCAAACATCCCGGCGCCAATTTGTCCGACGAACCCTTGCCAATTTGCAATTTCAGCAGCGTTGCTAGTAGTCATTTCAACTAATTCATAATCACTAAAATGGCCATCTAAGGATTCTCGGTTCCACATGTCTGCGACCTTCAATTCATGAAGATTATTCTTTGAACCACTTGGGCCCCAATCTGGAGCGAGTGAGATTGTGACTCCTGCATTATCTGCAGCTACCACATCTGTAGTATCTCCGTACAGAAGTAGGTTTGAAACTGGTGACCATACAAGGCCTGCATCGACTTGAGCCATCTTATCGAATTGACTTCGATCAAGTGCAGTTCCATGAATTACAACAGTTTCATCCATGATTAATCCCTTGTTGTATAGGGCATCAAATTCATTTTTACTCTTCGAATCGACACCTTCAGAAAGATGAACAAACCATGCGTTTAGGGTGCCTGCATTGCTCTTGTCAATTAGATGCTGTCCACTGTAGTCCGAATCGGCAGCGCCACAAACGGCACATGTGTACATTCCGTCCTGTCCGAAGTTATACAACTCGACATTTCTAGAAAGCATACTATCCCAAGAGTCAGTACCACTACTCGGTGATCCTTGAACTGCAGTAACTCCTCCTGCTACTGCTTGAACTTCAGCATACTTCATCTGTTCAGAAGCCATATCCCAGCGATTGAAAGATTGAATATTTGTCTTCATCCAAGTAATACTTGGACCATAGTCATAATTGTCGCCCCATTGGTATCTGTTTGTGTAGCCGCCTTCTTCAGATTGCTGAGAATCAGATAGGTGTACATTGAAGTCCCATAGTGGGATGTGATTGTAGTGCATATGATTGTGCAAATCGATTAGTCCAGGATAGATTGTCGCTTCTGTATCATGGACTGTTATGTCATCAGTATTGATTGGAGGGATTTGTCCATCTGCCCATACTGCAACAATCATTCCATCGGTAATCATAATGTTACCATTTTCAATAACGTTGTTTTCTCCAGTCATTGGAACAACCCTGCCCTGAAGTATGTAGGATGATTCAGAATTGTCTCCTTGGCGGAAGCAAGTACCTTGTCTATCAGCAGGGTTTGCATCACTCTTGCCTAAGGTACCATCTTCGTTGAGAATATATGCTTCATCATAAAACGAATCTTCTGCTGGATATTTTATCATGCTCTGCACATTACCGTTAGTGTCCTTTAGTACAGCAAAGTCATCTTCAAAGTAATCAAAAATAATCTGTGTCTTGGACCTGTAAAATGTGATTGACTCACCAGCAGATATCGAAGTATTCCATCCGATTGAACACGGTGCACTTCCACCTGCTAAGTTATCATCCAAAGTCCAGTCTGAAATATCAACATCAGAAGTACCATCATTTGATAATTGGATATATTGTTCGCTATTCTGCCAGACATCACCGTCTCCATCTAAGTCTATGCCTCCGAAATCTTCTCCGGATGATGACACAAGAATCTCTGATATTTTCACACCAAGGTAATTGTCTTCACTGACTGACCATTCACCAACACTTGCTGAATTGCCACCGCCAGTATTGCCACCGCCAGTGTTACCACCGCCAGTATTGCCACCGCCAGTATTGTCGGTTTCTCCTACAGTGCAGGTCCCTTGAGTGGCAGATGGGTTAGGGTCTGCTTTTTCCAACAATCCGTTTGCCCCTGCCATGTACACTTTATCCCATTCGGAATCATTTCCTGGGTAATTGAAAACACTTTGAATAGCATCACTTGAGTCTTTTAGTACTGCGGAATCTCCATCGAAGTAATCAAGTTCAATCTCTGTATCTGCACGATAAAACGTAATTGATTCACCAGCCAAAATTATCAACTCTCCGATAAGACATGATGCACTTCCGCCGTTTGTTGTATCATCTAAGGTCCAATTTGAAAGATCTACGTCAACACTTCCATCATTGGTCAGTAGGATGTATTGGTCACTCTCTATACTGATGTCTCCATCACCATTCCAATCAATTCCACCGTAAGCCTCACCATTTGGAGACACAAGAATTTCTGAAATCATAACTCCTTTGTAATCATCAGTATTGTTACTCCAACTACCAGTTTCTGCACTTGCTAGTCCAGCAGGTATGGTCGCAACAATCATGATTAGGACAACAAAAATCCGGCGCATATTATCTCTCAAAAGGTTACAGCACAAGAACCCACCCACTGATGTTGGTTTTGAAAAACCAGTCAGATAACGGATAGCCTCAAATCCAAGTTCAGATGCCCGTAGGGCATGCGTAAGGCACTATTGATGCTGGTAATCATGTTACCAGCCATGTTCTCTGGATGTTTTGGAGAAGATGAGATAGTTGCAGCGCCAGTCGAAGAATCAGCATACCCGCAACCATGGGAAAGGTCGGACTTGACTTATGTTGAGGCTGATGATTTCAGCCGTGTCACAGTTAATGGCAGCCATGGAATCGACGCAGTTCGCAGTGTTTTCGTTGATGTTCCAACCATTACCGCTGCTGATGGCGGAGCTGGATTAACCGGCGATGCAGTAGTACATCTCGGTCTGTGGCTTCCAGTTATCGAAGGATGCGATTGGGAGGCTGCTAATCTTTCAGAAGATTGTCTAGTTCCTGTAATTGCTGAAATCGGCCCATATTACAACGACGGAGATGTCGATGCATTGACTCCAGCAGATAGGTTGGGTAGATTCCTAATCGAGAATTATGTCCCTCATGGATATGGAGTTGCGCAAGTCAGTGTCTTTGGTACCGGCGACTCTAATCATTGCATGGATTTGATGGGAACCGATGAGCAGAGAGGAATCGATGCAGCGGTCTCTTGGCTAGGAAGTCAGGCTTGGTCGAATGGCAAAGTTGGAATCATCGGAAAATCATACGATGGAAGCACTCCTTGGCAAGCAGCAACTTTTGGTAACCCTTACCTTGCAACTATCGTTCCAATGTCTGGATTGATTGGAGTTCACGACTTGATGTGGAGAAATGGTAGTATGGAAGCACGTGGCATGATTATGCACAACGGTGTTTACGGCTCTTTTGGAGTAGATGGTGATGCTGCTGATGCTGAAAATATCTGTGAAGGATATATGGAAGGATATGCAATGGGTCCTTTGGCATACTTGAGCGGTGGAATGGTTGACTATGCTGGCAATACATATTGGACAGAAAGATCATTCCTCGATAGAGTTGTTGAAAATTACAACGGTTCCGTCTACATTATTCAGGGAATGCAAGATTGGAACGTAGACCCTCACATGGCTTTCCCAACTCATCAAATTGTGGCAGATGCAGGAATCGAAACCAAGACCTTAGCTGGTCAGTGGGCCCACGATTATCCTGACCGTATATCAGGACACAGTTCACAATCACCAGGAAGAGGGGCTGAAGCATACCCTTACACCTTGCGATGGGATTGGGCTGATGAGATGCTTTACTGGTTCGATTGGTATCTCAAAGGTGAAGGAGAAGCACCAGTACTTGGAGTAGAGATGCAGGATAACCGTGGCGGATGGAGATTTGAGAGCACTTGGCCTTCTGAAGATACAGAATACCTCTCGATAGAAGTTGATACATTAGGCCCAAGTAGTGGTTCTATGATTCCAGCAGTAACTGGACAGATTACTTTCTCATATGGACCATTTGAGAACGATACTTACATCGCAGGAATGCCAACGATTCATGTTTCCGCAACCCCACATACCACTAACAGTGGTCACATCTTCATTGAAATGACAGATGATTCAGGTATGCACCTTGGACACGCTGTAATGGATTTAAGATTCCATGCGGGAGGCCGTGATGGAGTAGAACTGTTACCTGCATTTTCAACTATAGTTGCTGAGATGGAATTCATGCCAATGGATGTATTCTTGAGTGCAGGTGAATCAATTTACTTCAAGGTTACTCAAACTGGTGAAGATTACGTGCCTAGTCCTGCAGCATCGGGTGATTATTCAATCAATTGGGCTGCATCTACTTTGACACTACCAATTGTGGAAAGAACATGTGACGACTTATTCCAAGTCTCAATGATCGAGTACGGTGAAGGTCTTGGAAGAACCTGTTAATCAGAATCGTCCTAGAATCGATTTGAATACAGCCTTGGCTTCTCCTTGAGATCTTTCAACAAGTCTCCTGACAATTAATTCAGGTGTTGAACGTGCCAAATGATTTCGTCTTGGAGTTCTATCTACAATAAGTTCTAGATTTTCATCTAGTCCTCTGGCTTCAATACCATCAGTCCGTAAATCTCGTCCTGCGGCTTCTATTATCGCAGGTGCAAGGTGTGTTACTAAGAGCATACATGTGCCTTTGTGTGATTCTGCGGCTTCTAACATACCAGCGATTATCCTAGCCCCTGCACCTGGTTCGGTAATCGCTTCTAATTCATCAGCAAGAATTAGTTTTGAGTCAGTATTAGATACGACTTTAGCAAGTTGCAGTAATGTTTGCTCAAGAGCACCAGCCGATTGAGTCCCTCCTGCTTTAGCCAGTACGTGTAGAGACTCAATTCTACCAATCTTTGCAGATTTCGCAGGAACAGGCAGGCCCATGTGGGCAAGAATAGTACAGTGTGCTAGTAATTCTAGCATGGTAGTCTTCCCACCACTATTAGCTCCGGTAAGCAATGCAATTGATTGCCTGTCGTCCTTACTTGCACAAAGCCCTAATCCATAATCGACAGGGTCTGCTATTCCATCTATCAGCAAATGCCTTCCTTGAGTGATGGTTATTCCATGTCCACACATTTCAGGCATCTTAGCATCAACGCATCTAGCCCAACGTCCAATTGTTAACCACTGGTCTAGTTCGACCAATTTGCGTAGGGCTTTCTCGCATTTTGGTTTTAGGGGTGCCAGCCTTCTAGCAAGAGACACTAGTCGGTCTGATTGAGTGGTTTTCCACAAATCTTCTAGTTGTGAATCTAGGCTGTCCATTGTACTTCGGTCAACCTTAGTTGGCCATTCTGGCTTGAAGATTTTACGTGGGCACCTAACTCCTACGCTTCCGAGCAATGTTGCGATTTCATCAGTTGCTGTTTCTATCGCTTCTTCGATAGCATCTCTTGTTTGTTGAGCTAGTTTTCTTTGTAGTGATGCAGCATCTGCAAGAGCTTCTAGCATATCTGAACCTGACAAATCTAATTTGACATTTTGCATGGCTTCGTCTACTTCCGTGTGAATTCTTTTCTCTAACACTTTTACAGTAGGCCATAACTTGTCACGAACATTTGCGATGGACTCAGCATCTGCTTCATTTGCAAGTTCATCTAGTAATTCTCTTAGTACAGGCATTCTAATTTCATTGAAATATTCGAAGAATCCATCACCTTCAGGTAAATTGGTTAACAGTTCAAGGGACTCTAGATTATGTTCAAACCAACCTACGCATTTCTCAGGTAGGACCATGTCGGTTGACGAACCTTCTGGCAGAACTAGCCATCCTTCAGGGAGTTGTCCTGGTCCATCAGAGCCAATCCAAGTTATCGATTTGAATACTTTGTAATCTTTCCAAGTCTCTTGTGCAGATGGAGTTAGAACTCTGCAATAACGCTTCAATTCATCGATAGGTGTCTTTGAAACGACAACTCTGTCATAATTGCCTTCCACTTCAGTTGGAATTCTTAATCCTTCTATTACAAACTCGCAGTCCATCGCTTCACTTACCAATTTCCTTCGTGCCTCGATATCTCTTACAGGCATTAGATTCCTTAATCTTGAACGAGTGGATGCATTAACTGCATGTGAAGAGATAGTGGTTACTAATTCTTTATGGAGTCTAATCGATTCCGATGTTGCTAGGAAATCTTCTATTCCGTTTAACGATCTGGCTAAACTATCTGCTCGCTTGAGTGATACACCTTCCACCTCTGCGATAACCTCAGTTTGGCCATCTGCTAGAAGTTGTAGAACTCTATCTTCTGTGCCAAAATGATCGGTCAATTTCCTCGCTAAGCCTGCTCCAACTCCGGGTAAAGCTTTCAGAACCATGAGCAAAATCGTTTGCCAACAGGTTTTGAAGATAGGGGTAAGAGAACACGTTTACTTTCACTTTCACAATCTAATGGCCAAAGCCATCATTATTGGTTTACAGGTCCGTAAACTGGCATCTCAATTTCAACTGCGAATAGTGGGTCTGGGTCACTAGAGTCGTGGTATGCAACTATGACTCCGCCATCGTTCAGAATCCCAAGTGATGCGAAATCAAATCTTATGTCTGCACCAGCGCCGCTTGTCGAATCTAAATCTCCAAGTCCTATGCGGGTTAGAGTGTCAGGTTCCATCGATTCAGAATACTCCCTGACATGGAAAATCACGTCAACATCTGGGCCTTCAGCAGATTGATATCTGACATTTAGTACAAATAAGTCTAGAGCCCCATTCGCTTGGAACTCCCATTCCTCGATTTGCGCCCATTTCTCATCAGAGTAATTTTCTGTTGCCCATGAACTGCCACCATCGAATGAGAGGTGGTGAGTGAAAGTTGTTCCAGACAGGCTCACGCAATGTAGCGCTCCAGTGGAATCTATTTGGCAATATTCGCTAGGGAATTGGGCATTGTGTTTATTCCAGTTTAGTGAAGTGTCTAGGAATGCTGAAGTTCCATCACTGAAGTATTGGGGGAAGTACAAACCACCGCTAGGCAGTGGGAATGAACGCATCTCCTTGTGTGGCTTGTTGACATCATAGTACTCTGGAAGGTTGGTGAAATTCAAGTCAACTTCCTCTGCACCAGGATTTGAAGTTCTTCCAGCAAATTGGAAGTTGTAGTAATTTAGGCCATCCACACTGATTTGGCCTCCTGCATTTTGAGTCTGATGCCAGAAGTTGGAAACGACAAGGCTTGCCCAGTCTCCACTACCAATACTGGATGAGATTGGACCGACGACTTCTACTTGCCAAGACCTGTCATAGAATGGCTCAGTCATTCGGTTGTAACACCATGTCCATTGGTCTTCAGATTCATCATAAAGAATCGCATAGAATTTGTCGATTTTTGCATCAGCGCCAATGTAAGGGAACCAAGACATTGAGATGATATCACCATTTGTTGCTTGGACAATACTTCCCTCTCCTAGCCCTTCTTGGCCAGGGTTAGTTGGAACTGGAGTTCGGCACATAGGGTCGGTTAAAACTCCTGGAATGTATGTGTCCCATTCGTGGCCTCTATCCTTAGACCATACGGGGTATTCTCCTCCAATATTGAGGATGTCTCCTTCAATTGTAGTAGCAAGATAATGTTCACAACAGTTACCGCCGTAATCCTTGTTGAATACGGCCCATGAAGTCAAAGTACTTTCATTAAGGTTCAAATCGATAGTTGTAAACTCCCATGGTGAAATAGCGGGAATGTTGTCAATCATTTGGTAATCTTCCCAAATAGGTGTCTCTTCTTTTTCATCAATTACCATTTCTTCAGCGCCACCAAAACAACCAGCTAGCAGCATGGTTAGGGTAAGAAGAATTGCAACTGGCGCTCTCATCTCATGACCTCTGTACGCTGTACCAAATGGTGGCACCATCTACTTCGAATGAATCTCCTTTGCCATCACCGTTACTAAATTCTGCTTTGTTTGCTCGGGTTTCATTGATTATCCAAGCACGATCTTCTTCGAATAATTCCGGCGCATCTTTCATCCAAACAGATAATGAGATTGTATCTTCGATTGCCAAATTCAAATCCTTGCGAGATGCTTGAATTCTACGAGTAATATCACGTGCAAGTCCCTTTGACAGCAATTCAGGGCTGTCACTCATATCTAATACAAGAGATACTGAACTATCTGCAATTTGGACAGTCTGTGCTGCATATCCCTTGCGCTCTACACGGCGTAATTCGATGTCATCAGAACCAATTTCATATCCTGCAATGACCAGATTACCGGCTTCTATGCTTGCCAGCATTGCTTCAGTCTCGCCATCTGCAATTCCTTGTAGAACAGCAGGCAAATCTTGTCGACACTTAGCGCCCAATGTGCGGCGATTAGGCGTGACCTCTACCTTTTGGAAACGGTCTAGATCTTTTTCTAAAGATATCATTTCAACATTCAGTTCTTCAGCTAAAATTTCGTGGAAATCAGATAAATCAGGTCCACTAACAATCCAACCTTCTGCGCATGGTAAACGCTGCCTGCGGTCTGCATCTACACGAATTCTGCGTCCGGTCTCAGCAAGTTCTCGCACTAGAGTCATTGTCTCTAAAATGTCTGTATCGATATCTCCTGCTTCTGGCCAATCAGTAAGGTGTACTGATGTTCCCTCAAGATTACGATGAATTGTATCGGACATGAACGGTGAGACTGGAGCCATTAAGCGACTAACTGTCACCAGCACTTTGTGGAGAGTGTGCTGGCAAGCCAACTTGTCATCTCCGTCCGCTTCATCCCACAAACGGCGTCTTGAGCGTCGTACATACCAGTTAGATACGTCATTTACTACGAATTCTTCAATATCACGACATGCTTTATGGAAGTCCCATTCCTCAAATTGTTTGCTAGTTCCCTCAACAACTTCTGCAAGTCTTGATAGAACCCAGTTATCCAATGGAGTATTCTTTCCTTTAGGAGATGTCTCTGGGTCGAACCCATCGAGAGCAGCATAATCTGAATGGAATCGGTGGATATTCCACAATGTCAAGAACATCTTTCCATAGGTTTCTCGTACACCGTTTGGGTCGAACTTCATTGGGTTCCATGGCGCTCCTGCGGTAACCATGTACCATCTGGTAGCATCTGCACCTTCACGATTGAAGTGGTCCCAAGGGTCGACAATATTTCCTTTAGATTTCGACATTTTCTTACCTTCAGCATCTAAAATTAGTCCAAGAGATAGACATCGCTTGTAACATATCGAATCGAATACAGTTGTACTTACTGCCAGCAATGTGTAGAACCATCCTCTGGTTTGATCTACTCCTTCACAGATGTAGTCGATAGGGAAATTATTCTCGAATTTACCTTCTTCTCCAAACGGATGATGCCATTGAGCGAATGATGCACATCCTGAATCAAACCAGCAGTCCATTACGAAAGGTTCTCTCTTCATGTCGCCATCACACTCGGTACAAACTAGTACGGTGTCATCGACATATGGTCGGTGTAAATCTTCAGCAACAGGGCTTCCTTCTTTGGCCATACTAGCCATTTCTTCAGTTGAACCTATGCAATGCTGATGTTCACATTCTGTACAAATCCAAACCGGCAGTGGGGTTCCCCAATACCTTTCACGACTGA
>TARA_B110000444_G_C18851612_1_pt1 | contig 13543 bp, 15 predicted proteins | sample TARA_B110000444 | Tara Oceans TARA_B110000444 (sample SAMEA4398370) | marine metagenome | biome: Polar Biome; feature: [SRF] surface water layer (ENVO:00010504); material: water (ENVO:00002006), including particulate matter (ENVO:01000060) such as... | depth 5 m | reverse complement strand
TTATAAGAAATAGAATCCATTGGACCCGATACAGGGAATCCAAATCTTCTGAAACCATAGCGGCCTTGGTCTTGAATAGAAGTATAAAACCCAGGATCAATTACTTTAAAAAACGATTTCAAATTGTTGTGATTTTAAAATTTTAGTATTTATGTTATTCATTTCCCTTTGATATTCATCAATATCAATAGAAGTAAATTTAATTTTATCACCAGGCAAAACAAAACAGGGTGGAGTACTCTTTTTGTTAAAAAAAGAGTGGTTTGTTCTACCTATTCTGTTCCAGCCTCCTGGACTGTTCTGAGGGTAAACACCTACATAAGATTCTCCAACTGATATAGTGCCTGGGAGAATATTTTTTTCAGGGGTAGCTTTTCTACTTAAATGAAGTTTTGATGGAAGTCCAGACAAATAAATAAAACCAGGTAAAAAGCCATAATGATGAACTTCAAAATTACAATTTAAAAATTCTGAGATATAGCACTGGTGAGAAATTAATTTTTTCTTATTGTTAATTAAAATATTTTCACAATAAATTTGATCAAAGCAAGCAGTAACTTCCCACAAAGTTCTAATTATATTTTTTTTATTTAAATAAAAATTTATTATAAATTTATGAATTTGTTGTAAATGAAATTTTTCTGGAGTAATTTTTAAAAAAATAGTTATTTCAGATAATGTAAATACAACATCATTCAATATATTTTGAAATTCTTTCTGAATAGAAATACAAAGCTCAGAGCGCCATGCTAAAGAAACAGGATTATTTATATATTTATTTATATCAATAATTATTACTTTTTCTCCAAATAACTTAAAATTATTTTTAAAATGCATCATAACTTTTTTTCAGAAACTATATTCTTAATTATTTTAAGAAATTTTTTTGACTTTGGGGTATCACTGTGAAGACAGATAGTATCATATGATATTTTTTTTATAAAACCATTTGAAAGAAGAATATTTTGATTTAATAAACGATTTAAATTATCGGAAAACTCGTCAGATGATTCTATAACTGAGTGTTTTTCATTCCGTGGAATTAAAGAAAATGATTCATTGTATTTTCTATCTGAAAACACTTCATTAAGAACATTAAACCTCATTTTTTTTGCCTGTTTAACAATTGGCTTTGAAGCAGGTAGAATTAGAAAGTTGATTTCTGGAAATTCACATAAAACTTCAAGATATGCTTGGGTTAATTTTCCGTTTTCAGCAATATCATTATACAAAGCTCCATGGGCTTTGCAATGGTGCCATTTAGTATTAAAAAAAACAAGAGCTTGTTTAAATTTTAACAACTGACTTTTAATTGAATCTTGAAAATCATTTAACTTTAAATTCATAGATTTTCTACCAAAGTTTTCTTTGTCTGGATATGAAGGATGTGACCCAACATTAACACCATGACTTAAAGCTAAAGATATAGTATTTTTAATTGTTTGAACTGTTCCATAATGACCTCCACAAGCTATACTACAACTAGTAATGTGAGGCATAAAACTCAAATCATATTTACCTCCCTCACCTAGATCAATATTTATTTGCATCAGTTTTTAATTAATTTTATTAAGCTATAAAAATAAAACCTTAAAAGCTAGAAATGTAAAAAGTATAAACAAAATGATGATAAATAAGAATCTAATTTTTAAAATCAAAAAGTCATTTTTTTTTGGCAAACATAAGATACTAACAAACAAAGTAATTAAGGGAAGTAATAATCCATTTGCAATTTGAGCTATTCTTATTAATTCAATGGGTTGATATCCAGATTTTGCAAATACTAAACCTGTAAAAACAACAATATATATAGCTATTTTTTTAAATATATTTTTGTATTTAAAATTTTTAAAAGACTCTTCAACTACATATCCAGCTGCAATTGGAGCAGTGATAGCTGAACTTAAACCCGCACAAAAAAGTCCAATAGAAATTAATATACTTGAGTTAGATCCGTATAATTTACTCAATGAATTTCCTAAATCATTTATTGATTGTATTTCATTAATATTAGATCCAGCTGCCGCAATTATAATTGAGGATGAAATTATACCTCCAAAAGCTACGGCTATAAATGTATCTCTTCTCAAATATGAAATATTCAAACTATTCCTGTCTTTCTTTACAAGCGCTGCATGTAAAAATAAATTATAAGGAACTACAGTCGTTCCTAAAACTGCAACAATAGTTTTCCAAGATTCGGGTCTCCATCTTGGTGTGAGAAAACTATCTAATATTATATATATGTCTGGTTTTGTTAGTATTGATGCTATTAAAAACGATATACTCATCATAAGAACTGTAACACCTAAAATATTTTTAATTAACCTATTGTTATCTCTCCATACAATAATCATAATAATTGTTGTAATTATTAGAAGTAAAACACTTGTTGAGATTTCCTTATATTGAAGAGATGATAGTTTAATAAGATTCTCTAACCCAATATAGGCTCCAGTAATATTTCCAGCTTCGTAGGCCGCATTTCCAAAGAAAATTGAAATTAAAACAAATGATATAACTAAATAACGAAATACTGAATTCTTTAATTTATCATTGAGCAATTCAACTAAACCCTTACCTGTTTTAAAACTTAAATTAGCAATAGTGTTTTGAAAAAAAATTGTTATGAGGCACGAAAGTAAAACAGCCCAAAGTAGTTCATATCCAAAATCAACACCAGCAATAGCACAAATAGTTAAACTTCCGGGACCTATAAAAGCAGCAGTTATGACTATTGCAGGACCGGAGGCGAATGAAATATTTTTCATAAATAGCTTAATACTTTAAAAAGGAGTATCATCTATATTTGAATCATTGTAAGAATTTCCGAATGCATCATTAGCATTTGGAATGTTTTTTTTTGAGATGGTATTATTTTCAATATTCATTTTTGACTCAAATTCAGAAGATGAATCAAAATCTGAAATATTTTCAAACTTACCAAGATGAGCAATAAATTTAAGTCTTATGTTATCTAAACCTCCATTTCTGTGTTTTGCTACAATAAATTCAGCCTGCCCATCTGAAGGACTTCTTTCTTCGTCGTCCCATTCGTCTATTCCGTAATACTCAGGACGATAAATAAAAGAAACAATGTCAGCATCCTGTTCTATAGCTCCTGACTCTCTGAGGTCTGATAATTGAGGTCTTTTAGTACCACCTCTTGTCTCAACAGCTCTTGATAATTGGGAAAGAGCAATTACTGGGGTATCCAGTTCCTTCGCAAGAGCTTTTAAATTTCTTGAAATTGTTGAAATTTCTTGCTCTCTATTCCCTGATTTATTATTAGTTGCAGCCGTCATTAATTGTAAATAGTCAATAACAATTAATTTGATTCCGTGAAGTCTAGATAATCTTCTAGCCTTTGCTCTTAATTCAAAAATTGATAGTGAAGGAGAGTCATCGATGTATAATGGAGCCTTTTCCAAATCACTAACCTTTACGTTTAACTGTTGCCATTCGTGTTGAGCTAATTTACCTGTTCTTAACTTTTCTGAAGATAGTCCAGTTTCAGCAGAAATCAGTCTAGTGATTAATTGCACTGATGACATTTCCAATGAGAAAAATGCTACGGGAACTTGTCTTCCAACTGCAATGTTTCTGGCCATAGACAATGTTAATGCTGTTTTACCCATTCCAGGTCTTGCAGCAATTATTATTAAATCACTTGGCTGCCAACCTGACGTCAATTTATCAATCTCATCAAATCCACTACTAATTCCGCTCAAACCTTCACGACTTGCAATATCTTCAATTTTCTTTTTAGCCTCAATAACTAAACTTTGGGCAGAAGAAAAAGATCTTTTAATATTTCCTTGGGTTACATCATATAGTTTAGATTCGGCTTCATCTAAGAGTTCTAAAACATCTGTTGAATCCTTGTATGATTTTTCAATTATTTCACTTGAAATTTTAATAAGACTTCTTTGAATATGTTTTTGCAAAATAATTCTAGCATGAAATTCAATATGAGCAGAACTTGCAACTTTTTGAGTTAATTGAACTAAATAATAATCACCCCCAATGACATCAAGTCTTCCTGCCTTTCGAAGTGCGGATGAAACAGTAAGTAAGTCGATTGGACTTGTAGATTCAAACAATAATAATATTTCTTCAAAAATATATTGATGTGCAGTTTTATAAAAAGCTTCAGGCTGTAAAATATCAATTACTTCATCAACACCTTTTTTATCAATTAACATTGCACCTAGAACCGCTTCCTCTAAATCAAGGGCTTGTGGGGGCAGTTTTGCCTGCTCAAGATTAACAACAGTAGTATTTGGTTTAATAGTTTTAAAAAGGGATTTTTTTTCTTCCATAAATCAAAAGTAATATTGATTTATGGAATGAGGGTTTTATTTCAAAATCAAATGTCAACAGTGATTTAGTTGATAACTTATAAAACTTGTTAATAAGGCAAGGATTATTATTTAGATTCTACATAAACTCCCATATTTGAAAATTTATTTCTTCTTAAATCAATTCTTTTTCTAAACTCTATTTTTTTTAATTTTTGAAATGTGTTTAGTATTTCTTTTTTAACAGAATTAAAAGTAGATATCCTGTCATAATGAGCTCCTCCTAGAGGTTCTTTAATTATCTTATCTATTAACTTAGCATCCAGCATATCATTTGGGGTCAACTTTAATGCTTCAGCTGCTGCTTCTTTATACTTCCAACTTCTCCATAATATTGAAGAACATGATTCTGGGGATATTACAGAATACCATGTGTTTTCGAGCATAAAAACTCTATCTCCCACACCTATTCCTAGAGCACCCCCAGAAGCACCTTCTCCAATAACAATAACAATAATAGGAACCTTTATGGACATCATACCTATAATATTTTTGGCGATTGCCTCACCTTGACCTCTTTCTTCAGCTTCAAGACCAGGAAATGCACCTGGAGTATCAATAAAACATATTATAGGAATATTAAATTTTTCTGCAGAATGCATAAGTCTTAAGGATTTTCTGTAACCTTCTGGGTTTGCCATACCAAAATTGCGATATTGCCTTGTCTTTGTGTTATATCCTTTTTGGGTTCCAATGAACATAAAAGATTGATGATCTATTTTACCCAAGCCCCCAATCATTGCCTTGTCATCTCCAATATTTCTATCTCCATGTAATTCAAGAAAAGTACCATTGGTCAAGTATTTTATATAATCAAGAGTGTAAGGTCTTGAAGGGTGTCTTGATAATTGAACCCTTTGCCAAGCAGTTAAATTAGAATAAATTTCTTTTTTGGTTACTTCTAATTTTGACTCCAAAAGTCCACAGGTATCACTCACATCAACTGAACTTTCATTACCTATATCTTTACATTTTTTTATCTGTTCATGAAGATCCTTTATGGGTTCTTCAAAATCTAAATATTCCATATTCTTGCAGTGTAATATTTACAAATGTAAATTCTTTTCTGTTAATTTCTTTAATCTAGTTTTACGTTTATCTAAACTATCTAATAGTATAGCCGTCAAAATTAAAGAAAATCCAATATAAAAGTCAAAACTCATTAATTCATTTTTTCCAAAAAAAAGTAAAGATAAAATCACTGCATAAACAGGCTCAAGATTTATTATAATCATAAATGAAAAAGGAGATAAATTTCGCATTACTTTTACAGAACCAACATGAGCATAGGCAGTACAAATAGAACCTAAAATTAATAATAAAAACATATCGGATATCGAAAACATAAATAGTGTATCTAATTGATTAGTGTTAAATACTATATAAATTGAGATTGTAATCCATCCAATGAAAAGTTCATAAAAAGTAATTGATAGTGGAGAAAGTTTTTCTTTAACTAAACTACTATTTATAAGTGTAAAAATTACGCTTAAAATTGTTGCTAAAAAAGCGATAGATATTGCTAAATATTGATCAAACTCTGCCCTGAAAATTATTATTAATCCCACTAATGTAATTGAACCAAATAATAACTCTTTTATTAAAAATTTTCTTTTAAAAACTAGTGGCTCAATTAATGAAGTCATAAAAGCCCCAGATGCCATTATAGATAATGTTAAAGAAACACCAGATATTTTTATAGCATAAAAAAAAGCTACCCAATGGGTTGAAATTAAAATGCCTGCTAAAATTAATTTAATTATGTATTTTCTATTTATAAAAAACATCTTTCTATTATAAATAAATAGATAAATGCCAACCAAAACATGTGCGATAAACATGCGATGCCAAACAATTTGAATTGAATTTAATTTAATTAATGCTCCTAAAATTGATGTAAAACCCCAAAGAAAAACTAAAAAATGAAAATGTATTAAATCTTTAGTACTATCGTTTTGCATAATTTAATAAATAGATAGCCAAAATACCAAAAAATATTAATGGTAGCCATGCACCTAAAAAAGGAGAGAAATTTGACTTAGTAACTAATACTCCAAATATTTTATCGAAAAAAATAAAAACAAACCCAAGAGTAATTCCAAAAGCCAAATTAACTCCCATTCCTCCTCTTTTTTTGAATGAAGACATCGAAACAGCAATTATAGTTAAAATAAAAGATGCAAGTGGCAAACTATATCTTTTATATCTGACTAATAAGTGGGAATTAATGGAAACAGATCCACTTTCCCTTTCTTTATTAATAAAATCGTTTAAATCAAACATTGTTAAAGTTTCAGCCTTATAGTTTACTGGAGCAAGATCATCTACTTTAAAATCAAAAATAGTATCCTTAATATTCAGCTTTTCAAAATACTCCTTATCTCCATTAATAGTTCTCTTTGAATAGTTGGAGAGTCTAAAAGTTGAATCTTTCTCAACCCAACGGATGCTTTCGGCTGTTATTTTAATTTCTAACTTTTGATTTTCAAACTTTTCAAGAGTAAAATTATTAGCTCTTTTTCTAAGAGGATTATAGCTACTCACATAAATAAACTCCTTTGGATTAATCTGTTTAAACAAGTAGGATGTATTTCTCTCGTTTTTCTTTTTAATATATTTAAATAAAAATTCATTGAACCCCCTATTGGAATTTGGAACAATAAACATTCCCATTACAAACGCTATAGTTGCAATAAAAGATGCAGATATAATAAATGGTCTCAAAAATCTAGTAAATGAAATTCCAGAACTCAAAATTGCTATAATTTCAGTATTGGTAGCTAATTTTGAAGTAAACCAGATAACAGAAAGAAAAAGAAATATGGGGAATAAAAGGTTTGCAAAATATCCAGTAAAATCTATATAATAACTAAAAAGTGCGCTAGAGGGAACTTCATTTTCCTTGAACTTATCTATCTTTTCTGCAATGTCAACCATTATTCCAATTGGAATGAACATCAGAAGCATTACAAAGAAGGTTCCTAAATATCTTTTTATAATATACCAATCAATGAGCTTCATTCTAGAGACGTTGATCTAATTGTTTAACCATCTTTTTTTTCCATTTTACAAAATCTCCAGCTAATATATGTTTTCTAGATTCTCGAACCAACCAAATGTAAAAAGCAAGATTATGAATTGAACATATTTGTTTACCAAGCATCTCATTCACAGTAAAAAGATGTCTAACATATGACTTAGAATATGTAATATCAACAAAACAATAATTATCTGAATCCAAAAATGAAAAATCTAGCTCCCATTTTTTATTTTTGATATTCATAGTACCATTTGCAGTAAAAATCATTCCATTCCTAGCATTTCTTGTAGGCATTACACAGTCAAACATGTCAATTCCTAAAGAAATGTTTTCGAGTAAATTTATAGGTGTTCCAACACCCATGAGATATCTAGGTTTATCCTCGGGTAAAATTGCAGTAACTACCTCTGTCATTTCATACATTTCCTCTGCAGGCTCTCCAACTGACAATCCACCAATTGCATTTCCAAAAGCATTTTTATTAGAAATATATTCAGCAGATTCTTTCCTTAGATCCTTGTATACACTTCCTTGAATTATTGGAAAAAGTGTCTGAGAGTAACTATAAAAAAATTTCTCTTTAATATCTTGTAATAAACAACGGTCAAGCCAACGATGTGTTCTTTGCATAGATGTTTTCGCATACTGAAAATCGCATGGATAATTTGTGCATTCATCAAATGCCATAATTATATCAGCCCCAATTTTCCTTTGTATAGATATAGCATTTTCAGGAGTGAAAAAATGAAATGAACCATCAATATGAGATTTGAACTTAACCCCTTTCTCTTTAATTTTTCGATTAGCTGATAAAGAATAGACTTGATATCCACCGGAGTCGGTGAGGATTGGTTTATTCCAATTCATAAACTTATGAATTCCACCAGCAGCTTCAATAATTTTTATGGTTGGTCTTAAATAAAGGTGATAAGTATTTGCTAATATAATATCAGGCTTAATATCGTTCTCTAATTCGCGTTGATGAACACCTTTTACAGTTGCAGAAGTTCCAACTGGCATAAAAATTGGAGTTTCAATTTTTCCGTGATCTGTAAAAACATTACCTGCTCTTGCTTTAGAATGGATATCTGTATGTTGTAATTCAAATTTCATTAGAAAAATTAAGTTACAAATGTATTAATCTATAATGTAGATAAATTATAATGTTAATTAATTAGTTATAAACTCTCAAAATTACCAAAGCTAGAGCTTTGCCAATGACATCATTTAATGTAATATTGTTATGAATATATACAAATTTTAAATGGCAGATACATTAATTTTAAAATCCTTTGTTCAGCAGGTAAGAAGGGATATTTTAAGAATGGTTCATAAAGTTAATTCTGGGCATCCTGGGGGATCTTTGGGGTGTGCAGAATTTTTAGCTGTGCTTTACAATGAAATCATGGATCATGATCCAAATTTCAATATAAATGGTGTTAATGAGGATCTATTTTTCTTATCTAATGGACATATTTCTCCTGTTTTTTATAGTGTCTTGTCTAGGAATGGATATTTTCCAATTGAGGAACTCAACACATTTAGATTAATTAATTCAAGACTCCAAGGTCATCCAACCACACATGAAGGACTCCCAGGAATAAGAGTTGCTTCAGGTTCTCTTGGTCAAGGGTTATCAGTTGCTATTGGTGCAGCATTAAGTAAAAAGATAAACAAAGATCCTAAAACAGTGTTTGTTTTAATGGGGGATGGAGAGCTTCAAGAAGGCCAAAACTGGGAAGCTTTAATGTATGCAGCAGCTAAAGGAGTTGACAATGTTATTGCAACCATAGATTTAAATGGTAAACAAATTGATGGTTCAACTGACGAAGTTCTTAACATGGGAAATCTAAAGTCAAAATTTGAATCTTTTGGTTGGAAAACACTGGAATTAAATGAAGGTAATAATATTGAATTAATAATATCTAAAATAATTGAGGCCAAAAATAATCTTGGTAATGGAGTTCCAGTAGCTATTTTGATGAAAACAGAAATGGGTAACGGAGTTGATTTTATGATGAATACCCATGCTTGGCATGGAAAAGCTCCAAATGACAATCAATTAAAACAAGCACTTTCACAGAACCCTGTAACATTGGGAGATTATTAAAAAATTATGAGGAAATATATAGATACTGGAGCAAACGATACAAGATCTGGATTTGGAGCTGGTTTAACGGAGCTTGGAAGAACTAAACCTAATGTTGTTGCACTTTGTGCAGATTTAATTGGCTCGCTTAAAATGGATCAATTCTTAGAAGAAAATCCTAAAAGATTTTTTCAAATAGGTATAGCAGAAGCAAATATGATGGGTATCGCAGCTGGATTAACTATCGGAGGTAAAATACCTTTTACAGGGACATTTGCAAATTTTTCAACTGGAAGAGTTTATGATCAAATAAGACAATCAATTGCATATTCAAGTAAAAATGTAAAAATTTGTGCTTCACATGCAGGAGTCACTTTGGGAGAAGATGGAGCCACTCATCAAATACTTGAAGATATTGGTCTTATGAAAATGCTTCCAGGTATGACTGTCATAAATACATGTGATTTTAACCAAACAAAAGCAGCAACACTGGCTATAGCAGATCATATTGGTCCCGTTTATTTAAGATTTGGAAGACCTAAAGTTCCAAACTTTACTCCAGATAAAGATATATTTCAAATTGGCAAAGGAATATTAATGACTGAGGGTTCTGACGTTACAATTATTGCAACTGGTCATTTAGTTTGGGAGTCTCTTAAAGCCGCTGAATATTTATTTGAAAAAGGCATTTCAGCTGAAGTTATTAATATTCATACCATTAAGCCACTAGATGAAGAAATTATAATCAATTCAGTATCTAAAACAAGGGCTGTTGTTACCGCTGAAGAACATAATATTATCGGTGGACTAGGTGAGAGTGTTTCAAGAACACTTTCTTTAAATTTCCCTTCTCCTCAAGAATTTGTTGGAACTAACGATACTTTTGGAGAATCCGGAACTCCAATTCAATTGATGGAAAAATATGGTTTAAGTAAAAAGAATATAATTAATAAGGTTGAAAAGGTTCTAAAAAGAAAATTGTTCAAATGAAAAATTTTTACTTAAAACTATTTTTATTTTTTCCATTATCAATTTTTTCTCAAATTGATTATGGATTTAAAGCTGGAGTTAATTTAAATAATAGTTCAAATATTTCAATAATTTCTGATGCTTTTGAAAATAAAATTACTAAAAATGATTTTCAAGGTTTTTTTATAGGGAGTTACGCTTCTATTGACCTTCTTCTAATCAATTTAAGAACAGAATTACAATTTAGTAAAATAAAAAATAGCAATGATTTAATTCAAGAAAAAATTGAATTACCTATTACTGTTGGATATAAGATTATGCCATTTCTAAGCGCTTATATTGGTCCATCATTTCAGTATGTTTTGAATGAAAAGAGTAATACATTTAACCTAGACGAAGTTAAAGGCAAAACAACTATGGGGATTAATATTGGTACACGTGTTCATCTGGGTAAACTTCAATTCGATTTAAGGTATGAAAGAGGCTTAAATTCATTAGAAACAAAATTACTTAATGAAAGTAATTTAAATGTAGCCAAAATTGACACAAGAGCCTCCTTATTGTCTATGGGTTTTTCCTACAGAATTAATTAGTAACATTTGGATCTAAATAATCAGGAATTCCATCTTCATCGGTATCATCAATTATACCGTTATCATCTTTGTCAATCTCATTAATTGTTAGTATTCCATCTCCATCATCGTCAGCATCGTATAAATTGATGTTGCCATCTCCATCAGTATCATCATTTAACGGCTCACCATCAAGATCAATATCCTCGAGATAAGAAGGAATTCCATCATTGTCATGATCAGAGATATTAGTTGTTAATAACGAAACTTTGAAAATTAATGGCGAATATTGAGGAATACCTGAGTTTGTGTTACTAAAATAACCAAGACCAGAAGGGAAAAACATAACACCTTGCCCAAAACCTTCAAAATTTATTGTTCCATTATTATTAACAGAATAACTTCCCGCATTAAAATTTGTAATTCCCATTCTAAATCCCTGAACAACTTGAGCTAGATCAAACCATAAGGGTAAGTCACGAAAATCAAAAACAGAGCCATCAATTAGACTACCACTATATGTAACAAAAGTTGAATCAATATTAGTTGGTTTTGAAGAATTTCCTTGTCTAGCTACTAAGTAATATAATTTATGTGGTATGTCTACTCCATCTTGTTTTACAGTTAGGATCTGTTCTTTAACCATTTCAATAAGTGGAGTTTTATCGATATTATCACCTGAAAGAGAGTCTATAACTATTTTTAAGGAATAGTCATCTGGTTTTGAATTAAAATCATCATAGTTATAAAAATGACTCAGCAAGTAACTTCTTAGTTCAATATCATCATCAGAAGATTGAACTGCAGCACTCCTTATAACTACTTCTTCTATTTCATTTTCAGATTTTTTACAACCAAAAAAACACAATATTAAAGCAAAGCTTAGTATTAAATAATTAATTTTCATACATTAAAATTCCAACGCAAGATACAATTTTACTTTATTTTTGTGTAAATTTTAATCAAGTTTTAAAATGCGAATTGACCTGTTACTTTGGTGCTTGAGATTGTATAAGTCAAGATCAATGGCTTCGAATGCATGTAAAAAGGGACATATACGTCTAAACGATAAAATCCTAAAACCCTCAAGAGATATATTAACTCAAGATATAATCTCTGTTAGAAAAAATCAAATAAATTATAGAATTAAAATTTTAGATATACCTAAATCAAGAGTTGGAGCTAAAATTATAGATATTTATCGTCAAGATTTGACAGAAAGTGATGCTCATAAAAATATAGAAAAGCAAAATTTAGCTAAAACTACCCAGAGAAGTAAAGGATTAGGTAGGCCAACAAAAAAAGATCGAAGAGAAATAGATGAATTTAAAAAAGATAAAAAATAAATATTTGATACTAAACTAAATGAAAGAAAATAAAATACTAGATCAAGAAAATATAAAAAATGCTACCAGAAGAATAGCTTTTCAAATATATGAGTCAAATATTGACTTGAAAGAAATCTACCTAGTTGGAATATCAAGTAATGGAATAATTATAAGTAATCGTATTGGAGATTACTTGAAAAAGATAAGTAAAATTGATGTGAATCAAATTCAACTAGAAATGGATAAATTGAATCCAAGAAATGAAATTAAAATATCTACTGAAGTTAAATACCTCAAAAACAAAACAATAATTATTATAGATGACGTTTTAAATAGTGGATCAACACTTTTGTACGCAGTGAATTCATTTTTAAGTGTTCCTTTAAATAAGATTCAAACCGTAGTTTTAGTGAATCGGAATCATAAAAAATTTCCAATAAAAGCAGATTTTAAAGGAATTTCATTATCAACCTCCATAAAAGAACACATTAAAGTCGTGTTGGGTTCTCCAAAAAAGGAAGGTGTTTTTTTAAGCTAAGCTTAATTTCATTTGCAACTTCAAAAACAGACTTGTTGTCAGTGTCAATAGTATGCTTTGATTTATTATAAAAGTAATTTCTCTCAAATAAATCTTTGCTAATATTTTTTTGTAGTTCCTCTTTGGAGTTTATGTGCTTAATTTTTGGTCTATCATTAGTTTCTTTAAATAGCCTCTTTGTTAAAATATTAATACTTGTCCTTAAAAAAACCGTCTCAATAAAATTATTATTACTTAACATTTCAGCAGTGTCAAAATAACATGGAGTTCCTCCTCCCAGAGAAAAGATTGTAAATTCGGGTAATTTTAATATTTTTTTTAAACATTCATATTCTGATTTCCTAAAATATAACTCTCCATTTTCACTAAATAGTTTATCAATTGATTTTTTTTCAACTTTAACAATTTCATCATCCAAATCCACAAAAGAACTTTTATATATTTCTGAAAGTTCTTTACCTACTGACGATTTACCGGACCCCATGTAACCAATTAAAACAATTTTTTTTTTCAAAATAGCATTATTAATACCTACAAATTTAAAACAAAATAATATTGAATATTCAATTTATAGACACTATATTTGCACCCTAAAAATTGACTTGATAGCTCAGCTGGTAGAGCATCTCCCTTTTAAGGAGAGGGT
>TARA_B110000444_G_scaffold246440_1_pt1 | contig 13546 bp, 9 predicted proteins | sample TARA_B110000444 | Tara Oceans TARA_B110000444 (sample SAMEA4398370) | marine metagenome | biome: Polar Biome; feature: [SRF] surface water layer (ENVO:00010504); material: water (ENVO:00002006), including particulate matter (ENVO:01000060) such as... | depth 5 m | reverse complement strand
TTGAACGGTTTGAGCGCCCACTAAGGCTTCCTGAGACAGAGTAGCATTGCCACCACGTCCCGTAGGGGCGTCGCCACGATCAATCTTGAACGGGTCCTGCCCGCCTGCCGATTCCTGGCTGCCGAGCATTGCTCCGCGCTGCGCTGCTTCTTGTCTTAATCTTTGCTTCTCTTTGGATCTGGATTCTGCCATAACTGTATTATATCATAAAGGGTTAGTTAGTCTTTTTTCTCGTAATTCCATTTTTTAAGCGGGCATTGTTCCGTAGCAAATCCATGCTTCATCCTGGTGCAACCGCACCCTGGGTGATTGCACTTGCCTAGGCCTACATTTCCGCCCTCGTCCCACAGGTCGCAGGACCTGCATACAGACAGCCTATACTGCAACTCCTCCTCTTCAACCCTAATAGCCTTTCCCGTAATTGCGGCCCTAAATACTCTGGCTGCAGCTGCATGAATATTTTTAGTCTGATCAAAGAGCCCTGCATGCCTGCCCCCGTGAGATATCAAGAAATCTTCTTTGGCTTTAATGCTGTCGTGACTTAGCTCCTGTTTATCTTGTGAATCCATTTTCGTTATAAGTTAAAATTTTTAAGCGACGTCAACGTCCATCGCCGTGAAACAGCTTACGCTTGATATGGTGCAAATACTGCCATCGGCATCTGACAAGGCAATTGAAATAGGAAATTTTCTCTTAACGGTCCAACTGTCGTCATCTTTTTCTGGATCGTTATCTCTTGTGACCATCAATTGATTGAAGGTTTTATGACTCAATATTGCCTTGTTAGGGTCTTCATTATCCAATTCCGAAAGCAAATAATTGATATAGGTTCTGTGCTCGGCTCTTTTTTTGATTTTTGGAGTTGTTTCAACCTCGAATTCAGCCGAAATAAGCTTAATGTGAGACCTGTAGGATCCATTATATGAAATTGATTCGCTAACTGTTCCGTCCCTGTCTGGATCATCCAGGGTAACACTCTCTGTATAATTCCCCTCGGTATCTACTTTGTCGCCCAGGCTTATTGTCCTTGTTGTGCTTACTGTTGCTGATGCCGATATACTTCCACTGTAACTGTACTCTTCTGGGGGGCCCGCACTGCCACTTGCGGTTCCACCAGAATTTAAGGTAACAGAATTTTCGCTATACGAAAGGCTTTTTGTGCCAGTGCCCTCTCCAGCCATATCGAATATTCGGAAGCTGGGCTGGCTACCGACAGAAGCACCTGCACTAACAGATACATCATAACTACAATCATTTTCGATGGATGTACTTACGCCCCCAGCTTGCCATGACAGAGATCCCCATTCAGTGAGCGGGCCACTGTCAGAGGATGAAGCTTCACTGCAATTCCATTTCGGAGGTCTTTGATCAACAGGGTTTAATTCACAGTCACAATAGGACATTGTTTCCGAGTAACTGCCATCGAAGACGTCACCAGTGGGATTATCACTTGATTCGTCATAATCTGAATCAAATTCACTATCTCCCTGTTCTGGACAACTGTAAATTTTGCTGCTAGAGCTGTAAGAGTATGATCCACTGGTACTCCCGCTTGCACTATTACTTTGGGAGTATGTCCCGCTGTTCAGTTCGCACGAATCAATGGTACTAGTAGATGAAGAACTGTAGCTAACATCTGCGTTTCCCGATATTTCAGTTGATGATGATTCTGATTTACTTTGATACAGGTCTCCATTCGGAGCCATGAATCTGGCTCCATATGGGTATGCGCAATTCTCGTATTCGTCGCTTCCTCGAGCCTTTTTCCTTTCTTCCTTCGCCTCGGTATCTACCAGCGAAGAACTGCACAATGGATGCAGGCAATTAGTTAAAAACTGACAAGCATGAACCTCTATGAATGTATTTTTTTCCGAAGGAGGATCTATGGTTATTGTGGAACCTGATGATGCTGTCCTTAAAGATCCATCCGCGAGGGGGTCATAATCATCGTCAACCTCCCCGTCTTTATCGTAGGACCCTTCTGCCACCGTATAGGCCGTATCCTCATAAAACTTAACAATCAATTTGCTTTTAGTGATTCCACCAGGACCTACTAGGTGCATTGCCCTCCAGGGCAGGCCACTGGGCATGTTTTCTACGTTTGCCCCGCTGCGTTCTTTTTTCCCGTCTGTACCTGGAACTACATCAACAAATGTATTATATTCTGGAATATTAGTAGTATCGAAGACATCAAAATGGCCTAGCATCTTGCTTGCGTTTTGGCTTAATTTTTCGTCTGTATTTTCATTGGAAAAATTAATCCCGTATCTTCTCGTAGTTTCGCTATCGCCACAGCCCCCAGCGACGGTTTGGCTGGAAGTAATTGTTCTAGCTGTAATGCTATCCGTGGTGCAATTGTTGGCTGTGGGAGGTGTTATGTTGTGCTCAGTGTCTCCTGTCCTTTGAAGTAGTCCAGTAAATGGGTCGTATTCACTGGTGACCCTTTTTTCCTTTGTTCCGCTCAGCACAGTCCAAATTTTTTTGTTATCAGCGAGATCAACGGCTGAACCTCCGCTCGCAAAATTGCTTGTTTCCCTTTTTGTTAAATATTTTTTCTTCTTTCCCGAGGTGCTCCCGTGAGGACGGCCTTCACAGTCCGTTTGAAATGGGGTATGGCCTACTCTTTGTAATTCTGCATTTATATATATTACCTGCGCTATCGGCTTGCACGCATTAAGAATTGGCTTGTCCTTGGATTTAGACATGAGTTGGAATTAAACAATTAGGCGACCCTGTATAGACGCATCAACAGCAACTCCATTTATGCACAATTCAGCGGTAAAAGCTTCCTGCTGAGCTCCCATGCTGGGGGCAGGCTCTATGTATACGTCGCTAGAAGATATAGGCTCTCTTTGCATGACTCTATTTTCCTCGTAGAAGGGATCCCCTGTAGAGACGTTTATAAACCTTTGAACACTATCCATGTATTATACTCCTTGAGCTATTGTTACTGTCCTAACTTCATAATACTGATTTCCATCAAAGTCAACCAAAATGGGCCTAACTCTCCTGGATATCTCTCCAGATTCTTTCCAGGAGCTCTCCTTTTCTGTCTTATTACAACCAGTGCCAACCAGCTTGGTTTCTCTGGTTACTGTGTCTTCATTCCTGCTTATGGAATTTCCAGAGGCTTTAGGCTGGGAGCTAGATATATATTCTATTGAGCCCTCCGCAAGATCTTTATCCTTTAAGAAATGCCCAGGGTAATTCGTTATGCTTGTCTGAACCTTAAAATCTTGAACGTAACCAGTGTCGCTCATTATATTGTTAGTCCCCGCCCCAATAGTAACGGTTGATCCTGGCCCTATAGAAAGCTGCAAGTTTGTAGAGGTAACGGAGCAGGAAATTTCTCCCAGGTCATAAGCTGGATCTGCCATGTCAGGGATGTTGCCCCTTCCCTTTATTATTTCTACTTTCACTTTAGCTAGTTTTTTCAGTATTCTTTTTGGCTGAACATTTACAAGGGCAATGGATCCTGAAACTGAGCCAGAAGAAACCTGTTCTTCAATGAGTTCAACTTCACCTGGGACCTCGACCTCTACGTAATCTTCGTATTCATTTGTTATTCCCTCAATCTCGCCCTCCAGCGAAACTATAGTATGCACCTCGTAGCCGTCCTGCTGCTCTATTTTTCGACTGACTACAACTCCCACTGGCTCGCTCGAAGGCTCTCCCAGGTGCACAATGGTCCTCTCCCTGACCACTGAAGGAAAAGCGGGATCAGAATTTGACTCAGTATTTGATATCTCTCCTTCGCCATGCACGAACGTGAAAACTTTAGTGGGTATGCCTCCTTCGTCCTTAGTCTCCTTAGATATCAGCACGCCGCCGTTTGACGGATCTGGGTCAGCTTCGGGATTAAATACTTGAATTACCTCTAGGCTAAGATTGAATTCGTCTTCTACTGAACCCTTTCTGTTATCGAGTGTCGTTGAAAGTATTGAATCGGGCTTAAGAAATGTAAACCTTTCGGTGGGTATACCGACAACGTTGGACGTCTCTTTTTTAGCTATAACGTGATCGCCTTCGGTGGGATCTTCATCTGGTTTAAAAACCTCGGTTACAATCGCTTTTTGAGATCCCACTTCATCTTCACTTCGCGAAAGCTGCACGTTCTTTTTAAGGAATGTGTATTTTTCCGTAGGGATGCCTCCAGCGTTGGACTTCTCCACTTTGGCAATTATATAATCCTCAACTTGAGGTTCATTTTCTGGGCTGAACCATTCCTCAATTTTAGCTAACTGACTTCCCACCCTGTCTTCGGATTCGCTTAACTTTATGTCAGTTTTTAGAAACGTATATTTTTCCGTGGGGATGCCCCCCATATTGGACTTCTGAATATTAGCTATTTCGTGTTCTTCAATCGAAGGGTCCTCATCGGGATGGAACCACTCCTGGACCTTAGTTAGCTGAGAACCAACTTTGTCCTCAGTTTCGCTTAACTTTATGTTTTTCTTGAGAAAAGTGTATCGCTCGGTTTTTATTCCACCGATATCCGATCTTTCAACATTAGCTATTACATGATCCGCAGTTGGTTCGTCTGGGTCTTCATCCAAGCCGAACCAATCTTGAACAATAGCTAATTGTGCTCCAACCTTGTCTTCAGTTTCACTTAACTTTATTCCCTTTACTAAGAAAGTATAGCGCTCGGTAGGTATTCCTTCAATATTGGACTTATCCACCTTGGCTATAATATAGTCGCCTTCTGACGCCTCGGGGACTTCTGGCTCGGTGCCTTCAGTCAATCCGAACCATTCTTGAACTTTGGCTAGTTGCGACCCAACCCTATCTTCAGTTTCGCTTAGCTTTAAGTTATTTAAAAGATAAGTGTAGCGATCCGTAGAGATGCCGCTAACGTCAGACTTCTGAACATTAGCCACGACGTAATTATATGCCGTGCTGGAAGTAGGTGGTTCTGGCTCTACGTCCTCAGGCAAAGCAAACCACTCCTGGACTATCGATAATTGAGATCCAACCTTATCTTCCGTTTCACTTAACTTTATATTTTCTAAAAGAAAAGTGTATCTTTCGGTGGTTATTCCGCCCACGTCAGACGTGGCTACATTGGCTATAATATAATTGGACGCACCTGTACTCTCTGGGAGTGTTACATCTTCACCTTCGGGGATTCCGAACCAATCTTGAATTATTGCTGACTGCGATCCTATCTTATCTTCGGTTTCGCTTAACTTTATGTTGCTCAACAAGAAAGTATAGCGTTCCGTAGGGATGCCCCCAATGTTTGATTTCTCAACCTTGGCTACAATGTAATCAGACGCACCTGTGTTCTCTGGGAGTTCTACATCTTCACCTGCAGGGATTCCGAACCAATCTTGGACTATAGCTAACTGCGATCCTATATTATCTTCGGTTTCGCTTAACTTTAAACCACTTAATAGAAAGGTGTAACGGTCCGTGCGGATCCCCCCAACGTTTGATTTCTCAACTTTAGCTACAATGTAATCAGAGTCACCTGTGCTCTCTGGGAGTTCTACGTCCTCGGTCAAGCCGAACCACTCTTGAACTATAGCTAACTGACTACCAACTTTGTCTTCGGTTTCACTTAATTTTAAATCAGATAACAAGAAAGTGTATCGCTTTGTGGGAATACCCCCAACATTTGATGCTTCTACCTTGGCTATGGTATATTCACTTTCTACTCCTGCAGGACTTTCGGGAGCTGTTGGATCTTCGTCGTTAATCAGCGCGAACCATTCCTGAACTATAGCTAATTGAGACCCTACTTTGTCTGATGTTTCGCTTAGCTTTAAGTTACTTAAAAGGTAAGTGTAGCGCTCCGTAGGGATACCGCTAACGTCGGACTTCTGGACATTGGCCACGACGTAAGGGGAGCTCGAGTCGGAATCAGGAAGTTCTGGCTCTTCGCCCTCTGGCAAAGCAAACCACTCCTGGATTATTGATAGTTGCGATCCAACTTTATCCGTTGTTTCACTTAACTTTATATTTTCTAAAAGAAAAGTGTATTTTTCGGTAGGTATTCCACCTACGTCCGACTTGGCAACGTTGGCTATTATGTAAGTTCCCGATGGATCCCCCTCAGGAATGGTTACATCTGTTCCATCAGGTATTCCGAACCACTCCTGAACGATGGCCAATTGAGATCCTACCTTATCTTCCGTTTCACTTAACTTCAAATTGGATAACAAGAAAGTGTATCGCTCCGTAGGAATACCGCCTATATCGGACTTTTGAACATTAGCTACAACGTAAGATTCGTCTCCCGCGTCGTTGGTAGGAAGTTCTACCTCTGCGTCGTCAGGTATTCCAAACCACTCCTCAACCTTAGCTAATTGAGATCCCACCTTATCTTCGGATTCGCTTAGTTTTACATTACTTAAAAGGAAAGTATATCGTTCGGTCGGTATGCCGTTTATATTAGATTTTTCTTTTTTAGCTATAATGTATTCTGCTGGCACAGTTGAATCGGGAATGGTTACATCTTCGCCTTCAACTATTCCGAACCACTCTTGAATTATAGCCTTTTGAGAACCAACATTATCTTCTGCTTCACTTAACTTTAAATCAGATAACAAAAAAGTGTATCGCTTTGTAGGAATGCCTCCGACGTCTGACTCTTCTACTTTAGCTATGACGTAAGCTTCTGATCCTTCTTCGTTTGAAGGAAGACCTGGATCTTCGCCCTCTGGCAAAGCAAACCACTCCTGGACTATTGCCAATTGGCTTCCAACTTTATCCTCGGATTCACTTAACTTTACGTTTTCCTTTAGGAAAGTATAGCGCTCAGTCGGGAACCCGCCAACATCGGACTTTTGCACGTTGGCGATGATGTAATCCTCAATTTGAGGGTCCTCCTCTGGCTTGAACACTTCCGTAATGATAGCTAACTGACTACCAACATTATCTTCGCTCCTGGATAACTCAACACCTTCCATAAGAAGCGTAAAGCGCTTGGTGGGGACTCCATCCACATTGGATACTTCTTCCTTGGCTATAGAATATCCTTCCTCCGCTGGATCTTCAGAGGGTTTAAAAATTTCAGTTACAATAGCACGCTGGCTCCCGACATTATCTTTGCTCCTGGAAAGCACCGAATCTGCTTCGAGAAATGTATAATTGTAAATCTCTACATCAGTTTTACCTTCTTGTTCTTTCCTTGCTATTTCATAATTTTCACCCGAACCAAATTCAGCTGCTTCAGCAGTAGTAGGCTCCGACTTGAACTTGCGAATAACAACGGACTTCTGGCTTCCAATTGAATCAAAAGATTCAGATATGATTGCATCGTCCTTATAAAAAGTAACCCTTTCAGTTTTAACCCCTTCAAAGTTTGAAGTCTCCCTGGAGACCTCCGTGAAGTTTGATTCAGTTATACTATCTGCGGCCTCAAAGACTTCTAAAACAATAGTTTGAAGTGCACCTAATTTATCTTCACTTTTAGATAAAATTACATCTTTTTGCAAGAATGTATAATTATAAATTTCTGCGCCCGCTTTACCCTCTTGCTCTTTTTTGGCAATTCGGTATGCGCCGTCGCCTCCAAATGCAGCAGCTTCAGCAGTAGTAGGTTCTGTCTTAAATTTACGAATAACAACAGCCTTTTGAGCGCCAATGGCGTCAAATGACTTAGATATAATTGCATCGTTCTTGTAGAATGTATACCTCTCTGTTTTTATACCTTCAAAGTCCGAAACCTCTCTGCTAACTTCAGTGTATGCCTCTACAGCTTTATCAGCCGTTGGGTTAAATACTTCGGTAATGATCGTTTCTAAAGCGCCCAGCTTGTCTGTTTGCCTGGAGAGTTCAGTATTTTTTTCTAAAAAAGTATATCTGTAAATCTCGACATTCGTTTTACCTTCTTGTTCTTTCCTTGCTATTTCATAACTTGCGCCATCCCCAAATGCAGCAGCTTCACCAGCAGTAGGTGCTGATTTAAACTTTTCAATAACGACGGACTTTTGACTTCCTACTTTATCGGTGGACCGCGAAATGATTGCATCGTCCTTGTAAAACGTAACCCTTTGAGTTTTAATGCCATCAACGTCGGACTCCTCTCGCTTCACTTCGGTAAAGTTAGGCTTCGATGGATCTGCAATTGGAGCAAATATTTCTTGTATAAAGATTTCAAGCGAACCCAACTTGTCTTGACTTGTAGAAAGAGTTACATCGGGCTTGAGAAAAGTAAAACGGTCCGTTGGAAAACCCCCTACATTTGACTTTTCAGATTTTGCCAATTGATAATCACTCTCTGTAGGATCAGAAGCTGAACTACGCTTAAAGAATTCTACTACAAGAGCCTCTTGAGAGCCAACTTTATCTAAACTTCTAGAGAGTTCTATGTTGGTTTTTAATAAAGTAAATCTTTTGGTTGGAATGCCGTCTACCGCTGATGTTTCTGTACTGGCAATTTCATAGTCAGGTAATACAGGATCAGTTATATCATTCCCAAATATTTCTTTGACTATCGCCTTCTGACTTCCTACCTCGTCTTCTGATTCAGAAAGGGTTACATTGTTTTTTAGGAAAGTGTAACGCTCTGTAGGAAAGCCACCCAAGTTTGATTCTTCAACATTAGCTATAATGTAATTAGCTACTGAAGGCTCAATTTCAGGCTTGAACCATTCCTGAACTATCGCCAGCTGGGAACCTACTTTGTCTTCTGATTCACTTAACTTTACATTGTTTTTTAGAAAAGTGCATCTGTTTGTAGGAATTCCATCTACGTTACTAATCTCTTCTCTGGCTTTTGAAAAACCTTCGGGAGTATCTGCATCTTGAGCAAAAGTTTCTTGAACAAAACTTTGTTGGCTACCCTCAAAATCTTCAATGCTAGAAATAATTCCAGGCTGCACGTATACTTCAGTAACCTCTCGGTAACTGTCCGTATCATCAATCTCGTAAGAAGCTAATTTGCATTCAATCGCGGACTCACTGCCAATCTGCGAATTTATGGATTCAGAGCCAATGGTCTTTTGAAAATCAGTTCCAGTCTCAGCAATGCTTTTTCTTGTTACTCTACGTAAACCACTTTCTGTGTAGCTGACGGTATCGTCCTTTACTTGAACGAAGGAGGATCCGAGTGTAGCGTATACAAGGGTTACAATGTATTGTTCTTGCTGCGTGCTGGACTGCGCAGATACAAGGCGCATATCCGTGTAGGCTTCTCCTTGCCGTGGCCCAAGTCCGTCTATTGATCCCTGCGCTGACTGCAAGGATCCAAAGTCTGGGAAGATCCTGGCTTTGTTCGCACTGTACCAGTCTTCACGACTGTTCATAGTCGTGCAATTAACCGTCAGTTGATACCTGCCATTTTGAAGCTGTTCAACGGCTGGAGCTCCAAGGAGCTTAAGTCTGCTTGTTCTATGAGATATTGACATTATGAAGAGACTGCAGTGATTAGTGCAAAGTTCAATTTAATGGCTTCGGACCGATCAGAGCCACCCACGTTAGTAACGGTTATACTGCAACTACTACTTCCTATGGCCCCTACGCTAACTTGATATGCTCCTTCAGCTCCAACACTAGCTACATTAACAATAACAACGCATCCCGCCCCGATTGTGTAATTATCGAGAGTGAAACTAACGGTCGCATCGGTCAGTAATTCTGCCCCGTGCATGACTATTTCGCCGCACGGTTTATTTAATTCAACGGAAGTGCTCTTACTCGTAAGTTGAGTAACGGTTCCGCCGCGTGACAAGCTGCCCGCGTAACCATAACCAATGTCCGATTGGCCTACAACGCTAAGTCCAATCAGGCCATCTGAAGCCACAATAGTCGAACCAGTAATGCTTGCTGGATTGATTGGGTTAATAACAACATTATCAAGCGAGGTAATCCTTGGATCGTTATATACAATTGTTCCAGCGGACGAAACGGTCTGGTTGCCATTACTTAGGTCGGAAAACGCTTGCTCCGCCCTACGAAGATCAGCTATTAATAAAGCATCTGGGCTAACGTCCTTAACTGTATCCGCCGACTGATGTATTGCACTAATTTCTTCGGACCCAAGGATTGCGTCGTAAACAGCTACGTAGTTACCCAGTGCAATACCATCTGCGGAATTAGAACCGCCATCAGATCCAATTCTAAATTCACCCGTGCTATCCAGGTCTCCTGCGGTTCCCGAGACGTCAACTCCTACGCTTCCGCTTGAATTAGCTTGTGCAACATTATCTACATAAGCTATAGCGTTGCCAGATCGATCCACGGTAACCACGTAGGTGTGCCACTTGCCGTCATCAAGCCCAGAAGTCAGCTCGAAAGCTGCGGAACCTCCTGAATCCTGCATCGTCAAAATAAGCTTTCCCCCAGTAGTAAATCTTAATCTGTATCCAGTTCCTGACAACTTGGTCAGAACTGGCTGTGTGCCTTCCGCATCTAATCTAGCATAAAAAACTATGCTGAAATCTCCAGTTCCTACATTTGTAATTGTATGGTCTACAAATCCGTCAGTAACACCGTATGCCCTAATGTAGGAAGAGGTATTGCTAAAGCTAATGCTGCGCGGGACAAAGCTTGAAACTCGGTCGAGGTCGTCGAGCTTATTGTGATCCGCATCAGTAAATACATTTGAGTCTGTCGCACTTTCAACTAAGGTTCTGATCTCGGAAGCAGTTTGGTCGGCGGTAGCCTCTTCTTCTATGTCCTCTAACTTAACATGATCGGCATCAGTAAACACATTTGAATCGGTTGCAGCTTCAACTGCAGCTCTTATCTCTGCGTCGGTTTGGTCTGCAGTCGCGGACGCTTCAATTCCATCAAGCTTGGTTTTAAGTGCGCTTGTAAAATCTTGCTCTGTTTGAGAATCTACAACGAAATCTAGTGTTCCGTCGGAGTCGTCATACGTTACACTAATTCCGCTTTCGGAATTACCCACTAGCATCGATCCGATGGCATCTTGTACGTCTTCGGTTGATATGGTTCCTCCGCTTCCAGTAATTCCGTCAAGTTTTGTCTTTAGTGCTGACGTAAAATTTTCATCTGTTTGAGATGCTACAGAAAGATTTATCTTCCCATTGGTGTCATCGTAGGTAGCGCTAATACCAGATTCAGTATTACCATCAAGCATAGCTCCAACTATGTCCTGGATTTCTTCATCGGTTTGATCTGCAGTAGCACCCGTTTCAACGCCGTCAAGTTTGGTGTGATCGTCTGATGTAAAGTTTTCATCTGTTTGAGAATCTACGACAAAATCTATTGTTCCATCGGAGTCGTCATAAGTGACAGTAATTCCCGACTCATTATTGCCTGTAAGCATTCCCCCTACTACATCTTGAATTTCTTCATCCGTAGTCGAACCTCCGCTCGATGAAAGACCGTCGAGCTTTGTTTTGAGAGCCGATGTAAAGTTTTCATCTGTTTGAGATGCTACAACAAAATCAATTGTTCCGTCTGAATCTTGATACGTAACGGCAATACCCGTTTCAGTATTGCCTGTAAGCATCCCTCCGACTACATCCTGGATCTCTTCATCGGTCTGATCGGAAGTGGCTCCTGACTCGATGCCATCTAGCTTAGTGTGGTCGGCTGATGTAAAATTTTCATCCGTCTGAGACGCTGCAACTAGGTTTATTTTTCCGTTAGTGTCATCGTAAGTAGCACTTATGCCCGTTTCGGTATTTCCCGAAAGCATACCGCCCACGATATCCTGGATCTCTTCGTCCGTCTGGTCGGCGGTTGCGCTCGACTCTATCCCATCAAGCTTAGTTTTGTCTCCATCGGCAAAAGCCCCCTCTGACGGTTTAAGCTGAATGGTATTTCTGTCCGTGGCATCTATGCTGCTCAGTGGCTGCACGCCAGTATGATTGGATCTCTTTATGGCATCAGAATAGACAGAACTTTGCTGCGCAGTAGAACCAGCAGGCTGATGAGTTGTTATGAGATCCGCAAGGGATATTGAAGTAGTGCCACTTGGTATGATAAATTGAAGCTTTTCCCCGTTAGGGAAAAGAACTTCATACAAGCTATTGATATCGGAATTCCCATTTGTGAACAGAGTAACGCTTCCAGTTCCGTCGGCTGCAGTTGTCCCTGTCGTAGAACTGGGCAATACAACGTAATCCCCTGATGCATCGGCACCAGTGCTAAGAAGTTTAAAGGTTAGCGTTTGATCTGCAAAAGCTGCGTCATTAGCGTTCTTTAGACTGAAGTTTACAGTTGTACTTGGCATTTTAGCTTATTATTTTTTCCCAAATCGAGCGTAAGCTGGAAGTTTTTTATTTGAAGTTTTTTTGGTTGGAGACTTGGCTTTTGCTGCTGCATCTCTCTTCGCTTTTGCTGCTGCAGCCTTTGACTTTTTGGCGTTGTTTGCTTTGACGGTCTTTCTTGTTTTGTCTCCAGCTACAACTGCAGATGCACCACCAACAACTTTCTTACCCGTGCTTCTAACTTTAGCTTTAGATACAGATTTAGTAGGCGTTTTGCCTCCACCCTTAAAATAACCACCAGTCTTTATGCCTTTCAAAACACCTGAACCACTTACTCTCTTTAGGCCTGGAGTAGCGGCATAGCCTACACCTTCAACAACTTTACCTCCGACTCTCTTTGCTCCGCGAGCAACCTTAGTTTTGCCTGCTGCCTTAGCACCTGCCTTGGCGCCTCTGCCCGTTGCTTTTGCGGCTCTTCCAGCCAACTTGGCGGCACCCTTAGCGCCTCTTATTAGTAATCCGATATTCATATTAATCCTTTGTAACCTTATCTATGGTTTGTTGATATGTTCGCTCCATTTGCGGAGAAAGTTTTTTCTTGCCTGATATTATAGCAAAGAAATTTTCTAGCAGCTCCGATGTAGGCGTGTCCTTCATCTTTGCCATCTCCTTGGGAAGCTCGAACTCTCCCTGCGTTAATTCTTTGTCTACTGCTTTTTTAGCGGTAGGCTTTCGTTTTAAAGCCCTGCTTCTACTTGGACCCTTAAGGGCTCCAGCTCCTTGCTTAGCAAGTTTAGCAGCTCTGATTGCACCCCCCAGCATTATTCAACGGGTCTACGACTAAAGACGTCATTCTTGGGGAGTTGGGGCTTAGTTTGAATCTTTTGCGGAGTATCCGAGAACTTTTTTAAGTTTCGCATTAGGTTGCCCTTCAGCTTATCTGGTGATGATAGCTGCGGTATAGGCATGCCTTTGGATGTCCTGGGGGCGTCCGCCAGGAACTCCTTGCGCTTGTATGCTTCAGCTGCCCTGTCCATACTGCTAAGCTTCTTGGGCACGTCCTTGACGCTTCTGATTTTTCTCAGAGCTTTTGCGCCCGCGCCTACTCCTCTTACTATTGATCCTAGCATTACTTTAAGTTTTGTCTGGTGAAAGCCTTTTTGGCCGAGTCGTTCATTCTGGATATAGGATTGCCAGGTTTAAGAATTTTTTGAACTTCGTCTCTTCGTTTTGCCCCTGGGGACTTCATCGAGTTCTTGATTGCCTTGGCGGCCTTGCCAACCCCTTTTGCTATTGTTCCGTATGCCATAGTTATTTATTATTGTAGTTTATTGTTAGCACTTCCAGCGTTTCAAGGCTAGGGCCTTTCTCGTTGGTCGTCCTTTAGAATCTTTCATTGGTCCCTTTACTCCAGACAT
>TARA_B110000444_G_scaffold255001_1_pt1 | contig 13582 bp, 14 predicted proteins | sample TARA_B110000444 | Tara Oceans TARA_B110000444 (sample SAMEA4398370) | marine metagenome | biome: Polar Biome; feature: [SRF] surface water layer (ENVO:00010504); material: water (ENVO:00002006), including particulate matter (ENVO:01000060) such as... | depth 5 m | reverse complement strand
GAATAGTGCAGGAATTATTGTATCAAAATCTCCAGCATTACTTGGAAATACTCTAAAAAATATATAGAGAAATTAGGAATTATCTGACACAAGTTTTAGGTGATTAGCCTTATTTCTTGGATGTGCCTTTTTGTGGACATCAAGTAACTCTGTCTGATTTACCTTAGTATACATCTGCGTAGTTGATAAGCTTGCATGACCTAGAAGCTCTTGAATAGATCTTAAATCCACTCCTGCCTGCAATAGATGAGTTGCATATGAGTGCCGCAATGAATGCGGAGTTGCATTTTTGGGAAGATTTAAATTATTTCTCATTTTTTGCATTATGATTTGAACAATTCTAGGACTTAATCTTTCACCCTTTATCCCAATAAAGAGAGGATCTTTAAGACTATATTTTTTTGGGTATAATTCTAAATATTTTTTTATACCTTCCCTTACATCAGGTAAGATTGGCACTTCTCTATATTTATTACCCTTCCCTCTTACTCTAATTGTATCTTGCCAGTCTTCTAGTGGAGCGTCCTTAATATCAAGTTCCAGTGCTTCACTTACCCTCAGACCACAGCCATATAATAGCAAAAAAACTGATGTATTTCTTGCCTCAACCCAGTCTGGTTTATTCTTTAAAGTTTTATCATCATTAGTATTTGAAATAACATCTTTAGCTTGTTCTAAGGAAAGTGGTTTTGGAATACTTTGAGGCAATTTTGGCATTCTTATATGGTTGACTGCATTATTTTTAAGAATGTCAATCCTATCTAAATATTCAAATAGTGATCTAATACTTGACATTAACCTGGCTATTGTTTTTGAGCAATTCCCATCTCTTCTTTTTTTTGCCATAAAGGCGCGAAAGTCGGCCGCAACCAGACTCTCAAGATTTTTAATAGATAGAGGTCCACCAATATGATCTATTAAAAATATCATAAAGGCATCTATATCTCTATAGTAAGCATCAATAGTATTTGGTGATACTCTTTTCTCATTCTTAATAAATTCAATCCAGGAATTTAAAGCATGATTTATTTCTTCTTTTACGAGGTCTATTTCATATGTGTTATTCATTGATTAGTTCTCTAATTGATCTTTTGCCCTGTTTTTTCCCAGTCACTTAAAAAATTTTCTAATCCAATATCCGTTAGGGGATGTTTTACTAAGTCTTTTAAAATTTTAGGAGGTACTGTTGCCACATCTGCTCCAACCATGGATACTTGTATTATATGGTTAGTATTTCTTATAGATGCTGCCAATATTTTTGTATTTAGGTCATCATAGTTATCATAAATTACTCTAATCTGATTTATTAATTCTACACCATCTATTCCTGAATCATCAAGCCTACCAATAAAAGGAGAAACAAAAGTAGCGCCTGCTTTAGCAGCTAATAATGCTTGTGATGCAGAAAAACATAAAGTTACATTTGTTGGAATTTCTAAATTATAAAGTTTATTACATGCTTCAAGCCCATTCCATGTAAGGGGTAGCTTTACAACAACATTTGATGCTATATCGTATAATATTTTACCCTCTTCAATCATTCCATTTGTCTCCGTTGAGGTTACCTCAGCACTAACTGGCCCTTTTACAATTTTACAGATATTAGATATTGTATCTTTAATATCCTTGCCAGATTTAGCAATTAAAGATGGGTTTGTTGTAACACCATCAACTAAATTAGAACTTAATAAGGCTTTTATTTCATCGAGTTCAGCTGTATCAACAAAAAATTTCATGTTTTCTCCAATCACATTAAATATAGGAAGAAGCCATATATATAAATGACAAATTAATAAAATTTACTTACAATATATACAATACGTAGTAATTATTATTACTTAGTTAAATATTCACAAAAATACATAATTTTATATGAATAATTCTTATAATTTATCCATTCTATTACCTACCAATATTGGAAAAACATATACATATTCGTATATCAATAAATTAAAGATCGGAACTATAGTAAGGGTTTCATTCTCAAATCGTGAATCATTGGGGGTTGTTTGGAATGATACAGATCCCAATAATAGATTTGATGGAAATAAAATTAAACCAATATTAAAGGAAGTTACTTCAGAAGAGGGAATCCTATTACCTCATGATTTAGTAGAGTTTATAAACTGGGTATCCAAATATTATATGATGCCACTTGGTTTAGTGTTAAAAGCAGCGTTAAAAACAAATTTTATAGAAAAAAAGATTAATAATAATTTTTTATATAAAATTAATAGTAATTTACCAGCGAAAATTACTGCCCAGCAATTTAAGGTTCTTGAATTATATAACTCAAAAGAGTTTATTGATAGGGCAAGTATTAGTAAAATAGCGAACGTATCTTCAGGTATAATTTCTCGTATGATTAAGAAAGAAATACTTCTACCTACAGAGAATATTATTGAAAATACTAGCCTGATTAATTTATCAAATAAAACTACCTTCAATAATGAGCAGACTATTGCAGTTAAAAAGATTGCTAATGAAATTAATAATGAAAAAGTAATTCTAATTGATGGAGTAACTGGATCAGGAAAAACGGAAGTCTATCTTGATGCAGTCAGTAAGATTATTAATACAGGTAAACAAGCTCTAATAATGTTACCTGAGATTACATTAACTCATGAATTTTTGAGTGATTTTAAATCTAGATTTAAAAATCAAATCGCTGAATGGCATTCCAGCCTCACAGAAAAAGAGAGGAAAGTTATTTGGAGGGGAGTTCTTTTTGGAAAAATTAAATTGATTATAGGTGCGAGATCTAGCTTATTCCTTCCATTTAATAAATTAGGTATCATAGTTGTTGATGAAGAGCATGACCAATCTTATAAACAGGAAGAAGGCATAATATATCATGCAAGAGATATGGCTGTATTAAGAGCTAAGCATTCAAAAGCAACTTGTATTTTGGCATCAGCAACACCATCCATTGAATCTTATGAGAATGTAATAACAGGTAGATATGAAAGAGTAGTTATAGGCAAACGCTTTTCAGGTACAAAGATGCCTTCAATAAAATTTATAGATATGAGATGTGCCGAAAAAGAAAAAGATTCATTTTTACCGAAGGAATTGATTAGGGACATAGAAGAAACTCTCAATAAAAATGAACAAGCGCTATTATTTTTAAATAGGCGTGGTTATTCCCCCTTGTCAATTTGTAGCAATTGTGGAATTCGAATTGATTGTCCAAACTGCGATACTTGGCTGGTCTACCATAAGAAAATTTCTCAATACATATGTCATTATTGTGGCCATTCGGAATATGAGCTATCAAAATGTAAGAATTGTGGGTTACAAGACACAATTATACCAAGTGGAAGAGGTATAGAGAGAGTTGCAGAAGAAATTGGAGAAATATTTCCGAATATTAATAAAATGATATTTTCAAGTGACTATTTAAAAAATACAGCCCAGATCGAAAGTGCATTAAGGGATATCAAAGCTAATAAAGTAAATTTGATTATTGGGACTCAACTTGTTTCTAAAGGTCATAATTTTCCTTATCTAACGTATGTAGGTATTTTAGATGCAGATTTTGGTCTAGAATTAACAGATATTCGTGCTGCAGAAAGAACTTATCAGATTTTAAATCAAGTATCAGGACGTGCTGGGAGAATAAGGCAAAATAGTGAGGTAAAGATTTTAACACACATGCCCGATCACCCTATTATTCAATCTATTCTTAAAAATAAGAAAGATGATTTTTATAGAACAGAGGTTGAAATGAGAAAGAATTCTCGTATGCCACCTTTTTGGAGATTAATTTCTGTGATAATTAGTTCACAAAATAAAGTCATCCTAAATGAGTTTGCAGAAAAATTATACAGTACAAGAAATTTTCCTCAAAATATTAATATTTATGGACCAATTGAAGCGCCAGTTTCCAAATTAAATAAAAGATATAGGATGAGATTCTTAATTCGAGGACCAAGAAATTCAAACATTCAATTATATACAAAAAGATGGCTAGAAAATAAAAAAGTTAGCTCACAAATAAAAATTATTATTGACGTTGATCCACAGAATTTCCTTTAGAGGTTATATTTGTTATGAATTACTGCTCTCTTGTTGAAATTTATTGAGATTTTATTGCACATCATGAATAGCTGTGGTAATGAATATATATTTTCTAGGTTACATCCGTGTAAATCAAACTTAACTAATCTTAATATAGAAAATAATATAGGGATAATACTTTATAATGACACAAGAAATATCTATACCAGAAGTGTCTAAAAGATATGCAAAAGCTATATTTGAATTAGCAAATGAGAATGAAATACTTGATCAAGTATCAAATGATTTATTTACATTAGAAAAAGCAATAATAGATAGTAAAGATTTACGTAGATTAATTTCAAGCCCAACTTTCTCATCTGATGAGCAGATGCAGGTAATGGAACAAATTCTTAATAAACAAAAAGCAACAGATATAATCAAAAATTTTATAAATGTGTTAATTAAGAATCGTAGAATAAATATATTAGTATCAATTATAGGTGGTTTTAACTTACTTATTCTAAGTAATAGTGGTGAAGTTAGAGCAGAAGTTACCTCTGCGCAGGATCTTTCTATGGAACAACTTGACGGTATAAAAAGTAATCTTAAAAAATTAACCGAAAAAGAAATTAAATTAGAAACGAAATTAGACCCAGAAATCATGGGTGGAATTATAGTAAAAATAGGATCGCAGATGATAGATACTTCTGTATCCACTAAGTTGAATAATCTCAAAATTCTTATGAAAGGTGCAAACTAATGGATCTAAAAGCCGCAGAGATTTCTGCAATACTGAAGGAAAAAATAAAAAGTTTTGATGCAAATGCAGAAGTATCCGAAGTTGGTCAGGTATTATCTGTAGGTGACGGAATAGCTAGGGTATATGGATTGGATAATGTTCAAGCCGGTGAAATGGTAGAATTTTCAAACGGCGTAAAAGGAATGGCATTGAACCTTGAGATGGATAATGTTGGAATAGTTATTTTTGGAGATGACAAAGATATTCACGAAGGCGATGTTGTGAAAAGAACAGGAGATATTGTTGAGGTTCCAATAGGGAAAGAATTACTTGGTAGAGTTGTTGATGCACTAGGAAATCCAATTGATGGTAAGGGGCCTATAAAAGCAAAAAAAAATGGTAGAGTGGATATCAAAGCCCCAGGCATTATGCCAAGAAAATCAGTTCATGAACCAATGCAAACTGGTCTTAAAGCTATTGATGCACTCATTCCAATTGGGAGAGGTCAAAGAGAATTAATAATTGGCGATAGACAAACAGGTAAGACAGCGATTGCTCTTGATACTATTCTTAATCAAAAATCAGTTAATGAGACAGATGATGAAAGTGCTAAGTTATATTGCGTTTATGTTGCAATTGGACAAAAAAGATCATCTGTTGCTCAATTAGTAAAAATTTTAGAAGATAATGGAGCTCTTGAATATTCAATTATTGTTGCGGCAACTGCATCTGACCCGGCTCCATTACAATTTTTAGCCCCATTCTCAGGATGTACTATGGGGGAATATTTCCGAGATAATGGTATGCACTCATTAATTGTTTATGATGATTTATCAAAACAAGCAGTTGCATATAGACAGATGTCTCTGTTGTTGAGAAGGCCCCCAGGAAGAGAAGCTTATCCAGGTGACGTTTTCTATTTGCACTCAAGATTATTAGAAAGAGCTGCAAAGTTAAATGAAGATAATGGTTCTGGCTCTCTAACAGCACTTCCTATAATTGAAACGCAGGCAAATGATGTTTCAGCATTTATCCCAACAAATGTGATTTCTATAACTGACGGACAAATATTCCTAGAAACGGATTTATTCTATCAAGGAATTAGACCTGCTGTAAATGTAGGGTTGTCTGTTAGCCGTGTTGGATCTGCAGCTCAAATAAAGGCAATGAAACAAGTTGCTGGAAAGATCAAGGGAGAACTTGCCCAATATCGTGAGATGGCAGCTTTTGCTCAGTTCGGTTCAGATCTAGATGCAACTACACAGCGCCTTCTTGCAAGGGGAGAACGGTTAACAGAGTTATTAAAACAACCACAATTTAGTCCACTAAAAGTTGAAGAGCAGGTATGCTCAATATACGCAGCAGTTAATGGGTTTTTAGATTCTGTTCCTGTGAATAAGATTTCAGCTTACGAAAAAGAGCTATTGGAAACAATAAATATTTCTCATAAAGATATATTATCTTCCATTGTAAAAGAATCCCAGCTTTCTGAAAAGACTGAAGAAAAACTAAAAAATGTTATTGAGTCCCATACAAAATCATTTTCAACGGAGTAGTTAATTGCCAAATTTAAAAGAGTTAAAAGATAGGCAAGTAAGTGTCAAGTCAACCCAAAAAATAACAAGGGCTATGCAAATGGTTGCTGCTGCTAAGTTAAGTAAAGCACAAGAAAGTGCGCAAAGCGCAAGACCTTATGCAAGTAGATTAGCAAAAGTAATGGGTAATCTACTTGAATCAGTTGAAGGTGGATCTGATGCTCCAGAATTAATGATAGGATCAGGTAAATCTGATACTTATCTCTTAGTTGTGGCTGCAGCTGACAGAGGACTTTGTGGAGCATTTAACTCAAATATTATAAAATTAGCATCGAAAGAAATAAAAGAGTTATTATCTGAAGGCAAAGAGGTAAAAATTCTCTGTATAGGCAAAAAGGGCTATGATCTTCTTAGAAGAAATCATAAAGACAAGATTTTAGAATTTATAAGTCTTAAAGAAATAAAGAATATTTCATATATGGAAGCAGCAAATATTGGAAATAAAGTAGTTAAGATGTTTGAGGATGAGCAGTTTGATATTTGTAAGTTGTATTATTCAAGCTTTAAATCAGTTATATCCCAGATTCCTGTTTCTAAGCAGTTGATTCCATTAGAGTTCAAAAGTGAATCTAATGAAGATCAAGAAAGAGATGTTACAGAATCTAATAAAGCAATCTATGATTATGAGCCTGAAGAGAGTGATGTTATGGAGGAACTGTTGCCTCTTAATTTAAACATTCAAATTTTTCAGGGTCTATTAGAAAACGCTGCAAGTGAGCAGGGTTCAAGAATGTCTGCAATGGATAATGCTACAAGGAATGCAGGTGAAATGATAAATAAATTAACTTTACAATACAATAGGACCAGACAAGCAATAATTACAAAAGAACTAATTGAAATTATATCTGGTGCAGAAGCTCTTTAAATATACGAGGTAGAAAATGGCTAATAAGAAATCAAATGGAAAAATAACACAAATTACAGGTGCTGTCGTAGATGTTCAGTTCGATGGGGATTTGCCTGAAATATTAAACGCTTTGACAACTGAAAATAACGGCATAAATCTGGTTCTAGAAGTTGCATCACATCTAGGAGAAAGAATTGTAAGAACTATAGCTATGGATTCAACTGAGGGTCTAATAAGGGGTCAAGATGTAGCAAATACAGGAAGCCCAATTCAAGTTCCTGTTGGAGAGGAAACACTTGGAAGGATTATGAATGTTGTTGGTCAACCAATCGATGATGGGGCTCCAGTAGAATCTAAAATCTTAAAGCCTATTCATGCCTCAGCTCCTCCCTACGTCGAGCAATCAACAGAAACAGAAATATTAGTTACAGGTATTAAAGTAGTCGACTTATTAGCTCCATACTCCAAGGGTGGGAAGATTGGTTTATTTGGTGGAGCAGGTGTTGGTAAAACAGTTCTTATTCAAGAGCTAATTAATAATGTAGCCCAGGCTCATGGTGGATATTCAGTTTTTGCCGGTGTTGGTGAAAGAACCAGAGAAGGGAATGACTTATATCATGAAATGATTGAAGCAGGTGTTAATAAAGAAGGTGGCGGAAATGGTTCAAAATGTGCACTAGTATTTGGACAAATGAATGAGCCTCCTGGAGCAAGAGCAAGGATTGGTCTTACAGGTTTAACACTAGCTGAGCATTTCAGAGATGAGGGTCAAGATGTATTATTCTTTGTAGATAATATATTTAGGTTTACTCAAGCAGGTTCAGAAGTTTCAGCGCTCTTAGGAAGAATACCTTCAGCTGTTGGTTATCAGCCTACCTTAGCCACAGATATGGGAGCTCTACAAGAGAGAATTACAACTACTACAAAGGGATCTATTACGTCTGTTCAAGCAATATATGTTCCTGCTGATGATTTAACGGACCCTGCTCCAGCAACTTCATTTGCCCACTTAGACGCAACAACAACACTTAATAGATCTATTGCTGAAAAGGGAATATACCCAGCTGTGGATCCTTTAGATTCAAATAGTAGAATCTTAGATCCGAGGATTGTTGGTGAGGAGCATTACGCAGTAGCAAGACAAGTTCAAGAAATTTTGCAGCGTTATAAATCTTTGCAAGATATAATTGCTATTCTTGGGATGGATGAATTATCTGAAGAAGATAAACTTACAGTTATACGAGCAAGGAAGCTTGAGAGATTCTTATCTCAGCCTTTCCATGTTGCAGAAGTATTTACTGGTAGTCCTGGAGTTTTTGTATCTCTTGAAGATACAATTAAAGGTTTTAAGGAAATATGCGAAGGGAAGTATGATGATCTTCCTGAAGCAGCCTTCTATATGTGTGGTACTATTGATCAAGTAATAGAGAAAGCAAACAAACTAAAAAGCGACGCTGCTTAGTCTTTTTTGAGATTATAATATGGATAAATTTAAATTAGAGTTTGTAACTCCTGAGAAGTTATTATTTTCAAGTGAAGTTGAGCAGGTTATAATACCCGGTTCGGATGGTGAGTTTACAATCCTTGCCGAACATTCACCAATAATATCGTCTATGAAAGCTGGATTAATAAGAATATATTCTGAAATTATTAGTGATCCATTAGTCTATTTTGTGACCGAAGGATTTATTGATATGGCTTCAAATAATTTAACAATTTTGGCTCAAAATGCTATTGAGAAAGATCAATTGGATAAACAGAAATTAAATGTTTTAATTGAAACATATCAAAAAGAGATTGATATAACTGATAATGATAGTAGAAAAAATAAGTACAACATAAAGATTGAAAATATAAGAGCTATACAAACCGATATATAGTTATCATATCAAAAGACCTTTAAATTCATCCAAGACCTTAATGTAAGTTTGCTTTTTGAAGTCTATAATCATATCCAATATATTTTCTCTTGATTCCCATTTCCAGTCTGTAAACTCTTGATTGAGATCAGAATTATTATCTGGGATTAGATTAACCTCAGCGTCTTCGCCTGTGTGGTGTAAAAGAAACCATTTTTGTGTTTGTCCAATATAATTCCCTTTCATATTATTTAATATTATTTTAGGAATTTCATATCTATACCAATGCGATGAAATGCTGATTATTTTTAATTTCTTTAGACCCGTTTCTTCATAGACTTCTCTGAAAACAGCCTTTTCTGGATTTTCACCAGGATCAATACCACCTTGAGGCATTTGCCAAAGATGATCAGTTTGGTAAGCTGTTTTATTAATTCTTTTACCAAGCCAAACTTCAGATCTATTATTAATAATCATAGCGCCAACACATGGCCTATAGTATTTATCAGTATCATTAATCATTTTACTCTCCTGGAGTGTCTTGCAAGGAGGAGTTTCTTTGCAAATTCCAGTTGATTATCTGATGATAATTCATCATCTTGAGAGTTATTTGTATTTTCAATTTTATAGAGAGGTTTTATTCCTATTTTATCTATTGAGATATCATTAGGGGTATAATATTTTGCTGTTGTTAGTCTTATTGCCCCATCTTTTGAGCCAAGTGGAATAATTGATTGTACTGATCCTTTCCCATATGTTTTTGTTCCAATTACAGTCGCTCTGCCATTGTCACCTAAAGCTCCAGCAAATATTTCAGATGCAGAGGCTGATCCACCATTAGTAATTATAATAAGGTCAGATTTATTAGTAATATCACCTTTTTTTGCAAAGAATCTATTTTTTCTCTTTTGATTACGAAACTTTGTTGAAACTATTTCTCCTTTATCCAAGAATAGATCGGTGACTTTAATTGACTGATCAAGGAGGCCGCCTGGGTTGTTTCTAATATCAATAATAAATCCTTTTATTTTACCATTAGACTCCTGGTTTAACTCTTTAACCGCAGTAACAATTTTCTTATCAGCAAGATCATTAAAGGAAGATATTCTAATATAACCTATATTTTCTTCAAGAAGTTCAAATTTAACAGGCGTTATCTGAATTATCTCTCTAACTATTTTTACATCAAGTGTTGATTCTTCACCTTCTCTAAATATTGTCAGCACGATAGGTGTATTTGCGTAGCCTCTCATCAAACCCACAGCTTCATCTAAAAACATACCATATACATCAGTTCCATCTATTGCAGTTATATAATCTCCTGTGCGCATCCCCGCTTTTGCTGCTGGTGTATCATCGATTGGAGAAATAACTCTTATCCATCCATTGTCATCAAGAGTTACTTCAAGACCTAGGCCTCCATAAAAACCTTTAGTATCAACCTCCGTTTCTTTAAAATCATCTTCTGACAAATATGTGGAGTAGGGGTCTAATGATTGAAGCATTCCTCTTAAAGCAGAATAAATAAGCTCTTTACTATCAATGTCATCGACATACTGTTCTTCTACTTCAGTGAAAACACTAATAAATAATTTAAATAACTCAATATCTTCATCGTGACTATTTGCAAAAGAAGATGATTTTGAAAAAAAAGAAAATAATATCACAAAAAGTATTAGGGAAAATATTCTAGAGGTCTTATTTTTTGAACTATTCATCTTAATCTCTATGATATGGGTGATTGATCAATATTGATAGAGATCTATATAACTGTTCCATTAGAAAAACCCTTGCCATGAGGTGAGGAAGTGTCATTTTACTTAATGATATCGTTTCATCAGCTATTTTTTTTAAACTATTTGAGCTACCATCAGGCCCACCGATAATGAAATTTATTTCACTTTTAGGTTCATTTAAATATTTTTCTAGCATAGATTTAAACTCTTTAGTTGTGAATGATTTTCCTTTCTCATCAAGCAAGATATTGATTGAGTCTGGTAAGTTAATTTTTTTTACTAACACCTCATATTCTTTTTCTTTTCGAGAATTAGTATTTTTATCATTAGATTTATTAATTTCGACTATTTCAAAATTTGTGATTCCAACTCTCTTATTAATAACAATAATATTTTTTAAATAATGATCAAAGATTGATATATATTTACTATTAGTAATCTTACCTATAGCTAATAATCTTAGATTCAAGTGATCAACCTATTTTTGTTTCTTCATTAATAATCAGATTTTCTGACCATATTTTTTCTATCATATAAAATTCTCTAACCCCTGGTTTAAAGATATTTATAATTGCATCTATTGCATCTATTAGAACCCAATCACTGCTTGGAAGCCCTTCAATTTGTATATCCTTATAAGAATTATTTTTTAAGGTTCTTTGTATTTTGTCTGCTATTGAACTAACATGTCTAGATGATGTTCCACTTGATACAATCATAAAGTCAGCAATTGAGCTCTTTTTACTAATATCTATGATTACTGTATTTTGGGCTTTCATCTCCTCAAGACAATTACTTACTATTTTAATTATTTTTTTATCTGTCATTTTGGTTATATATTTTTAATTTTTTACGAATTTCTGTAGATGAATTAAAGTTAAGTTTATTATGTAAGAAAATCCAGCAGGGTTTTTTAGAGTTTATAATATATGATGCATCATTTTCATCAATCCTGTATTTTTTATATTTATTTGCAAAGATAGTAGATGAAACATCAAGAGATGAGCTAGGTCTGTCAATAATTGCTATTGGTATTTCTTTAATAATCTTCTCCCACTCCATCCATAAATGAAAATATCTTAAATTATCCGCTCCCATAATCCATATAAATTTTGTATTTGGATATTTTTTCTTTAAATATTCTATCGTTCCAATCGTATAAATCGTACCAGTTCTATGTTCTATATCATTTATAATGATTTTACTTGTTTTAAGTTTATTTTTAGCAGAAGAAGTTCTTTTTTTGAAGTCAAAAAGTACATCATATTTTTTTAAAGGATTCCTTGGACTCACAACCCACCATATAATATCTAAATTTAATTTCTTAAGTGCTGCCTCACTAATTTTTATATGCCCATCATGACTAGGATTGAATGATCCGCCCAATATACCAATTCTTTGATTGCTGGACGCAAAATTTGTTTTACCTATTATCCATCTCTTTATTTTAGGCTTGCTTATCATTCTTATATTTTACTCAAGGGCGAATCTGTCCATTTCCATGAACAATATATTTAAACGTAGTTAATTGTTCTAATCCAATTGGGCCTCTAGCATGCAAACGGCCGGTTGAAATTCCAATTTCAGCTCCAAAACCAAATTCCCCTCCATCAGCAAATTGCGTTGAGGCATTAACAAGAATAATTGAACTTCCAATATTTTTTAGGAAGTATTCGTTAGATTCAGGATTTTCGCTAATTATTGCTTCAGTATGACCTGTACCATATTTTTCAATATGGATAATTGCCTCATCAATATTATTTACAATCTTAACTGAAATTATTGCATCTAAGTATTCAGTCGACCAATCAGATTCTTTGACTGATTTTGTTTTTTGAAATATATCTTTTACAGTTTTATCACCACGGATTTCGCATCCTAATTGGTCAAGTTTTTCAAGTATTTTTGGTAGGAATTTTTTAGCTATTGATTTATCAATCAGCAATGTTTCTGCAGCCCCACATATCGAAGGACGTCTCATTTTAGCGTTTGCGCTTATATTTATTGCATTTTCAAGATTTGCACTGTCATTTATATAAATATGACATATTCCCTCTAGATGACCAAATACTGAGACTTTTGCCTCTTTTTCGACTCTCGATACGAGGCTTTTGCCACCCCTTGGGACAATAACATCAATATTGGAGTCAAGACCACTAAGCATCATCCCTACTGCCTCTCGATCAGTCATTGGAACAAATTGAATTGAGTTAGCATCAAGATTTGTTTTTTCTAAGGCAGTTCTAATTGATTGATAAATAGCTAAGCTTGAATGGAAACTATCAGAGCCACTTCTTAATATTGATGCGTTTCCAGATTTCAAGCATAAACATGCGGCATCTGCTGTAACATTTGGACGACTTTCATAAATTATTCCAATAACGCCAATCGGAATACTTACTCTATTTATCAATAGTCCATTGGGCCTTTCCCAGCTATTTAATGTTTTTCCAATTGGGTCAGCTAGACTAATAATATTATTAATACTTATGGATATATTTTTGATACTATTTTCATTTAGCGTTAATCTATCAATAATTGCCTTGGACTTATTATTTGATCTTGCGAGTTCTATATCTCTTTTATTTTCATTTAATATTTTCTTGATATCTTTATCTATATTTTTAGCGATTACCTGAAGGGCAGTATTTTTTTCATCAGTTGTTGCTCGTGCAAGTCTCGAATTTGCTTTTCTTGCATTTAAACCAATTTTTTTCATTATGTCTTTAATGTTATTGCTCATCAGATTATCTTTCATCTGTTATAACAAGATCATCTCTATGGACGGACGCTGATCTTCCTCG
>TARA_B110000444_G_C18851618_1_pt1 | contig 13592 bp, 11 predicted proteins | sample TARA_B110000444 | Tara Oceans TARA_B110000444 (sample SAMEA4398370) | marine metagenome | biome: Polar Biome; feature: [SRF] surface water layer (ENVO:00010504); material: water (ENVO:00002006), including particulate matter (ENVO:01000060) such as... | depth 5 m | reverse complement strand
ATCGGATTAGCAATCCGACGCAATGGCCAGGCTATGCGATCGCCGCAGTAATCGGCCCACTTGACTATTTGAGATAAAGCAGACGGTTGAACCATCGGTCATTTATACTCAAATCAATTGAAGAAATCTTCGAAATCTTCATCCATATTTACTGGTTGATTAGCGGCTCTTTTAGCGAGTACCCTTTTCATCCTCTTTCTTTTCTTGAGAATTAATGGCAACCCAATGAAGTTGATCATTATAGTCAGAAGCATTACTATGCCTGCGATTTGGAAATTTTCTATTTCGATGTATTCTTCTAATTCTCCAAACCACTCAACTCCATACGGTGGCTCTGGCGGTTCAGGAGGCTCAGGTACACGATATTCGTTGTAGCCCCAGTATTGGTCCTCAATGTATACCCTCTCTACATTGTTTGAAGGATAGTCGATGAATGTGTATTCATTACCTACCGTGTCTAGTGGTGTCAAAATGTAGTAATATGTTCTGTAAGGCATTATTCCTTCGAAATCAGTTCCATTTTCAGTAAATGTTCCGGTTTCTCCAGGTATGTTCACCAACCCTGTTGCTATTGGTTCAATGTATCTCAAATCAATATCGTTTGGCTGTTGCTCAATTCTGTAGATGTTCCAGGATATGTTTCCATCTGGTTCGTGGTTTGGCCATGTCCATGATAAAGTCAATTCATAGCAGCGATTCCAATCCTTGTACAAATTGTGACATGAAGTATCATTGTTGTAATTCACTTGTGCACTCATCCCTGTTACTTCGGAACTAGGATCAATCGCATCTCCGCAAGTTAATCCTGGACTTCCGTCAATTGTTGAAACTCTGGCTTGCATATAGTTCGCTTCAGCTGCTCTATCGATTGGAATTAAAGCGTATGATGCGCATATACCGGTCTCTAATTCACGTTCATCAATCCACGTGTCAGTTGTACCTTCAAGGGACGCAGAGAGTGTCCCTTGCATCAATCCCCTCCAAACGAATTCACTAGAGATGTCGTTAGGATTAGGGAAATATGCAGATGCAGTTATTGGACTAGTCACTCGATAGATGTGCCATCCTCCGAAATAAGGGTTGGTTAAATCTCCAGTTGGGTCCCATTCAATTTGCATTTTACCGTCAGGCAACTTAGTCAAAATCAGTTCGCCTGAGTCGATTTGCGGAGGTGGTAATTCTCCAACGATAAGCAAATCCATATTTTCAACAACGTGCACTCTAAGTGTGTCATTATCGATTAATTGGAAACTATTTTCTCCATCTAATGTATCCCAATCCAATTGTTCAAATCCGAGTAATTGGTGAACTGCAATCGATTCTCTTGGAACGTTATCTGGGAGAAGTTTTGTTATATTGATGTCAAACTCCATCCAATCCATTCCAGCATTAGGCTCTTCAGTTGTGGACAAAACATCCACAGATAATCTAAGAAGGGCTTCTAGTCCCTCTCCTGGCGAATAACTAACTCCTGGAATCGGATAGTCGTAAACCGAATCTCCTTCAGCATGTGTCCTAGTGACTGCAGAACCATTCAGCCAATCTCCCTCGCCAATATCAGTGCTGTTGAAGACTGTTATCAAAGAAGTAGCGGATTCCATGGTTCCTAAAGAGTCAACAGCCCTAACCGAAATGTAATGGTCTCCCAGGCCAATATTAATCGCAGGAACTTGGATTTCATTTCCTGTGCCCAATTCTATCATTCCGCCTAACCACCATGAATAGGATAGTGGCTGAGCTGCAGTTGCAGTGGTTCTAGCAGAGAATGTAATGTAATCTGCTGTTTTGTAAGTGGCAAAGAAATTAGTTTGCTCAATAATTGGATTTATGTCACCGGCTATTACTTCGGATACGACGTTAAGAATATTATCCGAGGGTTTAGCATCAGTTCCTTCTGTCAAAGCTTCGCTGACAAATACCTTGAGTCTCTTGTCACCTAGACGATTAAGGTCGAATATGCAAGAGGCTGAACTCCCAGGTACGATCTCTAATGGATTACAGTCTTCTACGGACTCTATATTCTCACTCAAGTCCATTACAGTAAATCTGACCAATGGTTCAACAACTGTGTGGTTTCCTAAATTAGAAACGACCACTGATACGCTATCGTTTCCATAAAAGTATGTGGCCGAGTTAGGTGCGTTAAGAGGCGACATAGAGGTTATTTGTAAATCGACAGTGTCGTCGAATGTAACTTCGATGCTTTGCAAGTCATTGTACGAATTCATGTCCCCAGAAGGAGTTCCACTTGAATTTATTAGTCCATAGTTTAGGGTGTAAGTTCCTTCCAAATTATAACTCAAAGGAGGTAGCGCCCGTGAGAATGTACTTTGACCCCACGAAGGCAGGTCAGAATAAGGAAAGGTATTTGTTGCAACTTCTATGCCATTAGAGTCAGTTAATATCCAACCGATATCGGCAACTAATCCACATGCTCCACAAGATGTTACAACACCGTCTACGTTCATCGAATAATTGGTATCTGTATTTAGAATTACATCGCCATTGTGAACCGCTAAGTCATCTAATTGCGATGTAATGTCCTGTGGTTCAAATGAAAGGTCAACAAGGCTCTGCTCCAGATTGAAATTGTAAACTCCTACATCATTTGTGACGTTATTATCGGAATCTATGAATCTATAGACCACGGTGTATTCACCCTCTTCTCCGTCTGAACTGTACATCTTCAGGAATGTGTGGTTGATGCTTTGACCAACTGGGATTGGGTCGATAGGTGCTGTGCCATAATCGTCTCTGTCGTTATAGCAACTGGCAGAATCCTTCACGCCTTCACAAATAAACCATTCAATCATTCTAGACTCTGTGTTGTAAAAGAATCCAGAGTTTGTGATCTGTACTTCTAAAGAAATAGGGTCCCATGCCGTCATGTAATCTCCCGGTAATGGTGAAATTGAAGCTGTGATTTCGTAATCACCACTTACCGATGCAGAGGCAGTAGGTGTAAGCAAAATACCACCAAATGCAGACAATAACAACAACGAAACTAAGCCCATACTCAGGCCTGTTGAGGTACTGCTAGATTCAGCATACGCGCTGGACATCATGTAGTCCTAACATCCGCCCCTCAAATATCAATCGGTGACTGAAGCCGGAATCTACAGTATTGGGGACTTGGTGTTGAATACGGGCGGCATCCTCATGACTCTTGGTCACCCCCCCTAGGTTATGCAGGGTGCCCAACAATCTCGCAAATCTTCTCCTGAAGAGGATGGTGCAGTTGTAGCAGTTGTTGAATTTCTTTCAGCATTCACCCTATTTTTAATGATACTAACCGCCTTCATGTCTCTGGCTCAATTAGAATTAGGTAGTAACGACCCATATACCGATTTAGTCGACCGTTCAGCAGTTGATGGCTTAGACCGCCTTACAAATGGCAAAGGATGGTTTGTTCCTTACGTAGACGGTGTTAGAGACCAGGCTAATGCAACTGAAGACTGGCATGAGGTGCCGGTTTCTGATTTGTATAACGGGGTGCTTCAGCCAGGCATTGTTACAAATGGAATTATTGATTTGGAACGGGTTGATGCATTATCTAATGTCAGCATTGAGGCTATGTCAAATGGCTTAGGGCTAGCTGATAACTTACAGGTTAGGCTACTTATACAGGTTGAATCATCTTCAAATTCTTCAAGAGTTGGACTGGAACTCTTTGATGGTGGTTCAGATCGCTCCACAGCCAGCACTTCTTCAGTTGCCAGCCGCACATTCATTAGTGGCTCTGACGTGATTTCAGTCAGTCTAGAGGTTCACGATGGGGGTAAGGCACCCAAGGTGTTGAGAATCACGGAAATTTCACCAAGACCGGCTGATGGTGGCCCTGAATGGATTGAAGTTCAGAATAAAAACGGGTTTGCTATTTCCTTGAAAGGCTGGTCATTTGAACGAAGTGGTACAGCCGGTTCTACCGATTATTTGTATAAAGAAGGGGTCATTCCAGGTGGTAAACTAGCCATATTCACAGGAGACCCTGCGTCTCAAGAAGTAGGTAATGCCAGCGTGGTCTATGATTTAGGAGCCAGTGGCTTCCTTGGCGTTGGTTCAATGGATGGACTTGATGACAATTCAGGTCGACTTAGGATGTTATTTGCTGAAGGCGACGAAGGAGTTGGAAGCCAGGTCTGCAAAATCGAATGGAATCCTAGTACTGGTATTCTTTCTAACAATACAATAGTTTGGAACGGTGGGCAGCCTTCTAAATCTTCATCTTGGAATGTTTCTCAATCTCCTACGCCGGGCGAAGTGTGAGCGATTGGTGCGTATCGTTCATTTAGTGCGATGATTTGGCTCGACTGTTAGCCATGCAGCCGGAAACAGTATACAGCCGCGACCGTTGTATCACGGGTATACATGGAATGGATGAAATTCTACGGGGTGGAATACCTTACGGGTCCACCGTTCTCGCTGCTGGAACCTGTGGTTCAGGAAAGACCACATTTGCCATGGAATTCTTGGTTAGAGGCGCTTTAGCCGGGGAAGCATGTGCGCATTTTACGGCTACAGAGCCAAGTGTGAAATTATTGGAGAATATCCGTCAATATGCATTTTTTGATATGAATATGATCGATAGTGGACTAATCAACGTATTCGACATGGATGTACTGTACTCATGGTTAGGTTTAGACAAAGCATCGTTCGATTTAGACGATGTTCACGCTTTGATTAAGGCGATTGTCGATATTGTCAACACCATTGGAGTGACCCGTCTTGTAATCGACTCGGTAACTACACTTTGTTACAAAATCAAGAGTGAACAATTGATTCGTGATTTCTTATTCACTCTAGGAAAGAAACTAGCCACATTAGGTTGTACTACAATTCTAATTTCGGAGATAACCTCTGCTACTGAGAACGCTCACTGGTCATCATTCGGTGTTGAAGAAGCAATAGCGGATGGAATTATTGTAATGGGTGACGTTGAAAGAATGGGTCACCTTCTGAGGTTCCTACAGGTCGTAAAAATGAGAGGTACGTCACATAGTCGTGCTAAGCATGCAATCGAACTAACTCCTTTGGGAGTAATGCTAACCCCTATGCTGAAATGGGGAGCTGTTAGTGACAAAACTAGCCGATGGGGGTCATGATTATGTTTGAATTAGACCAAAGGATTGCCGAGCAATTGACAGAAGTGAGTCTCAATTCATCTGTTCAAGTCCGCTGCGGCAACTCGAATGCATTTATGGTTACAGCATCTACAATGATTCCTCTCATGCAAATGTTTGAGATGGGTGGAGTTTACATTTGTGCAACCAGGGGAGCGGTAGAAATTATCGAGGCTTTCGAAGCGATAGGGGTGGATGTTTCACATATCCAATTCGTAGATCTGGTCTCATCAGGTATTCTTGGTGGAACAGACGTACCATACTCTAACATTTCATTCGTCGATAGCCCGATTATGTTAGAAAGCGTATTACTTCGAACTTTGTATACTCTTAGAATATCTAATACAGAGCGTAATTTTGTATTGATAGATTCAGTAAACGCATTAGCCATATACAATGAAGAGAGAATGCTTGCAGAATATCTTCACACTTTCATCAATACTTTCCGTCAAAGAGAGGTATTAACTGTACTTTTGAATGTACCCGACCAAGTACCTCCGATGGTACTTTCAAATCTAGACCTTTACTGTACTGACTTGATTGATCGTGGACAGGTAGTGATTCACTAAGGAGATGTTTTCAGATGAGTAAAGAGGTCAAATTTGATTTGGAAGACGAGGAGTTTTTCGGTAGCGTAGGCAGTTTTGGTGTTCCAAAATTCGACAATGCGATGTTTGGAGGAGTGCCTCGCGGATTCTTAGTAATCGGTTTTACTGACATTGGTGCGGGTTCTGAATTGTTTGCTAAACAATTTACTTCACCTGCAGAAGAGCCAGACAATACCATCCTAATTTCTACTAACGAAAGCCAACTTGAAATCGCTCGTGTATTCAAGAAATACAATTGGCCAACGGATATTTCGGTTCGTACTCTTGGTGAAGAGTTTAACGCTAGAGTATTAGAGAAAGAATTACTTGCAAGTCGTTATCGATTAGAAGGGTTCAAACTACCGGATATTCAGAGATTAGCTCAGACCAGATTCGTAGATGATGACACTCAGGATTTCTTAACTGAAATGGTAAATGAGATTATGTCAATGGGTCCTTACTTCAGAGCAGTAGTCGACTCCTTCGACTTCTTCATGCAAAGAGAAGACCCTAGTCGTGTAGTGGCTATGCTCAGGATGATGCAAGCTCACACTCAATTGAATCGCGGAATTCTATTCATCACTGTATCAAATGATACAATAACCCCTGCAATCAAACAAGAAATGGCTGCAATTGCTGACATGGTTTGTGATTTCAAGGTCCGAACAGTAGGTTCTGATTTCGAGACATCAATGATCGTTTCAAAATTCAGAAACGCTCCTGAGAATCTATCTATCATGGTTTACAGAGTGACTCCTGAAGAAGGAATTACTCCAGAGACTGTCGAACGTATCGCTTGATACGAGATGGCAGAAAGGCCAACGGTGAGATGTTGCGCTCGAAGACTAGAACTATCTCGGGCGTAGCATCATTGTTACCGATTTAGATTCATGTTCTAGAATGCCAACTTCGGTAAAGCCAAACCTGTAGTGGAATCTCATAGAGCCCGGATTGGGAGGGTTTAGGCTAACTTCAGCAGCGATGGGTACGTTATTCTCTTTTGAATAATCAACTACCTTTTGATAAATAATCGAACCAATGTTTTGGTCACGATATGTTTGTGAAACTGCAATTCTGTCAACGTAAATGAATTCATCATATTTTTTATTGAACCATGAATAGTTTAGACTTGCATAATTTGTTCCGGGTAACAGACAGATGACGAATCCCAATAATTTATTACTATCAAAAACTCCAATTGCTATTTCTGAAATGTCAAGCAGCGCTTCGATTTCTTCATGGCTAACCTTGCCAGTACCTGGCAAACCTTGTTCATTAATTTCCCAAATTTCAGAAATATCTTCACTGCGAAGTTCTCTCAAATCCATAGTCGACTCGATAATGACTTCAGACATAAGCCTCTCTAGTCTCAGCGTTCTCTAAGGTAGTCTTCTCCATACCAAGCCCATTGTTCCATTGTCCAGCCAGTTGGCAGACCTTCTGGTGGCAGAGGTGGTGCTGTTGGGGATATTGCTGGTGAATTTATCTGAGGTGCTATTAAATCAGGACTTGAATCAAATCCATCTTTGGTTTTTCTTCTATTAACCAATACTAAACCAGTTGCTAATATTCCAATGACTATTATTCCAATTATGGCTATCAGTGTGGTTGTTGATGTTTCGACTTCAAGATGTCTTGATGCGTCATTAGGGAATGCATCTGATTTATCAGACCAGCCATCGCCATCAGAATCAGGGCAACCGATTAGATCTTCGAAGGATGAACCCTGAACTTCTGGGCAATCATCAGAGATATCGCTGCCTGTTTGGTCTGCATAAGTATCGCCATCGGTATCGGACCAAAGAGTACTGTCTTCTGGATATACGTCTGCTATGTCATCCCATCCATCACCATCTGTGTCCGGGCAACCATACTGTTGCTCATTCGATAGGCCAAATACTTCTGGACAACTATCCGGTAGATCTCCTTGCATAGAATCCCCGAACCCATCACCGTCAGTATCTAGATATTGAGTGCTATCTTGGGGCAACATGTCACCTGAGTCGGACCATCCGTCACCATCGCTGTCAAGACATCCAAATCTATCTTGATTAGATGTGCCGAATGTTTCAGGACAAACGTCTGCCTCGAACCCAGTTGTAGTGTCTCCGTAGCCATCGCCATCTTGGTCCAAGTATTGAGTTTCATCTAATGGGAAAGCATCAGCTCCTGCAGCGGCATTCCAATTAAAGTCAGGATTAGACCATCCGTCTCCATCGCTATCTAAGCAACCTCTACGGTCTTGTGTTGAGTTACCATATACTGTTAGGCAATCATCACCATTCAATCCCTCGGATTCATCTCCATAACCATCTTCGTCTATATCAGACCACTGAGTTGGCTCGTTAGGGAACTCATCAATACTATCAGCGTGACCGTCTTCATCAAAATCAGGACATCCAAACAATCTACCTGTGTTACTCAATCCATAATCGATTGGGCAATCGTCTTGCTTGTCGAGGAATCCGTCGTTATCATCATCCTCATCCTCATTCCTGTCTTCACAACCATCTTGGTCACCATCGTTAGATGATATGGAGTAGAATGTAGGGTGGCTTTCTGGACACAAATCAACACCTGCAGTGGATAAAATACAATTCCAGTCCTCATTCCAACCAAAATCACAAATGTTATCATTGTCATCATCCTTGTCTTCAGTGAGGTCTTTACAACCGTCATTATCGTAATCTGAATCTGTGTTTGAGGTCCATCCGAGTTCTCCAGTGGAACATCCGTCTCCGCTGTCGAGTATTCCATCACCGTCGTCATCATAATCTTCAGAGTAATCTCTGCAACCATCACCGTCATGGTCGGTTGACAATGTAGGACTCCAAGCTATATCTCCTGTAGCGCAATCATCTAAGTTGTCGGGAATACTGTCGTTATCATCATCTTCATCACAACTATTTCCCATTGTATCATTGTCATGGTTGGCTTGATTTGGATTAGATACTAGCGGGCAGTTATCTTCTTGGTCAGCGATTCCATCGCCGTCTTGGTCTGATTGCGGGTCGATTCTGACGACTTCATCTTGTCCATTATCTACGTAGTATAGATTTCCATTGGGACCAATCTCTAGTCCCATAATCGATGATGCTGAGGTCACTATGTAGCCGGCTTCAGTAGCACTTTTACCATTGGTACTCAAGTCATATGCAATGATACGGCTATTGCCGTTTTGAGATACGAAGAGTTGATCGTCTTCTATTGCTATTCCAGATGGGCTGCTAAGTCCTGAATCTAATACTCCCCATTCTATTCCTGTAATTCTTGAGTATTCTTCCAGAGGCTCCATCCTAGAAGAATCACTCATAATATTTTGAGTGTTATATGTTGTATCATCAGTATTTACCCAAATAACTCTGTTTGCACCAGGGTCTGCGATGTAAAGGATTCCAGAGTCTTTGTCCAATACCATATGGCCCGGAGTACCGTAGGAATGAGTCAGTTGGACGTCTGAATAGCGTCGTACAATACCATCTGAATGGTCGTCCATTCCAGTATCATGGTCTAATTGAAAATCATAGTACACCAGCTCGCCATGATACCCATCATTGTACCAATATGCGTTTCCAGAGTCATGAGCAATGCCCATTCCGTAAGGAGATTCATGATTCATGTCGATATGACTACCTAGGAGATTATCATTCTGATGTTCCATTGCGAAATGACTTAGTGAGGATGGCCACAATGTGGGTCCCATGAAATTATTTGGAGAACCTTGTCCACAGTACGTGTTTGCTGACTCTTGAGCAGAACCCCATTGCCAATCAAATTCAGGGTGGTATGCTCCAAATGCGATTGCGCTTACTTCTTCAAGGAAATGGTTACGATGAGAGTCACGTCTATTTTGTGATGTTTGACTTTCTAGTCCTGTGTTTTGCACTATCGTTATACTGTCAGTGGCCCTATTTGCAATCCAAAGTTCATTTGTTCTTCCTGGATGAAATTCAAGATCTCTTGGGTCTGAGAGGGAATCGGAAGAGTCGGCTATCACAACTTCATCAAAGCCAACTCCGAATTGGGGGACTACGGTTGTTTCTTCGTTGCCTAGCGCTTGTGCGGGTAGATACATCACGAGAATCATTAGTAATACTACACTAACCAGTCTGTTTCCCATAATTATGCTAAACCAGTTTCGCATTTGATACCTTGGTTAGACCGATTTGAAATTGCTCGTAATAATTCCAAGACATTACCTAACAATAATCGGTATTACAATCGGTTATTCGGGTTTCTTGGCTTTGAAACGACTGGACATCCCAGGAAACAGTAACCTAGCTTTTACCTGTTGATATCCGACCTCTCTCATGATTCCTTTGTAGTAAGAGTGGGTTCCATAGTGAGTATATGTTCGAGCTAACCATTTCCACGGGTGATTTGGGTCTTTAGTGACTATTCTGGCAACCCATTGGACAAAGGTGCCCATGTACAGCCTTCCAAATAGGCCATGTAGCCAATTTGCTTTTCCAGCATCACAGATTATAAGTTGCCCACCTGGCTTCAGTACCCTAAATATCTCGGATAGGCCTTGTTTTTTATCCTTGAAATCTCTGAAAGAAAATAGGCAGAAAACTCTGTCGAAAGTGTTGTCTGGAAGCGGTATTTCTTCTGCAATAGCCTCGACATATTGAGCGGGTGATTCTCCCCTCTCTTCTCGTGCTTGGTCTACTCTTTTACGGCAAACTTTCAACATCTCTGCACTAGGATCGAGGCAAGTCAAATCCATTCCTTCAATGCCTACTGCGAACGAACCTGGTCCACATCCAACCTCGAGGACTTTCATGCCTTCTTGCGCATGATTACGTACATGTTTACGCATGCCTTTGTCGAAACCGAGAGTCATGATTTTATTTACTCGGTCATACACAGGAATAGTCGCTTCCAATTGCCTTTCTAATTCAGTCCACGCCTCTTCATCGATTCCGGAGGGGTCGAATCCTCCTGTTTTGGAGCGGTCGGTCATGGTCGTTCGGCGTGCCTTACAGTTTTGACCATTTGGGGGGTAGTCCAATTGATTTCGATTAAGAGTTTATGATTATTCGACCAAGAGGGTTATGAACCCATTATTGGTCGGGCGGGATACAGGGTGTTCACTATGGGTATGGCAAATGTACTTAACAGCATCAAAAAAGCCGAAGAGTCGGCTGATGCAAAACTAACCGCATCAAAGGAAAAAGCAGCAAAAATTGTTGCTGACGCTAGGAAAGAAGCATCTGAGATGATTCAGAATGCTCAAGACGGTGCAGTTTCATCAACTTCTAAGAAACTTGATTCGGCCCGTGCCAAAGCCGGCGCCGAAGCAGATGGTGTCCATGCAGAAGGCGCCAAATCAGTAGAGGGCATTCAATCTTCAGCTGGTGATCGCCGTGCTACAGCAGTCAAACTCGTAATCGATTCATTAATGTCTAACTGAGGTGTTACTATGCTCAGTTCTGTTGAAATGTCTCGCCTCACAATGGCTGGGTCTATCGAGGAACTGGACGGAGCTCTGCGATTATGTGCAGATCTTGGTAACATCCACCTGACTCCTTATTCGGCAGATACAGACGGTATCAGCGTAGGAACCCCTCACCCCGATGCAGACGATGTCTCGATTTTACTCTCTAAGGTTCGTTCCGCAATTGCAGTATTGAGTTGCTCAAACAAAGAAGGGCCGATATCTGCCAAGATTGTCAAGCAAGCCCTCTCTGGAAAGTTCGGGGGAGATCTAGACTCAATCTCTTCAATCATTGAAAATAAAAATAATGCAGATGCAGAAATCTCTCGCTTAGAAGAAAGAGTATCCATACTATCAGTGATAGCTCCACTAAATGTTCCGTTGGAATTGATGACAGAACTTGCATCGGTAGAGGTTTATCTTGGAGAGACAAGTAAGGCTCGTAAAGCACACCAAGTATTCGGCGAACTGAGTAGCCGAATTGAAATGCATGTTGCTGGAAATGTAATTGCGGTGGCATGCGCTGGTAAAGAGGCTGCAGAAGTTCAGATGGCTATGGGCGAACTGAATGCAAAGCCAATTCAGATTCCAAGCGGAAGAGGAACACCTTCAGAATTACTCAAAGGTGCAGCCAAGGATATTTCAAAGAATCAAAAGATAGTTTCGGACTGTGAATCCAAGATGGAATCATGGGTTCAGAATAATGGCCGAATGCTGTTAGCAGTTCAAGAACATCTTGAACGTGAAAGTGAGGTCCTAACCGGCCACACACTATGTGCAACTAGCTCCCACGCTTATGCTCTAGAAGCATGGCTCCCTACTTCAGAAGCAGACCATGCAAGAAGTGTTCTTTCCAAGGCTTGTTCACATCTGAAGATAGAAGAGTTTGTCGAAGAGCATGGCCATGGGGATCATGATCACAACCACGAAACAGAGTACCCCCCTGTCGAATACGATACTTTGGCTATAACTCGCCACGCATCTCTACTCACCAACTTGGTTGGACGCCCTAAGTACGGTAGTATCGACCCGACCAGTATGCTGGCTTTCACTTTCCCAATTTTCTATGGCTTAATCTTAGGAGATGCAGGATACGGCCTGGTAATAATGCTACTAGCATTGTTCCTAAAGTCAAAGATGGGGCATGACCCAGTCGGCGCAGTTGGCGCAAGAATTCTGATGAACATGGGTATTGCTACATTCATAGTTGGTGTACTAACCGCCGAAGCATTCGGTTTCATCATCGAAGACTGGACTCCATTCGCAGCATTTTACGATTCATTGTATAGTGCCACTCATCATTCTCTTACTGGCACAGTATTTGATGAATTATTCGGACTATCGCACACCTATCTGCCATTCCATAGAGCAGGTGGCGCTCTACAGGATTACATTTTGCTATCCATTTACCTTGGCTGCGCTCACCTTCTCATCGGTTTTATCATCGGATTCATCAATGTATTCAGGGCTCACGGCCCAGTTGCAGCGTTCTTTGAGAAAGGCTCCTGGATGCTTATTCTAATCGGCGGTTCCGCACACGTTCTTAGATTCGTTACTGACGAGTCATATGGCACCTTTACTGGTTCAATTTGGTCAGCTATGGTTGTAATCGGCGTGATCTGTCTAATCTACGGCCTAGCAGTTTACGAAGGATTTGGCTGGCTTGGTGGCATCATAATGGGTCCTATTGAGACATTTGGATTGCTTGCGAACACCCTATCTTACCTCCGAGTTATGGCGGTTGGTGTTGCTGGAGTCAAGATTGCTGAAATCGGTAATGAAATGGGATTCCATGGTATGGCGGATGCTGTATCGTCGGGGGACTATCTTGTCGCTGTTCTTTGTTTCCTAATCTGGATAGGTGTCCAGGTATTCGCACTTGCGCTTGGACTACTCTCACCGAGTATTCACGCCGTCCGTCTGCACTTCGTTGAGTGGATGGGCAAGTTTTACGACGGCTCCGGACAGGAGTTTGCACCAATAGGTGGTCGCCCCCTACACGTGGAGGGCCACTGATATCATAGTCCCAATTGGACAAAAAAGGAGGAAAATAAAATGAAAACACGAAATTTGAAGATGAGCCTAAGAGCACTAATAGTCCTCATGGGCATCACTCTGCTAGCACAAGGTGCATTAGCAGCTGTTGGTGACTATGACGGCTGGGGTCGCTACATGGGAGCCGGAATCGCACTTGGCCTAGCAGGTCTTGGTGCAGGCTACTCCCAAGGTAGTATCGGTAGCGCTGCTGTCGGTATGCTAGCTGAAGACGGGTCCAAGTTTGGACCTGCTCTAATCTTTACCGCACTACCTGAATCCATCGTGATTCTAGGTGCACTACCATTGTTCCTATGAGCAGTGCTGGCTAACTCCGAGGTTTTCTCGGTGCTATGCCGGAGGTGAATGAATGACGCTAGAACAACTCGCAAAGGATATTTCCGCTTCAGC
>TARA_B110000444_G_scaffold181916_1_pt1 | contig 13598 bp, 11 predicted proteins | sample TARA_B110000444 | Tara Oceans TARA_B110000444 (sample SAMEA4398370) | marine metagenome | biome: Polar Biome; feature: [SRF] surface water layer (ENVO:00010504); material: water (ENVO:00002006), including particulate matter (ENVO:01000060) such as... | depth 5 m | reverse complement strand
GCGTTTGGGACGCTTGGACCCAGGTTCAAATCCTGGATCGCCCACCATTTGTAGACTTTAGAGTAGTTCACTCTGGTAGAATTATTTCGTGAACCCAAATGAGATGGTATCCAAATTGTGTCTTGACGTAAGTCTCTGGGACCGTTTCAGGCTCCATAGCCCACACAGCCTCCTCAAACTTTTGCACCATTTGCCCCTCCACAAATTCACCAAGATCACCTTTCTTACTCGCACTGGAGCAATTTGAGTATTTCTTCGCCAATTTTTTGAAAACTTTCAAAGGTTTACGTGATTCTTGAATTTGCTGAAGTATCTCTCGGGCATCTGGTTTTGAAGCAACCAAAATATGCCGGACATGCGCTTTTCTCGGCTTACGTCTTTTGTCGAGCCTTCGCATTCATTCTCAGCTCCTGTACCGTACGAGTCGCTCCCTTGTCAAAAACATGCGCTATTGACCAAGCAATAACGGTGATGAATACGGGTAGAACTCCACGGCTAACCAGTTCTCTTTCAAGGTCAGTACTTACTTCTGGTAAGAGGGCTATCCAGCCAATCGCATAAGCGATTCCAGCGAAAAGCGTGTGCGGTGTGACTCGACTGCTGAAGACCCATGAGAGGTTTCTGTGATGATGCCGATACGCCATCATGAGGCTAACTTTGGCAAAAAAGGTGAGTCGGCGTATACCCGATTTTTCCTCGCCATAAATTGATTCAACAGGGACGTGTGCAATTCGACAACCGAGAGTAGAAAGCCGAATAAGCCAAAAGTTTGGATAGCCATAACCTTTCCAGGAGTCGGTCCATTTCCATTCGCGTAGAACCTCGCAATGGGTTGCAGTGTATCCGCACTGTGGGTCGGGTGTATCCTGCCCAGCGGCTAAACCCGTAAAAAAAGAGAGAATTTTACTCGCTCGTCTACGTATTTTTGGCATTGTTTCCAATCCTTTCTGATGAGTGAAACGGTTACCTTTTGAGTATTCAGCCCTGTTTTGCACTACAGGTTCAAGGAGGCGTTCCATGTCATCTGGATTCATTTGACCGTCTCCTGCCATTACAACGCTGATAAATTGCGTATCAGGCCAACGGTCCATTAAAAATCGATGTCCTGCATCAATCGCAGCCCCCACGCCTTCTCCATTCAATGAGATGCAGTGCAGTTCGACCAATGAGTCCATGTTTTCAACAAGAGAGAGGGTTCTGTCTGTGGAGCCATCATTCACGACAATGGCGACATCTACAAAATCGGGGAGTGTCTCTACAACTTTCTGAATGAAACGCTCTTCATTCTTAGCAGGGATGACAACACCAATACTGTATTCACCCTTCACAATTTTTCCACTCTGTCATAGGACATGAACATGTGGCAACATTCGTTTGAAACCAAAAAGCGACAGAATGCGATTAAATCAACGAGGGTTTGATATGAAGTCGCTCGAGACACAGCATGTGGCTCGTCAAACCTTGCGGATTATCTTCATGGGTCGGGACATCGAGCTTCGTCTCGTTTCCTTGGTTGTTCGTGCCCGCGAAGCTGCTGATGAAGTGGTCCTCTTGGATCTCGGCTCAAATGATTCTACCGTGGAATATGCGGAAGAAGTGGACTGCGAAGTCCTTCATTTTAGCAACGAGGTGAATGTGCAGAATGTCGCTTCTTTCCTTCTTGATTCTAATCTCGAGAGAATGGACTCAACACTTGTCATATCAATTACTGACCAGTGGAAATTACGTGACCTTCCACTTTCTATAAATCGAGCAAGGGAGAACTGGGATTTTCATTTATCACATCAAGTCGGGGACGCTCAAGGTGAATCCTTTGATGAATTGACTTTGAGTTCTGCTCAGATTCAACACGTGGTTCTCACCCATCAAGGGATGGAGGCGATTGCGTACCTTGGACCGTTGGCACGTACTTCCGAGTTAGATGAGTCGCTCCGTGTTCGAATTGTTGAAGCAAGATCAAATGTCAATATCCCACAGCGTGAATCCTTAGCAACCGCTTCGCGTTTTGCTCAACTCTTCTATTGGATGCTTGAAACGAAACATCCACTGCTTCTCTTCGGAATACCTGGCATCGTTTTGTTCATTCTCGGGTACAGACTCTCTGGGAACCTTGTTGGTGCATTGGAAGAGCTTAATTCAACATCTATTGGAGTGACACTAGCAACCATTGCTATGACGCTTATTGGATTGTTTGGAATCATGGTTGCTTTAATTCTCTACATTATGGGTAAACAAGTTGAACAAATTCAATCACAGTATAACTGGCCCTCACGAGAGTAATGAAAAACAATCAAAGGAGAACTGGAACTATGTCAAAGCCTTCAGTCGAACGTTTGGTTTGTCTCGATATGGACCGTGTCTTGGTCGACCATCTTTCTACATGGCAATTTGTTTATGACAATTTAGGTATTTCAAATGACGAATCTTTTGAACTGTATAATCAGGGTTTACTTGATGAATGGGACTGGATTAAACTGGACATTGCCCTCATCAAGGAAAGTCAATCCCCAGACCTTCCGCCTCTTTCCGATTCTGATTTACGGGCCTGCATGGAAGGGATGCCAATGATGAAAAATTGGAAGCCATTTATTCAAGGGCTCATCGATAAAGGCTATCATGTGGCCATTGTAAGTGGTGGCTTACAACAAACCGCTCGAGACATTGCAGCCCAATTCCCAAGCCAGAACCCATGGTCTCGACGTTGGGGGGGTATCGACCCATACACTGCACAACGTTTTGCTGACGGAATGGATACCCAACTTCATGTTTTCACGAATGGGTGGCTCTTAGGTAAGCAGTTTCCGAACGGTGAATATGATTTAGATGATTTTGGTCGTTACCAAGTTCAGATGGATGGAAAAGGCTCGGTTGTTAAGATGCTTCAACGGCGATTGGGTATTGCTAAGCAGAACACTGCTTCAGTTGGAGATTCAGCTGGCGACATTTCAATGTTTCAAGAATCGGGATACCCTATTTGCTTCAATCCATGGGATGACCGTCCAAAAAAGCACGCTGCGGTTGTGATTGAAGAAAAAGACCTGTTGCCAGTTGGTGAACTGATTTCTGCCTATTTTGATTCAGTTGAAGCGTCATCTTATGAACAGTAACTGTGAGTGGCCGATATGATCGTTGACGATTTCATGACGTCGCTTTGCCCGAATTGTGGATTTCTGCTCGGAGAATTTATCCCAGGATTACCCTGTCCAAATTGTGGTGAGCCATTACTCTAAACTTCTGTAAATTGAACGCCATGTTGCTTCATCAGGTCGATAATGGAATCAATGGCTTGTTCATTCAATGCTTCGGGAGGGTGTATTCCCGGGTTCAAACCACATCCTTCCAGCGGCCCCTTGTTGAGGAATTGTAGTGCACAAGCAGCGGTTACTAAACCAGTTGTTCGTGCCATCGAACCATCACCATTCAAACCACTGTCTTGAACAATCCACTTCTTTAGTCCCTGTTCAGATTTGGCAATGACTTCCAGCCATGTGAATTCTTCACGCGAGGGGTCAAATTCCCATGCTTTGAGAAGTTCCAGTTCATCGAGTGATTCAGATTCATTGAGCCATTTGTCGATATGACCTGGCCATCGCACCGTGAATTCCTTCATGTTCGATGCCGGAATTGTCGTGAGGACACTTCTCAATCCATCTGTTAAAAATGCCTCCATCTGTCCATAACCATCGACTTCAATCATGTGTCTGTCCGTAATTGCTGGGACTTCACAGATTTCATTTTCCACTTTAATTCTCGCTGGCCGAGTATATTCTTCAATAACATCGGATGGCGAAAAAGGTGCCATGTAGGACCATTCAGAGTCTGGTTGAGTCGGGTTTCCACCAACTTTGATGGTCACCGTATCCAAGTGCCCTAGCATTTGAGAGGCTTTTTTAGCAAGCATGTTTGACATTCCAGGTGCAATACCCACATCCCAGAGTAATACCGATTCATTTTTGACAGCCAGGTCTTGGTATTGGTGGGGGTCTTCAGCAGTGAATGCAAGGTCAACCACTTGGTGCCCTGCCTCGAGTAAAATTGGCCTTACACGGTTACCAATCCTTCCTGGCAGCATATTGATGACGACAGATTTTGAAGGTATATTTCCGAGGTTTTGGAACACATCACCTTGCCGAGCATCTACATTTGGCCGTTCTGCCAGATGCTTTGGAATGTTTAAATCAAGAACAATTACTTCATGTCCGTGCTCAAGCAGTCGTTCGATGACGAATTGACCGACAAGTCCACAACCGAGTGCGATTGCAACAGCCATGAAATCACCTAAGGTGTTACACGCCGAGACGTTCTTGGGAATGGAATGACTTCACGAATGTGAGTTGCTCCAGCGAGCCAACTAACGACCCGATCTACACCGAGGCCAAATCCACCGTGTGGCACTCCTCCATAGGAACGAGTGTCGATATAGAATTGATACGGCTCACGTGGTGTGCCTTCTTCATCAATTCGTGCTAAGATTTCCTCTTCGGACCATGTCCTCTCACCGCCGCCAATGATTTCGCCATAGCCTTCGGGTGCTAACAAATCATGGCAAAGGACATACTTGTCTTCATCTGGGTCCACGCGATGATAGAATGGTTTGGCAATTTTTGGGTAATGAGTAAGGAAGTGAGGAACGTCAAAATCTTGGGTGAGTATCTTTTCCTTTGAATAGTCAAGGTCCTGTCCCCATTCCACATCGACTCCTTTTCCTTGAAGGATCTCGACTGCTTCGTCGTAGCGCATTCGTGGATACGGGCTGTCCGCATACCGAGCGATTAAGTCCAAATCACGGTCAAGCGATACCAGTTCCTGCTCTTGCTCTTCAAGCATAGTTCGTGCAACATGACGAACAACGCCTTCTCCATGAATCATAATTTCATCATTTGTAGCCCAAGCCATTTCCATCTCTGCATGCCAGAATTCAGTGAGATGGCGACGAGTTCGGGATTTTTCAGCTCGGAACGATGGTGCGATTGTGTAGAGGCGTTCCAGTGCTGGCATTGCTGCTTCAGCATAGAGTTGCCATGATTGAGTAAGGTAAGCAGTTCGGCCAAAATAGGGAACCTCAAACAATGTTGAGCCACCTTCAACAGCACCGGTGACGAAGTTTGGTGCTTGGTATTCAATGAAATCTTCATTTCGGAAGTAATTGTGAATTGCTCCAAAAGCAGAACTACGCAACTTTAGCATCGACGTCATGCGACTTGTGCGTAGATAGAGGTGACGATTGTCCAAAAGGAACTCTGAGCCACCGGGCATAATTTCTCCGTCTTCATCTTCAGCTTCTAGAGATTCTTTGTTAATTGGGAAAGGGCGCTCAGGATTGACTGGTCCGATGATTTCGAAGGCTGTTGCAATGAGTTCATGGCCGCCATCTGCACGTTCATCAGCATTGACAACACCAGTGATGATGACTGAGGTTTCAATGAGCACATTTTTCACTTCTTGAAACAATTCTTCTCCAAGAGCATCTTTTTTGACGACGCATTGGATGTTTCCTGTTGAATCACGCAAAACGATGAAGCGCATTTTGTTGCTTCCACGTTCGCGTTTTATCCAACCTTTCAGTTCGACTTCTTGGTCGTCATACTTTCCTGCCTGAACATCTCCAATCCAAATGGTCTTTACCATGCTCGCACCTGTCTATGGGTGGCACCCTCTCTAATTCAATGTCACCCTAATGGAGGCATGGTAGAGTCTGCCAAACTGGCTCCCTTTTGACGGTAGAGAGGCAAAGGGTCAAACCCTTTCAACACTGCAAGTGATTTATGTCACGAATCGCCGTTTACGCTATAGGCGGAAATGCTCTTTCATCTCCAGTTCCAAAAGAAGGCGATACGAGTGCGGAAATTCTGGCTCATGTGATGTCGGATGTCATCGACTTGCTCGAGGCTGGTTGGGGGGTTGTGCTCACTCACGGAAACGGCCCTCAAGTAGGCCATCTCATGGAATTAGATGCAGAGCAAACACAAACAATGGATGCTTGGGTTGCGGCGACTCAAGGCATGATTGGACATTCCTTAGCCCTGAACCTGGATTCTATTTTACACCGGCGTAGACGTCCTGAACGAACAGCATGCGTCATTACTCGAGTCCTGGTCGATGGAGATGATAGCGGGTTCAAACAACCAAGCAAACCTGTTGGCCCAGTTTTGCAACCCGAAGTGGTCATGTCGGCTGATTGGGATATTGCTGAGACCATTCAAGGTCCGCGGCGAGTCGTAGCCAGCCCATTACCGATGAAAGTCATTGATTTACCCGTTATTCAAAAGTTGGTTGAACTGCATGCTGTTGTTGTCTGTGGAGGAGGAGGTGGCATCCCTATTATCCAAAAAGGAGAACACTTTATTGGTGTTCCAGCAGTCATTGATAAAGATCGACTTTCCGCACTCTTGGCCATTCAATTAGAAGCAGATGCGCTCATCATCTCGACTGCTGTTGATGCTGTGCGAACAGACTTCGGTGGCGCGAATGAAAAAATTCATCATCGCCTCTCTTTGGATGAATGTGAACGTTACATGGAACAAGGAGAATTCCCTGCAGGTTCAATGGCGCCGAAGATTGGTAGTTTAATGGAAGCAGCCCTCCATCGTCCGGGATTATCTGCTATTCTCTGCCAGCCAGGAGAGGCTCTTCTTGCGCTGCGTGGTGAAGCCGGCACCACTATTGAAGTTTGAATTTGCAAGCGCATGTTGATATGCCTGTTCTCAATCCCCGTTGTATGGAAGACACACCATACACACTGATTGAAGCCTCTGCCCACTGCGATGGACCTTGCGGAGTATATGACCCAGCAAGCGCTCGAGTTGCAGGTGAAGCAGTTCAATCAATGACAAAGAAAATGCTCGCTCTTGAATACCCACAAATCTTCAGTTCCGAATCAATGGCAACCTACATGAACACCATGAGCCGTTACGCAGCAATCAAGGAAGAAGAAGCACAAAAGTGCAAGAAAGAACTCTTGGTTCTTTGGACTGATTTCTTCAAGCCAATGCACCTTGAGGCTCACCCAGAACTCCACACGACTTTTTGGAACGCAGCAAAACTTTGCAGTGCATGTAAAGTGGAAGTTTCTGCTCAACACGCTCAAGAACTTATGGACGCAATCGAAGCAATCCACAATATGTTCTGGTCAATCAAGGGCCGTGAAGTCCCTTGGATCCGTGCAAGTTGAGGTCAGAACATGACCCTTGTCCGAGTTCGAATTTCGGGCGATAGCATGTGGCCTACGTTTCCCGACGGTACAGAACTGGAATTCCTTTCTATCGATGTGAAAACTCCACTGGTTGGCGATGTTGTTTTAGCGACTCATCCTTTCCATTCGGAAACTCGAATCGTCAAAAGAATTGCTTCTCTTGAAGACGAAATGGTCTTCTTAGTAGGAGATAACCCAGACCCTACGGCCAGTGAAGACTCCCACAATTTTGGGAGAATACACCGAAAGCAACTCATTGGATTTTGCATTGCAATAAAATGAATCATTGCTTGAGTGGCGGGCCTGACGGGGTTCGAACCCGCGACCGATGGATTAAGAGTCCATCGCTCTACCTGACTAAGCTACAGGCCCATCCAACGGTCTCATACACCCGTATTTAACAATTGAGAAACGGATGTTCACTTCAAGCGCCCATTTGGATTGACAAATGTTTCAACTCCATTTGCACCAGCGAGAACGACAACATCGCACATATCGTTGAAGAGCCCTACTTGAACAACACCAGCGATGTTAAGAATCTCTTTCTCCATAGCCACTGGGTCCTGGATTGTCGGTCCGCAGTGTGCATCAGCAATCATGTTTCCATTATCGGTAATAACCGGATTATCACCGGACATTCTACAATTCACGCGACAATCCAAAACTCGGCCGAGAACTCGGATAGTTGCTTGATGGGCAAAAGGCGTTATTTCGATCGGAAGTGGGAAGGCTCCAAGTTTTTCAACACGCTTTCTATCATCCGCAACAACGACCATTCCTGCAGATTCTTGTGCCACTATTTTTTCTCGCAATAGCGCTGCACCCCCACCTTTGATGAGTTGAAAGTCCGGATCGTATTCATCTGCTCCATCTATCACAACATCGAGACCATCAATATCCGATAGTTCAACCAGAGGTATTCCTACCTCCAGAGCGATTTTCTCTGTCGCCAGTGATGTGGGTACACCTACAATTTCAAGCCCCTCTTCAGCAATCATTCTTCCGAGTTCAATGACCGTGTGCTTGACGGTTGAGCCAGTGCCTAGGCCAACTTTCATTCCACTGCGAACATAGGAACAGGCAGCGATTCCCGCCTCTTTTTTCAACATCTCAACATCGGTCATGTGTGTCGTTCTCCCTCTAAAGCCCTTGAGCATTGTGTCATGATTTTTCTAAATTCTCCATCCCTACGGGATGAAATTTACTTGCGAAGACTTTTGACCTATCAAGGTGCGTAGGGAATACTATGGGGACAGTGCGGGCCATGCCACTTCGCTGCCTTGCAGTCGTCACACTGTTCTTGCTGTCTACGCTCATGCAGGGCTACAGCATATCTCCCGAAGACAGCCTCAATGGTTTTGAGTCTCCTTTGAACAGTCCGACACCAATTGGTCAAAGCAACATGTTATCGATCGGTTCCTTCCCAGACGGTGCAAACACTAACACAGTTTTGGGAGTGGTTGACGGGGATGCTCTTCAATCACTTGATGTGAATATTGAATCAGCCTCTCTTGCCTCTTCAACTGGCTATTCACTGACCGAATCTCTCGATTTTTCAACAAATACGCTCTACGATGGTGTTGATGTAAATGGCTCATCACTGACAATTTTACCTCAAGGATGGGAATGGGACTTTGAAAATTCAAACCATGGTTGGACTCTTGGCACTCCAGCATGGTTTTGGGGATATGACTCTGTTTTAGGACCAACAAACGGTGTCAGTAGCGGGACGAAGGCGATTTATACGTATAATGGAAATTACCCGAACGGACTGAGTTCCACGATTTGGGCCACATCTCCGGTGATGAATTGTTCATCTTGTTCTGGTTCTTGGGATTTGAGTTTCATGAAACGTCTCAGTATTGAAAGTGCAACTTGGGATCATGCATATGTGGCTGTAAAGGGAACCAATGGTGCGTGGACAAACGTTTATTCTTCAGGTTACACATCGGATTCTGCGTTTTATCAGCAAACAATCAGCATTACGAATTATGTGATAAATAACCCTTCTTTCCAAGTTCGATTTGGTATAGGCACAACGGATTCTTCTGTGAACTATGATGGCTGGAATGTCGATGATGTTTCAGTCATGCCCAGTGGTACTGGTGTCTCATCGGGTGAAGGGAACTGGACTTCTGCCCCGTTTAGTCCTTCGACACTGGGTCAAGGAGAAATGAGGACGTTTGGCTACCTGCATCTTGATGCGGAAGTTCCCGCCGGAGAAATACTCGAATGGCAACTCATTGATGCCGCCACATCACAACCAGTCCCCGGATTTGAACACTCAACTGCTAAATCTATTGACCTTGGAATGATTGATTGGGAATCTCACCCGAGCGTCCGTCTCTCCATTCATATGAAAAGTCAATCTGGAGGTGTCCCCGCCGTTCATGGAATCCATTTTGAGGGTAAAGTGATAGAAGACTTTGAAGAAAACCCTACTGCAATGGGTTGGCAATTACAGGCAAATTCATGGTCTACAGGTCAAATCTCGGGAACAGGTACCTTACTTTCTAAGGACTTCAACATTCGTTCAGGGTTTGCTGGTTTCAATTCCAACTGTTCACTCTCAGGTAACGGTGAAATGCAATATTCTCTCGACGGAGGAACGACTTGGTCGACCCTCATTGATGGTATTCAATGGCTTTCAAACCCTCACTTCACCGTTCAGTTCCGAACGATTTCAACTGGAGGTAGCTGGACACTGGACACGTTTGATGTTGAGATGATTCGGACAAGTGTAGCAGATGGACTCCGAATCGATATTGGAATGGATGGCGTGAGTGATTGGTCGCTTGAAGGAAACGGAATAGGGCGGCTTGGAATTCAAGACCGACTCTCTGACGGTTCAATGTGGCAAACGCTCACATCGACTTCTTCGAACGCAGCATCTTTTAATTTCCTCCTTCCGGCAGACGGTGTTGAGGGATTTGAGTTTGGCATCGCCTCTCCTCTTCAACAAATGATTTCTCCGTTTATTACAATGTCCATTGATGGTCAAGACTTCATGTCTTCTTCCTTACCGAACCTCCAAGACATTCAAGTCATACAACTTACATCGACAGAACTTGCCTCGATGAATAATGCATTGTCTCAGGCTACAGTCTCCCATGGTGTAGAAGGTCTTCCTATGGTTGAGGTGACGCTTCGTCTTGGTTCTTCATCCACCAATGGTGAAGTTATGTTTGGTGGTATTTTTGCCCCTTATGATACATCACTATCCCTCCAATTTGATTCCTCGGACGCCGTTGTTATTGCTCTTAATGATGCGTTGCAATCTGAGACTTCAGTAGGCGGTGCCAAAGAACTCCTTCTTCCCATTCGTATGACCTCAACAGGTGCTGTGCACCTCACAGTTGTTCAGCAATCAACTCAAAGTTCAATCGAGCCAGTCTCGATTCAAGTATCCAATGTAACGGATTCTTTCACGCCCTCAACAGATTGGATTGAAGTTACGAGCACTTTTGATTTCTCCAACTTGGGTGTTAGTGACGCAGAAGCATACGTCAAAGCAAACGGTTGGGCTGTTGAAATGCACCTTCAGGGTCAAACTACTGAGTCACACACCCGTTGCCAAACAATGTCATTGCCAGTCTTTGGATCAGCAGTCAACGGTTGTTTGACTCAGGGAACTTCGATGATTTGGCTTCAGAATGGAGCCAATGGCGAAATCAGAATGCTCGGTAGCGAGGCATTTTTACAAATAGACCACAGATTCAAGTTTACTGAACAATGGGACGATGAAGAATCACTGAGCCTCTCTGTAAACCTCATCGCTCCAACTGGACCAATGCTGCCAGTGAGTATGAATTTCGGCCTTGGTTCATCCCATGGTGTCGAAAACGATGTAGCTGTCAAGAATTGGGGTATTTTGAATGGCAATCAAGTTCAGTCTATGCTTTCATCTCCATATCTTAATCCGGGTGATGACGTTATGGTGGAAGTTGAACTTGGCTTTGAAAACATTTCAATGAGTCCATCACCCCGTTCTGGCTCCACATTGGTCCGATTCTTGGCAGATGGGATCGAAATTCAGTCCACTTCAATCATTTCGAATGGTTTAGTCTCGTTCCCATGGACCGTTCCAGTCAACAAGGAGAGCATCACGTTATCACTGGATGTAACGCCTTTAAATGGTCAAGACATCGTTTTTGATGTCCCGAACAGCGTCGTTTTTGGATTTGATACCGTTGATCCGGAGCTCCTTTCAGTGAGCGTTTCAGAATTTGACCACATCGATGCACGCCCACTGACTGAAATCGAATTTGTAATTGCAGATAGGCCAATTTTACCATCTCATGCAAAGGCTCACTTGTGGAGATCTTGGATTGATGATGTTAACTCTGATGGAGCAATGCAAGAGAGTGAGATACAAGCCCATCCACTCCTCCTTCCCGTGGATTTGAGTCTTGTTCAAGGCACTTACACACTGGGACTTGATACTTCAAACGCTTTTAGTGGCTCCTTTTTCAGCGGCTGGTTAGAAGTTGCTGACCCGGCAGGAAACATGATGTTAGCATCAGGAAGTATCGATGAGCCATTGTTCAATGTCCAAATCAACAACGATGGTTCTCCTCAACTCGGTTCAGCACCTGCCAGTTGGAACATCGGCGAATCGAACTGGATTCATCCTGGTGAATCGAATGTATTGTATCTGCCACTGTGGGACTTGAATGGAATTTCAGACATCTCCAACATCGAATTCGATTTAGCTGGAAACCAAAATGAACCAGTTCTCCTGAAATGGAATGCTACCAACAACCAATGTACGAGTTTCGATATCTATCTTGACATCGAATCATGTGATTTTATTCCAAATCAGTCCAATGACTTGTTTTCTTCAGAAGGTACTTTCATCGTCAACTTTTCGCTTGAATGGGGCTTTGACCCCGACGTAAGTTTGACTCGAGTACCTACCGTCTTTATCCAAGATTACCTAGGGCAATCAAACACTCTTGCAGTGCCTGAACTCAGTTGGAAGTTTTCCGGAGAGATGTTTGTTGAACCAAGCAGTCTTGCTTACTCCATTCAAGGCGATGATGTCAATACGCTCGGTACATGGGTTCAACCTCGTGAAGATATTCAGATATCTGGCGAACTGAGTTGGTATCGTTCCTCTCGATTTGTCATGCAACCGATTCAACTCGAAATGAGCCTTGGTTCGAGTGATACAGAACTCGGCTCACTGAATGGTTCCTTTTCTGGAAGTCTAGCGGCGCCACTCTCACCAGGTTCTTACGGTCTTTCCACTTCGTTGTATCAACCTCCGAACGGAGCAATTGATCGAACCCCTTCGACGCCTCCTGCATGGTTTATTGTCGATAACCAAGTCCCCTCAGTTGTTGGCGTCCCATCTCCTTCGAATGGAATTGTTCTCTTCGAATCGTCATGGTCTTCCATAGATTTAGAAATCTTGATTTCGGAGTCTGATCGCCTCAAAGAAGATACGTTAATGCTTCATTGGGCTGTTCACCCTGAAGGATTCGGAATCACGAGCGTGTCAGTCCTCAACGGTAGTCAGCCACTTTCGATTATTGGAGGGCGAGCCTTTGGCGATGCAATTCCTTGTTCAACTGTTTTAGATTTAGAGGAAATGTTGACATCTTCTATGCGAAATGAAGCTTTGGAATTACGAGTTTGGGCTACGGGTCAGGACTTTGCAGGGTATGAAATCAATCCCGTATTCAATGACGTAGACGCTCCATTAGCAGTTTGGGTTCTCGAGCAACGTATCGCAGAGTATTCTTTTACCATACCTGAAATGAAACCCAACAAAAACTTTGCAGCGGGTGATTCGGTCAGTCTTGGACTTTCGATAACCAACTCTGGATTAGCAGACGGTGATGCACAAATATTTGTTGAATTAGTAGAAAGTAACGGTGCTCGAACTCGGATTGACGCTCGCGGTATCCAAATTGAGGCTGGAAGCACCTATGTCTACTCCAAAGAATGGATTCCGGATCGGGCAGGCACCATGTGGATTGAGTTCCAAATCATTAACGGACCAATGGCGCAGTCGGAAACAGTCTATGTCGATGAAGCACGTTCTGAAGGTCTTCTTGGTGGAATTTCTTCGGTGAATCCTGTTCTCTTAATCGTAATATTTTTGCTCACTGTATCATTGGTTGCTCTCCTTCTCTTTGGATTGAAGACCACTCCGCAGGCAAGACCGATGGCAATGGAACAACGGCATATGGTCATTCAGGCAGCAGCACCTGTGGCACCACCAGTTACTCCTCAACCTGCGGCGCAAGGGCCTTATGGTACTCCACAGCAAGATGCATCTCCAGGCGAAAACCCGTATCAGTGACTTCACCTCTTCACCCGAAGGTTTTGAATCGGTGATGTTTACCGCAGACTGGAGGGAGTAGGAGGATCGCTGACAGAGTTCGACTCTGAGGAAAGT
>TARA_B110000444_G_scaffold105294_1_pt1 | contig 13604 bp, 13 predicted proteins | sample TARA_B110000444 | Tara Oceans TARA_B110000444 (sample SAMEA4398370) | marine metagenome | biome: Polar Biome; feature: [SRF] surface water layer (ENVO:00010504); material: water (ENVO:00002006), including particulate matter (ENVO:01000060) such as... | depth 5 m | reverse complement strand
GTGTATCAAGTCGTGGTATGGGAAGTCTTGTACAGAAGAATGGCGCTAGTTACGTGGGGGACGACTTTATGTTGGCCACAGTAGATATCGTTCAAGACCCAAGCGCTCCAAGTGCATTTGTAAATGGAGTGATGGAAGGTGTTGAATGGGTATGGGATAACGGCCTTATTCGTCAACAAGATATTGAAGCAATTGAGACTGAAATTAAAAGCGCTCCTCGCAAAAATTTGCAAGAAGCTGAAATAAGAGCTTTTAAAAATTTCCTCTCTAAATTAAATCTAAAATAGGAGAAAACTATTATGTCAGACGACAGAAATGAGTCAGAAGTAGTTACATCTGTTGAAGAAGAGCAAGTAGATGCTCTCGTTGAAAATGAAATTTTAGACGAGGAATCTCTTGAAGAGACTTATGGCAAAGACAAGAAAAAAGTCAATGCTATGAAGTACAACTCCAAAGAAGAGCCAGTGGACGAGGAAGAAGAAGATGAAGAGGAAGTCAAAGAAGACGCTCCTACAGTCGATATTCCAAAAACAAAGGCTGGAGTTATTCAAGCAACAGTTGATATGCTAAAGAAGGCTAAATCAGAAGACGCAAAGAAAATGTTCTCAAAGCTAGTGACTATCGATAGTGAACCAGCAAATATTAAATCAGAAAAAGATGCAGAAAAAGCTGTATCTACAAAAATGCCTGAACCTAAAGCGAAAGCTAAAGTTGAAGCCATGGATTTTGATGATGATATAGATGCTATCATTAAAGAGGAAGCAACACTTTCAGACGGATTCCGCGGAAAAGCATCTGCAATATTCGAAGCAGTACTTACTAGTAAGTTAAGCGAAGAAGTTGACAGGCTTGAAGCAGAATATGCGCAAAATTTAGAAGAAGAAGTTAGCGAAGTTCATTCTTCACTAGTAGAAAAGGTAGATTCATACCTTAACTATGTAGTTGAAGGCTGGATGGAAGATAACCAACTCCAAGTACAAGAAGGTCTTAGGACTGAAATTGCTGAAGAGTTTATGACTTCACTACAATCAGTGTTCAAAGAACACTACATCGAAGTACCAGAAGGTAAAGAAGACCTCGTTGATGACCTCAGCGAACAAGTTTCTGAACTAGAAGATACTTTAAATAAAACCACAGATGATAATATCAAATTACATGCCGAAGTTCAAAATTTTGAAAAGCAAGCTGTAGTAAGAGAACAATCATTAGGGCTTGCTGAAACTGAAGCTGAGAAGTTAGCATCATTAGTAGAAGATATCGATTTTGATACAAAAGAAACTTTCGAAATGAAAGTGAAAACTGTAAAAGAGTCATACTTCACTAAAGAAGTTACCGAATCAGTTGATGAAGTTGATAGTTTATTAGGAGATGGAACAGTCGAATCAGACGTTTCAGATACTATGGCTAGATACGGACAAGCTATAACAAACTTTAATAATTAAGGAAAAAAAAATGTTTAATGCAGATAAAAACTTAATGGAAAAATGGAGTTCAGTACTCGACCACGAGTCAGTCTCCCCTATCCAGGATAACTACAAGAAAGCCGTAACAGCTAGATTGTTAGAAAACCAAGAAGTTGCCTTACAAGAAGAAAGAGTTCAAATGCAAGGAAATTATATTTCTGAAGCAGCAGCTGCCAATAATGTTGGTGCTGGTAATATTGGTTCATTTGACCCAGTATTAATCTCTCTCGTACGTAGAGCAATGCCAAACCTTATTGCTTATGATATCGCTGGCGTTCAGCCAATGAGTGGACCAACAGGTCTTATCTTTGCAATGAAATCAAAATACTCAACTCAGGGCGGAACAGAGGCTTTATTTAATGAAGCTGATACTGACTTCTCTGGAACAGGTACACATCAGGCTGAACCAACAGGTTTAGGTGGTGCAACAGATGCAGACTCCGACGGAAGTATTGCTGATACAGCAGCCGCTGATATCACTAACACATTCGGTACAGGTCTTGCTACATCAGCAGCAGAAAGATTAGGAGTTGGCGAGTCCGGCGACGGTTCTTTCGGTGAGATGGCTTTTTCAATTGAGAAATCAACTGTCACAGCTAAATCAAGAGCTTTAAAAGCTGAATACACAATGGAATTAGCACAAGACCTTAAAGCAGTCCACGGACTAGACGCTGAAGGCGAACTTGCTAATATCTTATCAGCTGAAATTTTAGCTGAAATCAACAGAGAAGTTGTTAGAACTATTCTAACTAAAGCAAAAATTGGTGCTTTACAAACTTCTACTGCTGTAAGTGGTATTTTTGATGTTAACACAGACTCAGACGGACGTTGGATGGTAGAGAGATTTAAAGGTCTCATCATGCAAATCGAAAGAGAATGTAATGTTATCGCTAAAGAAACAAGACGTGGAAAAGGTAATTTCATTATCTGTTCTTCAGATGTTGCTTCAGCTTTAGCAGCTGCTGGAATGTTGGATTATACTCCAGCTCTAGCAACTAACTTGAATGTTGATGACACAGGTAATACTTTTGCTGGTGTTCTTAACGGAAGAGTTAAAGTCTATATTGACCCTTATGCTACTGTTGATTTTGTATGTGTAGGTTATAGAGGAACAAACCCGTATGACGCTGGTATGTTCTACTGTCCTTACGTACCATTAACAATGGTTAAAGCAGTTGGCGAGAATGACTTCCAACCTAGAATGGGATTCAAAACAAGATACGGCATGGTTGCAAATCCATTCGTAGCTGCTGACGGCACCGGTACAGACCGTGCTAACCAGTACTTTAGAATCTTCAGAGTTGACGACATTATGGTGTAAACCGTAGTTAGTTAAATCTAATTCGACTAAAGGGTTTCTTCGGAGACCCTTTTTTTATGTGTATAAATATTTTAGTATTAATTAAACAATGGAGAAATACAATGAATAAAATAATGTTAATAGGACTATCTATATTATCCCTTTCACAAGTTGCAAGCGCTAATATAAGTGGTACTATTGGAATAGAGTCTGAATACTTTTTCAGAGGAGAAAGCCAGGGCGAAGGACCAGCAATGCAAATGTCATTACATGGCGAGAAGTCTGGTTGGTTTGGTGGAGTGTGGGCAAGTGAAATTGACCATGAAGTTTCTAGTTGGGAACATAACTTTTATGGAGGTTATTCTTTTGATTTATCAGAAGACGTAAGTTTTTATGGTGGCGTAGTTAAATATGATTTTGACAGTCATTGGTTAAAAGTTGGACCAGATGCTGTAAATGATAGAAACGATTTAAAAGAATACTTTATTGGTGGTTCTTATAAAAGTGTTTCAATGAAACATTCTATTGACTCAGAAAATAGTGACTTAACGTATACTCAGTTTGGATATGATTTACCACTAGGTTTAGCAATGATAGACCTTATGTTAACTTGGGGTAGACATAATACTGGAGAAGATGTGTTAGGATTAAAAGGAACAAAAGCCTTTGGCGATTGGGATATATCAGTTATGGCAATGAAGAGAGATGAAATGAAATCTCATTCTTCTTTAGGTATACACTACAACTTTTAATAACTTTAAGAATTTTTTAAGGGTTTCTTCGGAGACCCTTTTTTTATGTGTATAAATAGTACTGTACAATAAAGTACAGACACATACACACAGGAGAATTATATGTCAAACAATAATAAATCCGGCTTTGAAATAAGAGCCGACTTACTAAACCAAGCACAAGGAATAATAGAGGGAAACCTTCAGAGGAAAGTCGATGCAATTTATATGCATAATGATAATCATCCGGATGATAAGAAATCTTTACCTACTCAATCAGTTTCAGCAGCGGATGTAATCGCAGTTGCTTCAGAAATGAATGAGTTTGTTAATAGTAAGTAATTAAACTTTATAAATAGATATATGGCAACTTTAACTACAAACAAGAATTTTTTGAGTCCAGTAGGATTTCAATTTAAAATTTCCAGCAACCTTTATCCTAATCTAGAATATTTTGCTGTTGCAGCTACGTTGCCTGGTCTTAATATGACAAAGGCAGAACAGAGTTATCGTGGCGTTAACTTATCATTTACTGGAGATAGACTTCAGTTTGATGACTTATCATTACGTGTTAATATAACTGAAAACCTAGATAACTATATTGAGACATTTGACTGGATGCATAAGTTAGCTCAGCAAAAAGACGCTGAGGACTTAAAAGTAGACGCAACGCTTCTTATACTTACATCACATAACAATGTAGTAAAAGAAGTAGAGTTTAAAGGAGTATTCCCAACAAGCATGGAACCAATACAGTTTGACGCACAAGCAGAAAGCGTTGAATTTGTACAAATGGAAATCGGCTTTGGTTATACTTACTTTGAATTTAAATAAAACCGTTTACAAAAACACTAAAGTATGGTATAATATATAGTATGAACAATTTGCAAGCAATATTAGAAATGTGGAAAACAGACTCGATAATAGATGAAATGAATCTAGACGAAACATCGAGAGATTCCGCCAAACTCCATGGTAAATACCTAGAACTTCTTTCAGTAAATCGTATGAAGCTCAAAAAAGCCGAACTTGATTTTAAGATTATACTTAAAGACAAATGGCTACACCTTAACGGTAAAATGAGTAAAGTAGAGATTGACGAAAAAGGTTGGGACTATGACCCACTCAATGGAATAACAGTATTAAAAGGAGACATGGATTATTATTATAATGCTGACCCTGTAATACAAGAACATCAAGCCAAAATTCACTACCTTGAAGAAATGTGCAGTACATTAAAGGAAATATTAGAGAATATTAAATGGCGACATCAAAACATAAAGAACATGATTGAATGGAGAAAGTTTACTAGCGGAGCTTAATGGATACTGTTACGATTCAAAAGAAGAATGAAGTCTTCTTAAATGTCCAATGTGACCCATCAATAGAAATGGAACTATCAGAGCATTTTCAGTTCTTTGTTCCAGGCTATAAATTCATGCCAGCTTACCGTAATAGAATGTGGGATGGCAAAATCAGATTATACGATTCCAGAAAGAAAATATTATACACAGGATTGCACAAATATTTGCGTGAGTTTTGTGAAGTAAGAGATTATAACCTAAAAGTGATAGATTCACCTACCTATGGTGCACTAGAGTCCGCCCTCAGCCCTGACATAGATGGGCTATTATCACAAATGACCCTCTCTGTGAATGGAGGGGATATAACACCCCGCCCATACCAGTTGGAGGGACTGTCGCACACGCTTTCTCAGGAGAAATCCTTATTGCTATCACCTACTGCTTCTGGGAAGAGTTTAATCATATATTTAGCTATACGATATTACCTAGATGTTTTTGATGGTAATGTTTTGCTTATAGTACCTACGACATCATTGGTAGAGCAAATGTATTCTGATTTCGGAGACTATTCTTCGAAGGATACTTGGTCTCATGAAGAAAACTGTCATAGAATATATTCAGGTAGAGAGAAACATAACGTAAATCAGAGAGTTATTATATCAACATGGCAATCAGTTTATAAATTACCACAATCTTGGTTTTCCGGATTTGGGATGGTGATAGGAGATGAAGCTCATAATTTTAAAGCTAAGTCATTGACGAATATATTAGAGAAATGTACTGAAGCAAAATATCGTATTGGTACTACTGGAACATTAGATGGGACTCAAACTCATCAGCTCGTATTAGAAGGATTATTTGGTCCAGTATATCAAGTAACTACTACAAAAGAATTAATGGATAATGACGATTTAAGTCAATTAGATATAAATATACTTATACTGAAATATAAAGAAGAATACTGTAAGCAGATAGTTAAAGAGAAGTATCAGCAAGAGTTAGATTTTATTGTAAGGTATGAACCAAGGAATAATTTTATAGCAAACTTAGCTTTAGACCAAACAGGAAATACATTGATACTCTTTAATTACGTAGATAAACATGGTAAACCTTTGCATTCATTATTACAAGATAGAATGCCTAAGGATAGAAAACTGTTTTACGTATCAGGAGAAACAGATGTCGATACAAGAGAGTCAGTCCGTGAGATTACTGAAAAACAGACCGATGCAATCATCGTGGCAAGTATTGGGACTTTTTCTACTGGTATTAATATTAGGAATCTACACAATATTATATTTGCTTCACCAAGTAAAAGTCAAATTAGAGTCCTTCAGTCAATCGGGCGAGGTTTAAGGAAGAGTGAAGATGGTCAAGATACAAAGATATATGATATAGCAGATGACTTACACTGGAAGAATCAAAAGAATTATACCCTACAACACGCAGCTGAAAGAATTAAAATCTATTCTAAAGAACGGTTTAACTACAAAATGTTTGATATAAATATATAGTATGGAAGCATTAAATATAAGACACTTTAAACTAATGAATGGCGAGGAGATTATCGGTCTCGTTGCTGTTAAGAATGATGACAATTTTATAATTGAAAGACCAGTAAGGCTGAATCCTAGTATGTTAGGTGGAGTTCAGTTTGTAGCTTGGTTTCCTTTCAGTGATGCCAAACAATTTAAAGTTTTTAAGAGCGCGATTTTACAACATGTTCCTGTAGCAGAGTCTATAAAAGAAACATATGTGAACTTCTCTCTTAAAATGGATAGTCCAATTCAAACTGTACAGACTAAAACAGACCAGGAGCTCTTATACGAATACGAGAGCCGCCTAGCTGGTAATACTGACTACTTTGATGAGGACCCACTTGATGAGCTGGATGATAAAAGAATACTACATTAATATAGTATCCTCTACCGCTCCGGGTGTTAATATATTATACCATAAAAACAGGCAAATGTAAAGGGTTATTTCACTTTTAGGTGAAAATAATTTAATTTAATTTATTCCTTTACATTTACACCAAAGTATGGTATAATAGTATATTATGGAGAAAATAAATATGACCAAGGTCAAACCAAAAGATAAACCACATTACGTTAACAATCGAGAATTCTCTGAAGCAGTCATGGATTATGCTATTAAAGCACGTGACTGTAGACAAAAAGAGAAGAAAGTTCCTACAGTTCCAGATTACATCGCAAGATGTTTCATCAGAATTTCTGAAGGATTGTCTCACAGACCAAACTTTGTTCGATATACTTATAGAGAAGAAATGGTTATGGATGCTGTTGAAAATTGCTTAAGAGCAATTGGTAACTATAACATTGAAACCGCTACAAGAACTGGAAAGCCTAATGCATTTAGTTACTTTACACAAATATGCTACTTCGCATTTATTCGTAGAATAACTAAAGAAAAGAAACAACAAGATATCAAATTCAAATTCATTGAGAAGATGGGTATAGAAGATTTTGTTGCAATGGGAATGGACGGCGAAGGAGCTGAACAAACAATGGCTTATGTTGATACATTAAGACAAAGAATTGGTACTATACGTACTAAGGATGATGCCATTAAGAAATTTGCTAAAGAGGAGAAAAAGCGAGAGAAAGAAAAACTCGAGCTGTTTATGTAATGAAAAAAGTAAGTACAAAACAAAATCAAAGACATATACGTCTTATGAAAAAAAGAACAAGAAAGACTGAAATAAGAAAAGAGCGAAGAGAAGAAGTAATGTCTCAAATGCTTATAATCAAACAGTCTCATAAAAGAATAGCAAGAACTCAGAGAAGAATGATGAAACTTGCAAAACAAGCAGCAGCTGTACAACAGAACCGACCTCTATGAAAGTAGCAATATTGAATGACACACATTGTGGTGTCAGAAACAGCAGTGATATATTCTTAAACTATCAAGAACGCTTTTATGAAGAGGTATTTTTTCCTTATCTAAAAGAACATGACATCAAGCAGATATTACATTTAGGAGACTATTATGAACATCGTAAGTTCGTTAATTTCAAAGCTCTTAATCAAAATCGTAAGCATTTTCTTGAACCTTTGCGTGATGCTGGTATTACTATGGATATCATTCCTGGTAATCATGATGTTTATTTTAAAAATACTAATGAGCTATGTTCCCTCAAAGAACTCTTAGGTTATTTTACATCTAACGTAAACATTGTAATGAAGCCAACTGTATTAGACTATGACGGTCTTGGAGTTGCAGTTATACCATGGATTAATAACTCAAACTATCAAGAGTATGTCGATTTCGCATTAAATTGCAAAGCACCAATATTAGGAGCTCATTTGGAATTGAAAGGATTCGATTTAATGGCAGGGATGCCTAATCCACATGGTATGAATGCTGATATCTTTTCAAGATTTGAAATGGTTTTATCAGGTCATTTTCATACTAAGTCAAATCAAGGTAATGTAACGTATCTTGGTTCGCAAATGGAATTCACCTGGGCTGATGTTGATGACCCTAAGTTCTTTCACGTACTCGATACTGAAACAAGAGAAATCGAAGCAGTAAGAAATCCAATAACCATATTCAAAAAGGTTATATATGATGATGCTAAAGTAGATTATGACAAAGTAGATGTAAGTCAATATGAGAAACATTTCATTAAACTGATTGTTATAAATAAAAATGACTTGTATATGTTTGACAAATTTGTTGACAGATTACAGAATATAGAGACATACGAACTTAAGATTGCAGAATCTTTTGAAGAGTATCTAGGAGAAAGCGTTGAAGACGAGAAAATATCTCTTGAAGATACTAATCAACTTTTAGATTCATATGTCGAAGCTGTAGATACTGACTTAGACAAAGAACATATCAAAATTGAATTGAGAAAGCTTTACACAGAAGCTCAAAACCTTGAGGTTGTATGATACATTTTAAATCATGTGAATGGAAGAATTTCCTATCCACCGGTAGTGACCCTATCAAAATCCAATTAGATAAGACACCTACAACATTAATCGTTGGTCAGAATGGAGCTGGTAAATCAACTTTACTTGACGCTCTTTCGTTTGGTTTATTTGGTAAGCCACATAGAGATATAAAGAAAGACCAAATGATTAATAGTATCAATAAAAAAGGTACTGTTGTAACAGTTGAAATGATGATTGGAAGTCATGAGTTTAAAATTGTAAGAGGAATCAAGCCAGGTAAGTTTGAAATCTATCAGAACGGCAATCTTATTAATCAAGCATCTAATGCAAGAGATTATCAGAAGTTCTTAGAACAGAATATACTTAAACTCAATCATAAATCTTTTCACCAGGTAGTTGTACTTGGTTCATCTTCGTTTATACCATTCATGCAATTGCCAGTATGGTCAAGAAGAAATATTATAGAAGACCTATTAGATATCAACATCTTTTCAAAGATGAATATGCTATTAAGAGAAAGAAACTCTAAAATAAAAGAAGAGCTTACTGATGTTAGTCATCAAATCGATATCTTTAAAACTAAGATGGATTCGCAAAGCAAATATATCAAAGACCTACAAGAGTTAAATGATGACCAGATACAGAACAAAAGAGATTCTATTGATATCCATAAAAAAGACATTAATAACTTATTTGATGAAAGTAAAACTCTTGGAAAGAATCTTACTGCTTCAATATCAGCTGAAGAAAAACATACAACTGAAATAGTAAAGAAAATGTCTCAATTAGATTCTTATGACATGTCGTTTAACGATAAGATAAAAGGATTAGTTGAAGAGAGTAGATTTTATGAAGACAACGATACTTGTCCAACATGTGACCAGGATATAGATGAAGAACTTAAGATTCAAAAGATAGAATTAGTCAAATCTAAAGCTCAGGAAATACAAAAGGCAAAAGGTGACTTAAGCAAAAATATAGCTGATATGAGAACTGAACAACAAGCAGTATCTAATAGCTTAAATTCACTCCGTCAGAAACAACAAAAGATAAATAGTAATAACGACGCAATTACTTTAATTCAAAAAGAAGTCAATAAAGTCCAAAAGGAAATCGATAACTTGCAAGGTCAAACTGGCGATGTATCAAAAGCTAAGAAAGACTTGACTGACTTAAGAAAGAATAAAGATAAGTCAACTGAAAAGAAACTTGAATATGTAGAAGAAAGAACTTATAATGAAGTCATAGGAGAAATGCTAAAAGACACTGGTATAAAAACTAAAGTAATCAAGCAATATTTACCAGTGATGAACAGGTTAATTAATCAGTATTTACAGATACTTGATTTCTTTGTATCGTTCCATTTAGATGAAAACTTCAATGAAACTATAAGGTCAAGGCATCGTGACTCATTTAATTATGCATCATTCTCAGAAGGTGAGAAGCAAAGAATAGATTTATCTCTTCTTTTTACCTGGAGACAGATAGCTAAAATGAAAAATAGCGCAGCGTCAAATCTACTCATATTGGATGAAACATTCGATTCAAGTTTAGATATTGATGGTATCGATAATCTTACAAGGATACTCGATACTCTGGAAGACGGAAGTAATGTATTTATTATATCGCATAAAGGCGATGTATTAGAGAATAAATTTAGAAGTAAGATAGAGTTCTTTAAAGAACGTAACTTTTCTAAGATTAAATAAGTCATCGGAGCTGTAGTTCATATTGGTATTGAACGGCCTCTTAGCTAGGCAGGTTGCTGGTTCGAATCCAGTCAGCTCCACCTTAAGTGAAAATAATTAGCACTCTTAACACCTTTCAAAAATTATTTTCACCAAAGTCGTTTACATTTGCGCTGAACTATGGTATAATATACATATTAAATCAAAAAGATAAGGAACCTCAATGATTAAACACAAAAGCACCCTCGCAAAACTAATGGCTAGAGAAAACATTACTGTGCAATATGGTAATTACCAAACAGCTTGGTTTGACATTAAAGACAGAATACTTGGATTACCTATGTGGAAAGACATGGGTAAAGACGTAAGTGATTTGCTTATTGGCCATGAAGTTGGTCATGCATTATTTACACCATTCGAAGGCTGGCATGATAGCCCTGAAAAGCTAGAAGGCTGTCCTCGTTCTTATATTAATGTTGTTGAAGATGCACGTATCGAAAGACATATTAAAGAAGCATACGTTGGTCTAATAGGTCCTATGCAAAGAGGATATAGGAAACTGTTTGATGATGGTTTCTTCGGTGATACTCAGTCCCTCGAGTGGGATGAAGTTAAGTTGATTGATAAAATCAATTTGCACGCTAAAGTAGGGAATCTGCTTAATGTACCTTTCTCTGATGATGAGCAAGTGTATATGGATAGAGCTATGAAAACAGTTACATTCGAAGACGTAACTAATCTAGTAAGAGACATATTAGATTACACTAAAGAAAATCAACCAGAATTACTTAACCCACCTGCACAAGGCGACCAGCAAGAGTCAGACCTTAATGAAGAAGACCAAAAAGATGAGCAACCTCAAATAGGTCATGATGATATGCAAAGTTCAGATGAAGAAGAAGGTGAGGTTGAATCAAACCAAAAAAGCGACAAATCACAAAAAGCAAATAAAGATAAAGAAGCCGAAGTAGAAGAAGATACAGATACAGAAGGTAAAGGCAAAGTAGAAGAAGATGTATCTGAAACTGATGAAAACTTCAGAAGAAAAGAACATACTCTTTTAGATACTGATGACCATGGCCACCAAATCATGGTTGGTAACGAATTCAGCAAACAAGTCGCTGATAAGATTGTTACACCTTACAAGCAATTAGCTAAAGAAAGAAAAGAAAGAATTTTAGAAAATGCGGATTGGTTAAATGACGTAGTTAAAATGGATGAGACTGATTATTGGTATGACAAAAGACCACAAGCTCTTAACTATGACGAAATACTAAATAACTATAAAGGATATATTAAAGACGTTAAAAGGAATGTTAACTTCGCAGTTAAAGAATTCGAAATGAGAAAAGCTGGATACAGATATTCAAGAGCTCAAACAGCAAAAACAGGTTCTATCGATGTTAACAGATTATGGTCTTACAAAACTAACGATGATATTTTCAGCAGAGTAACAAAACTTGCAGATGCTAAAAATCATGGTATGTTTATGTTGATTGATTTTTCAGGTTCAATGAATGATATTATGGGAGATGTTTTAGAGCAGCTTATCCATTGTATCGTATTCTGTAAAACAGTCAATATACCTTTCGATGTTTATGGTTTCACAAATCAAAATAAAGCTTTAGGTGGCGGATGGAATGGAGAGAGAAATATTCTTCCAAAAGATTCAGAAGTTGACCATGGTGGATTATCACTACCTCAACTTATCACTTCAACTCTTAAAAAGAAAGATTATGACGAAGCATTACAATCACTATATACAAGAATGGAATTCTGTAAAGATGACTGGACTAATAGAGAAAGAATGATTCTTAGTAAGAACGAAGAGTATGGTTCTACCCCACTGAATGAGGCTCTGATACACAGTCACAAGATGATTGATAGATTCAAAAGGGCTAATAATGTGGACAACATGAACCTCGTCGTGATATCTGATGGTGATGCAAACGGATTAAGAATTGCTAAAGACAGAGAACTAAAAGTCGAAAGAACTAATTCAGGCAGTTATGGCGGAGCAGTAATAAACATTATGGGAAAAAACGTCAAGCTAAAAGACACAAGAAGAGAAGGTACTAAAGGACTATTAGAAAACTTACAGAAAAAGTTTGGTCTTACTACAATCGGATTCTTCCTAGCTGATAATGGTCATAACTTTAAATACAAAATCTCTGACTGTGATGATGAAGCATATTGGGGCGAAGGCATGAAAAAGTATAACAGAGAATACGCAAAAAACAAATGTGTTACGTTTAAAGACGAGCTAGGATACAATGAATTATACATTGTTAAATCTTGGAAAGGCGCATTAGCTACTGACGCTACTGAATTCGAAGTTCATGAAGACGCTTCGAAAGGTCAATTAACGTCAGCATTTAAAAAATACAGTAAGTCTAAAAAGCTTAACAAAACATTATTAACTAACTTCGGAAAGGCCGTCGCAGAATGAACAACACTATTCTGCAAATTATTTCACCTCAAAGTGAAAATAATCCTTTACATTTACGCCAGACTATGGTATAATATACATATATAAACGATAAGGAGAAACTATATTATGAATAACGTGAAAAAATCTACCCAGATAATTCTCAAAGAACTTGCTACCAGATACCCTGATAGTACTCAGTTCAGAAAAAACATAATCGTCGAGATTGGAAAATCTTTCGGTTACACAGGTAAAGATTGGGACCCTTTAATGCAAAAAGATAACAGAGTCAAAATTGGTACATACGATTTGGCTGGACTTATTGAACCATTAAGAGAAACAATGGTATCCAACAGCGTGGTTAAAATGCCGCAATCAGCAGCTCAAATGCAATCAATAGTAAACGAAGAAAAAACCTTCGCAAAAGTAGACAATACTTTTATTCCATGGGGAGCATACACTGACATCGTAAAGATTGTCAAATCAAATATGTTCTACCCAACATATATCTCTGGTCTATCAGGCAATGGTAAAACATTCATGGTAGAACAAGCTTGCGCTAAAGTAGGCAAAGAGTTTATCAGAGTTCAAATCAATCCTGAAACAGATGAGGATGATTTACTTGGTGGCTTTAGACTTATCGATGGAGAAACAGTTTTCTCTAAAGGTCCAGTTCTTAAAGCAATGGAAAATGGAGCTATCCTCTTACTTGATGAGATTGATAGAGCAACAAACAAAATTATGTGCTTACAAGGAATCCTTGAAGG
>TARA_B110000444_G_scaffold141206_1_pt1 | contig 13656 bp, 12 predicted proteins | sample TARA_B110000444 | Tara Oceans TARA_B110000444 (sample SAMEA4398370) | marine metagenome | biome: Polar Biome; feature: [SRF] surface water layer (ENVO:00010504); material: water (ENVO:00002006), including particulate matter (ENVO:01000060) such as... | depth 5 m | reverse complement strand
ATCACAACATCTGCATTAAATTTCTTAATCATTCGAAAAATCTTTTGGTAGTCATTTGGATTATACTCCAAATCTCCATCTTGAAATAATATATAATCTCCTTCTGAATGTTTAAGGCCTTCTCGTACAGCACCACCTTTACCAAGATTCTTACCTAATTCGATCAGTTGAGAATATAATTCAGGATTTTCCTTGAGAAGTTTTTTTGAGTTATCTGTCGAACAGTCATCAACAATAATTATTTCTAAATCAGCTAGGCCGTTTTTTTGATTATTTACTCTTTTTAATAAATTAATAATAGTATTTTCTTCATTAAATATTGGAATAAGTATTGTTACTTTCATTTACAATGTTTATTTTACTCAAATAAACTTACAAACCTTTAGATTCTTAAATTGCTACCTTACTTGTCTTTTTTATCATATAATGTTTTATTATCATAAAAATAATTAACCATGATTTTAAAATATCAAAACTTACTATATTTTTGATAAGCTTTATGACTATAGGCTTTCTAAATGCATTTCACTGGGAACAGCTTTATAATACACAGCTGATTCAAGGATCGTACGATGTTATTGATAGAACCCCTGCATGGAGGGTTAATCAAAGTAGGCTCATGGGTCCCTCGATACTCAAAATTATGACTCTTGCTGGTATTTCAAAGTGGTGGTCAATGAGACTGTTTACAATATTTTTTGTACTCATTAATAACTTTTTATTTGCTAAATGTATCTCAATATTATCAGATTCAAAATACCATATTTTAAACTCTCTCTTAGTATTAAATGCATTTTTTATAATTTCCCAGGATGTTTGGTTGTATGTTTGGGATTTTATTGATGTTACCTTTTTTATTCTGTACGGATTTATAATTCTTAAAAAAGATTTTATAAAATTTCTACCTTTTATTAACTTTTTGCATATTTTCAATAGAGAAACTGCTCTGATAATGGCTTCCTTTTTTATTATTCGGCTTTTCTTAGAAAAAAATAAAAATATTAAACATTTAATAAAAGATAGATTATTTTACTGGTTATCATTTAATTTTTTATTTGGTGTGAGTTATACATATTTTTCAAGAAAATTACTCTTTATTAAGCAATCAGAACTTACTGGTGGAGGTCAAGATTTAAATAATAATTTCTTAGGAGGTAATTGGATTACGCCTAGCCTGAATTACAGCACCCTATTTAATGGAGAAACAGTTTCGAATTTTATAATTTTATTTTCTGTTTTTCTAGTAGTAATTACAATAATTAGAAAATATAGTACCTTTAACACTCCTGAGAAATATTTAGCATTATCAACATTATTAAATATTGTTCCAGTTTTTTTGTTTGGCATTTTTATAGAAACAAGACAATACTTTCCATCACTAGTTACACTTACTTATCTAATATTCTCTGTGTACAATTCAAATTCTGTGAAAGAGTAGGTTTTACAAAACTTATATTTTAGGCTTCAAAAAAAGTGAATGCACTTTTTAAAAAAGTTTCCTCATTACTAAATGCATAATCGAAATTTTCAGGTTTCCAATTCTTGTCAAAATAAAAGTCATGAGGAAATGCATCGAAATGCCACTTTGTAAAGTTAATAAGTCTTAGCCGTATAAGAATCTTTCCTAAAGTTTTGAATATTTTAGGACTTATATTTAACTTAAAAACTTTTTTATTCACTTCTTTTGCAAGGATTTCAAGGTGTTCAGCAAGTGGTTTAGGATTTGGGGCTCCAGCAGCCCACATACCATGGAGTCTTTTTTCTCCAACATGTAAAATAAGTTTTGCAAGATCACTAACCTCTACAAACTGAATAATTTGTCTTCCATTGTTAGGTAGTGGGATTGGTATGTTGTATTTAATAAGTTTAAAAAATATTTCGAAAATTCCTTTTCTATTTGTTCCTAAAATGGTTCTAGGTCTGATTATTGCAAAATTTTCTGTAAATAAATAATTTTCAATATTTCTTTCTGTCATAATTTTAGTTTCTGCGTACAAGTCTAAAGGATTAAAGCTAGTTGATGAATCTACTGGGATTTTAGAAGGATTTCCATAAATACCACTTGAACTGATATATACAAAAAAAGTGTTCTTTAGTTTTGAAACTTCTTTAATTAGGTTTAAAGAAGTAATTACATTTGTCTGGTACAACTTGTCTTCCTCGCCTTTAAAGGGAAGAACTGATGCAGTGTGAATAATTAAATCAAAATCTTTTAATTTATTCTTGCCATTTTTTAAATATTCATCAATAGAAGTTGTCTCGTAAACAAAGTTTGAATATTCTTTTTCAGGTATTTTAATATCAAGTGCAACAACTTGATTTAAAGTTTCAGATAGAATTTTACTTATTTGCAAACCAAGAAAACCAGATGATCCTGTTAGTAATATTCTTAAAGACATAGCTCAATGATAAATCTTATATTTTTTTATTTATCATTCAGAACAACATTACTATTAAAATTAGAAATTTAAATATTTATGAAATTAAAACAAAATACTGATATGAAGTACAGTATATTTTTGATTGGAGGCAACTCTGTAATTGGAAAATCTATAGTTAGAGGCTTGCTAAGTAGATTTAAAAATTTTTCTGTTGAAATTATTTCTTTTATTAGATCTGAAGAAAATGATGACATTATTGGTGAAAAAATAATAGTAAGTAATTATGTTGAAACTATTGAATTGATTAGGAACTATAAGCCAAACGAGGAATCAAAAAAGGTAGTAATAATAAGTTTTGGAGTTTTAGTTGAAGAAAGCAAAAATCTTAATTTTAAAAAAAATCTAAAACACCACCTTGATGTAAATACTTTTCAATACATTGAACTTCTCAAAAACCTAATTCTCTTTAAGAACTTAACTGAAATACATATTGTTTCGAGTATCTTGGGAGATTTTATTAGGCCAAGTCTAATGTCTTATTCAATATCAAAAAACTTACTTGAATTAATGGTGGAAAATTTAAATTTATCAAAGAAATTAACAAATAGAATATTTATATGGAAACCAGCATTTGTTTATTCAAAATTAAATAAAGGAAGAAAGCCTACACTCCTCAAAACTGATCCAGAAAAAATTAGCAAAGTTGTTTCAAAAACAGTTAGAGGTGGCAAGCATTACATACCAAAAGTAAGTGTTTTTTTTACTTCCGTTGCAAAGTTTATGTCTCCATTAATTAAATTGATTGATAAAAAATACTAGTTATTTTTATATATAATCTAAGAGCTTGAAAGCCACCTTTTCATTAAGATTTCATTTAAAACCATAACTACAGCTTGTGGATTCCCCCACGGTGCTTCAGGTAGTAAAGATGCATCACAAATTTTAACTCGTGGATCTATTTTTAATTCTCCTAAATTACCTATGTCTTTTGACTTACTTAAGGGTAGAGATCCAAAGATGTGGACAGTAGTCATTGGAGATAATTTATTTTTAGGCCATAAATTTACTACATTTGCAGAATTTAATAATTTTTTTAATACAGAAAATCCATCTTTAATTTTTTTTCTATCATTTTTATTTATAAAGCAAAAAGGTATCAACTTACCCCCAATATTTAACAATTTTCCTTCTGAACTATCTAAAACAGTACTACTAAAGTAACTAACTAATTTTTTTTCATTGGGAAAATCTTTTAACTTTCCTAACGAGGCTAATGTTGCCTTTACGTATGGGTAGGTAGATACTGAGTAGCCAAACTTAAATTTGTAATCTCTTGTCCAAGACTGAAAGGGAGGAAACAGATCTCCATCATTCACTTCATCTTCATACTCAACAACTGCTCTATTCATGGGATGAAAATTAAAATATGTTTTATTATTTAAAAGTCCAGAATTTTTCAAAATTTGAGGAGTACCGACCGTTCCAGCCGAAATAACTACTTTTTTTGCCTTTATATTATGTTTACTATATTTTGAATTAGTTTCAATATCTATAATATTTTTACCTAGTTTTATTTTTTTTACTTTAAAATCAACGACTACATCTAATCCTTTTTCTTCGGCAACTTTTAAGTACGTTGCCTGCATGCTCATATGTTCTTCTACAGGTTCATATTTCCTCCACCTTGGAACTTCTTCACAAATTAAATTTTGTTTTTTTGAACCCTTTATTAATGCAGACTGAATATTATTGTATGTTCCTTCAGGAGATTTCTGTACTGATAGAATATTCTCTACCTTTTTTTCATACTTGATCCACTCTTCTTCTTCAATGTTGCTTTTTTTAAGTATTGAACTTCTATAAGGCTCTGTAAGTTTAAAATATAATCCACTATTTACCTCGCTGCCTCCACCATATGTTGACCCTTCTGCAAAGAGTATTGGAATATTACCGTAACAAAAACTCATACCCTGGTCCTTAAATTGATTATTTGTCTGGTTTAAAGAATGGTGTTCTATTGTACCTGGAGGATAAAATGAGCCTGATTCAATTAAAACTACACTTTTACCTGCTTCAATAGAACGTAAAGCAGCGATTGCCCCTCCTGGGCCACTACCTATGACAGCTATGTCATATACTTTATTTTGTAAGCTGTTATCTTCTTTTTTGTCTTGTTCTTCTTTCAAAGAAATACTTCCTGATTCAAATACTAATATCACTGTTCCTGCAATGAACTTAAAGAGTATGAATCTACTGTTCAAACTTACAAGAAATTTAATAGGTGACAATATTTTTAATAAAATTAAATACGAGAACAAAAAATATTTTATGAAGCCGGTTTTGGATATTCTGATATGAACAATTTCACATTTATTAAAGGTAGGCTTATAACCTAAATATTTTACAATTTGATGAAGATAATGAAATTTAAATTTTTTCATAAAGCAATTATAGATATTTAGAAATTAACTGTAATCCTTAATATGGGTAAATAAAATTTAATATTGGTATAATTTTTCTATGTATTGTATTCATTTTGATCGTAGTATTTAAACGTGGATGGAATATTACCTGCAGCAGGTTTAGCTAAACGAATGAAAGGTATTCCAAAATTTTTACTTCCAATCGATAGGGATTACAAATCATTACTAGAAGTACATATATCAAATTTATCTAAAATTTGTGATAAAATCTACTTACCGACCAGACCAGAATTAGGACCTATAATAAAATCCTTGGATCTTGATTTAGAAGATATAGTTATCGCTGAAATGGAAACAACCACGATGTGCGAAACAGTTTCAAAAACTCTCAATTTATCAGAATCCGAAAATTTTATATTAATTATGCCCGATACATATTTTTTTGGTGAACAGCCTTATCAAATGCTTGACTCTGAAACCGATTTTTGTAATTTAGCTTGTTGGAAAATAAGAGATGAGCAAAGAGGAAAGCTCGGTGAGGTAAAGATAGATGAAAAAATGATCATCCGTGCCATGGTGGACAAACAGTCCGATAATGGATACGAATATTCGTGGGGAGCTTTAACTTTCAACAGATTGCTTTCAAAATATATTAAGAATGATGAACCTCATATTGGTTATGCAGTAAAGAATGCAATGGAAAATGGTGAAGAAATATACGCTTCTCTTGTTGAGGGTAAATATTATGATTGTGGTACTCCATCAGAATATCTTGAACTCTTAGAGGAGACCTTATTAACCAAATAAAAACTAATTTTCAAATAGTAGTTCCTTTTTATGATGATGACAAAAACTTTGAAAAATTTGTAAAAACCATACACTCTATGGATCTCAATGAAAATACTTTTATTTTTTTGGATAATGGTTCAACAAGCGATTTTATCTCTAGCTATGACCTTGGAGAAAAAAGAGGTATTAAAATTGTCAAATCCCCCAACAACCTTGGGTTCGGGGGGGGGATCTCGTTTGCATCTAAATTTGTTGAAAAAGAATTTATTGCTTGGATGCCTGGTAATTTAAAAATAAACCCGAAAGATGTTTATGAAATATTACAACAACAAAACCTAAGTAATAAATACATATATATAAAAGGAAGAAGAGGAGGGAGGCCATTTATTGATGCTTTAAAAACACGTATTTTTGGAGTATTGGTTAGTATTTTCTTTAATAAATATATTTATGATGCAGGTGGAACCCCGAATTTAATTCACAGAGATTTTTTTTCTATCACTAAAGACTTTCCTAAAGATTTTACGTTTGATATTTTCGTATACTATTACTGTTTGATCAACAAATTAACAATTAAAAGACCGAAAATAAAATATACAACAAGGCTCTACGGTCAGTCTCATTGGCAGAAAGGTATCTTAAGTGAAATAAAACTAACACTTGATGTATTTAAATACAAGCAAGAATGGAAAGAAATTTCAAAAATTAAATTTTAATTATTATTTTACAACAAAGAGTATACTTTTTTAACAATGACTAAAAATTACCTTCTAGCTATCGCCAGTTATAAAGATGAGTGGAAACAAAACTTTTTTAACACAGTTGTCTCCAAAAGAAATAAAGAGTACTGTAAGCTTCACAATTTAGAATATATAGAAATTACAAGTGACGTTAACCCCATAAGAAATCAGTATTTCTGGTTTACCAGTTTTAAGCATGAAGAAATAATTAAAAATACATTGAAAGAAGGTGACGGACTTATCTCAATAGATGCTGATGCAATAATAATTGATATGGAGAAAAGCTTACTTCCACCAAATGGTAAAAACTACGCATACTCTATAGATACCGCTAACACGCATTGTATGGGGTGGTCTTCTTTTATAAAATCAGATTGGACCACAAACATGCTGAGTTTAGTCAATAGCCAAGAGAGATATGATTCTCTAATCGATAAAACATACTTTCATGAGGGTAAAGGAACTGAAGATAGTTTCTGGAGAGAGTTTGCTGAACAAGCTTCTTGGTATTCACTTACAGGAATAAAAAGACATTCAAATGAGTCTTTTTGGAATCTTCCTAACTTTGGCTGGCATAGTGCCAAAGATGAGTGGACAGTATATTCGCTAGATGAACTCCACAAAAATGTTCATATATTTCCTTCTGAATATAATGTTACCGAATTACACGGAGAATCATTTGGGGTAAATTACATAAATAAGGTCAAGTATAAAGACGTAGTAATTAGACATTTTGCAGGTGGACAAAAATGGAGACGTGAATGGAATAATACAAAATCAATTTATTTTAGGTTCCAGAAAGTCAATCCTTATAAATATATAAACATTTATAAAATTAAGACTTTTTTGCAAAAACTTAAAGGCTATGTTCAATCTAAACTTAATATCAATTAATTATTTATTGAATAACTTAACAAAAATATCATAATCTTTATTTATTCTTTTATAATTATCAATCTCATCACAAAATTTATATAAAGCGCCATTACAAAGTACGACGTCTGGTTCTTTAGACATTAACTCATCAAAAATTTCTTTTTTTGTTGTATTTTCTGGATTATCAAAGAGATTTATTTCATTTATAAATAAGAGGATTGGATGATTTACATAGGAAACGTTTGGAACGTCAAGATAATATAAAATCAAATGATGATCTAAAGCAAGAACTGTTGAACTACTATCAACATCATATTTTGTCTGTAACTCCCGCGCGATTCCCTGGAGCATGTAATTATCTTCGATGGTGTCAAAGTTTTGTATATTTTCAAAAGACTTCTGGTAGGAACTCTGAAATATAGAGAGGCTTGTAATAAAAACAAGAGGTAACAAGAATTTTATTGATATATTCTCTTGTAAGTTAATAATATATAAACAAAATAAGTAAATTAGAAAATTGTACCTTCCGGGAGCCGGACCGATAAAAAACATATGTATTAATCCTCCTATAAAGAAATAAGGGAGTGTTGATAAAGTATTTGCTGCAGAATAGCTTCTAAAGCTACTTAAAGCTAAGTATCCAATGAAAGCTGTAATAAAAAGGGCTGCTCCTGAAAGTAAGATATTGTAACTATAGAGTCCTCGAAATGTATCAATAAATCCATATAAAAATGCAACTATTCTCTCTCCAGAAGACTCCGTTGTGTAACCTAATGGGATTTGTATATTGGCAGTAAGATACACTCTTAATAAGTCATTAATAAAATAGATGAATAGAAAAAATAAGTGCGGTATTGAGAACCCAATAAAAAAGCGGATTAACTGTTTTCTATATTTTGAATAGACATAAAAAGTAGCAGCTATAAAAAATACAACTGTTCCATGGTTAGTGAGAGTTGCTAGAGAAAAAAGAATGCCTAGAAAAAGGAAATCTGTATCTTTTTTTCTCTCTAATAGATAAATGCCTAAAGCAATTGAGAGTAAAGAAAAGTGCTCAGAATATGCAATTTCACCATAATATTCAATAGATAAGATGGAGGTATAAAGTAACAGTCCAGCAATTATATTAGCTTTTTTTCCTTTTAGTTGTAAGGTGCTGAACATAAGGATTGTCAAAACTAATAAAGGAACGTCGTGTAAAAGTTTTACAATTCGATAATCACCATTACTTAATAGATCAATAATACTGTAGATGTAGAAAAGAAAAACGCCTTTAGCTTCTAGTTGGAACTCATAAGGTAAGTTTCCTCTATTGATATCTTGGCCCATACTAAGATATGTTGAGATTTCCCATCCTATCACTTCTTTACTTAAATAAACCTGTTGAAGAAAAAAGGAAAGAAGCAAGACCCCTAGCAAAACAAACTTCATATTAATTTTTTCTATAATTTCTATATTTGTAATAAGAGGAGCTAAAAAGATGCAGGCTAAGGTAAAGATTTCAACAACAGAGTTCTCTGCAACTAATAATATATATAAATTTAAAGTTATTAAGAAGAACAGGAGTAGAGAAAGTCTCTCTTTCCTAAAAAAGTAAAACATAAAATTAATGAGAGAGAGAACTACTAACGCGTAAAAGTAAATTACTTTATTCTGAGCAAGAGCAATAGAGGTAACCCCTTCATTAGTAGAAGCTCCATAAATAGTATTGAGACATTTAATGTTCTCAAAATCTGGAATAATTGGAATATCAACAGAAGAGAATAATAATGAGTCTACATCAAGAAGGGTGGTGTCTATTTCTTCAATAGTAGAACATGAAGTAACTTCTGATAAGGAATTTTTTGAAATAGCGTTATTAAAAAAAAAGACTTGTATTAACGAAGTGAATAAAAATAGAAAGATGGATGACTTAATAAAGAGATCGTATACATTATTTCTTTGATTTGTATTCATTTTTTGATTATCCTTTTTAATATTTTTTTTGGATAGATTACTCTTTTCAGATATAAATAATAATTTGAGATATTTACTTTATTACTTAACTGACTAAAAAAAGTTATCCTATATTTATCATTTGTCGATTTAACATAGAAAGCATCTCCATAGTGTGTAAAACAATCAATATTTGTAAAAACTCTAACAAAATCATATTTTTCTAAATATCTATCAATATCTTCAACTAAAGCATTGTCCTCATATAAGTATTTTGTATTAATCTCAGTAAAAATAAATTCTACTTTTTCTAATTCTTCTCCAAAACCTTTTAATACTTCAAGTTCAAAACCTTGAACATCTATGACTAGAAAATTTAATGTGCTCATTCCAAGTGAGTCAAAACGTTTAATTAAGATTTCTTCAGTATCATCGAAGCTAATATTTGGTTGCACTTTTAAATGTACATCTGGTGATAAAACTGATGAACTTTTTCCCTGATTGCCAGTTGACTTATAAATAATTTTATTATCATTTGAGGAACCGAGTCCAAAATTGTGGCATTCAACATTTTTCTCATCTTTTACATTCTGAATAAGTTCATCAAAAATATCTTTTATAGGCTCAAAGAAGATTATTTTTTCAAAAGTAAACTTTCTGTAATGAATTATTTCTAGACCATGATGAGCTCCAACATGAATCACTCCATCAATCTTATTTGAGAATTTATTTAGAAAGTAAGGAATCATTATCAAATTTTAACACTTGAAAACATATAAATTTGATTATGATGATTTTATGAAAATTAGCTTCATTGATTTTTGGACAGGCTTTAATGAAAAAAATAATTTCTTCACCAATTCGTTAAATGCATTGGGTCTAAAGTATAAGATTGTAAAACCTCAAAGAGCAGACGTGATCTTTTTCAGTGTATTTGGAAGTAAAAATCTAGAATTTGATAATACTAAAAAAATATTTATTTTAACTGAAGATTTTAACTTGAATAATTTTAATTTTGATTATTCAATTGCACATCAAATAAATGATGATCCAAACAACTTTAGATTACCTCTATGGATGATGTATATAGATTGGTTCAATGCTAAATCATACGGCAATCCTGAATACTTAATACCTGTAAAATATTTAAATAAAAGCAATGAATTTAGTTCGGCTGTAAAAAGTAAATTTTGTACGATTGTTTATTCTTCGGAATATTTTTTTCGTGATAAATATATAGATTTAATTTCAGACTATAAAAAAATAGACGTTTTTGGAAAAAATAAGTACGGAAACCTTTTACCTGAGGGTGAATATCATAAATTGGTTCATCTATCACAGTATAAATTTTCACTAGCAATGGAAAATGAGATTTCAAGTGGTTACCTTTGTGAAAAATTAATCCATGCAAAGATTGCAGGAAATATACCCATCTTTTATGGTGATGATTCAGCAAAAAGCGACTTTAATCCAGACTCTTTTATTCACATTACTGACTACTCCGATAAGATTCTTTTGGAGAAAATAAAAGAGATTGACTGCAACCAAGACTTATATGCTGATATTCTGAATCAGCCACTATTTAATAAATTACCAAATATTGAAAGATTCTTAGAATTTCTAAATCACATAATAAAGTGAACTAATTTATCGAAGAATTAAAACGTGAGAAAGACTTAAAGAAGTAAATTATTAGCTTAAAACCATCTCTATATCTATTTATTTGTGTTTCCCCATATACTCGAGCTTTATAGTGAACTGGATATTCTACAATTTTCTCACCACTGTAGGCAGCGCTGAACAGAAAGTCAAAATCACCAAAAGGGTCTAAATTATTCAGTTCTTCTCTCCAGCTTTTAATTTTTTTTATATGTGATCTTCGAAATACTTTTGTTCCACATAAAGAGTCGGATAATTTATTTTGTATAACTATAGAGACAGCTGATTTAAAAAATTTATTTCCAAGCTTATTCATAAACCTCATTGATTTGTCTTCAATTGGATAAATTAAGCGGGTGCCATTTACAAAATCACCATTCCCATTTTCAATTATCTCAAAAAAACTATTGAGTGTTTTTGGTTCTACTGATATATCTGAATCCAATATAGCAATTAATTCACCGGTAGTATGGTCCATTCCCTCAAATACAGCCCCCGCTTTTCCTTTGCTTGTTTGTTCAATAATCTTAATATTTAAGTCTTTATATTTTTTTTTCATTTTATAACCAACATTGATTGTGTCATCTATTGAATCAGCACATATTAAAACTACTTCGCTAAGATTTGGGATATTTGGAAAATTTTTAAATAACAATTTAAGATTTTCAGATTCATTTTTCGCAGGAACTATAACTGACTTTGTTAATAACTTCTTCTGGTTAAATATATTACTGAATAGAAGATAGTTTTTAATACCAAAATTAAATTTAAATAAAATAAGTTCAAATAATTTATTTAAAATTCTTCCTATACCTCCAAGACTAAAAGGAAAGATTTGTTTTGTGTAAAAGTAATTAAATTCAAGCCCGCATGATCTGGCTATACTTATTATTTTTTTTGAATTAATTTTAGAGTTTTTTTTGATAGAGTTTTTTAATTTTAGTAATTCAAATACCCTTATTATAAAACTCCATTTTGGGTTTACAGTAGATACAAGTATCTTGCCTGTTGGTGTTAATTTCGATTTTAAAGTAAGTAATAGTTCATAAATGTCATCACTAATTTCAAATAGGTCTGTGATGACGACAAAATCATAATAATCTTTTTCTACTTTTTTTATTTGATTGATAATATCAATTTCATTACTGCTTGAAAAGGTATCTAAATCATAAAGTCCCTTTATACCACCAATACTCTGGGGGTTCATACATATATGAAGTGTCTTTTTATCTGCGTTTAAGAATCTTTTTATTTCTTGTTCTTGCCTGTGATAAAATTCTTTTGAACTAATCTTTAAATTCATACACCATTCACTATAAGGTATTTTATAAAAAACTATAGAGATTTAAACTTTTCTCTAAAATAGCTAAAAGATTTTTCTGATTCTTCTCCTAAGGATAAAGAAACACTATCATTTCTTTTTCTGTGATAGTGATAAAAATCTTTAAACAATACAATTGATTTACCTGAATTAAGCCACAAATAAGAAATAGCTAGTGCATCTGCTGCTAATGGTATGGTTGAGTTTCTATTAAAAACTTCCATTGTGTTTATATAATTTTTTCTTGAAACTATAAAGTTACCGCAATTAAGTATCCAAAATACATTTTTATCAATAGTTATTTTTTTATCACTGTTTAATGAATCTGAGATGAGCAGAGAATTTATAATTTTTGTTTCAAGTGATAGATTTACATTATTATCATTTGAATTTAAATAATATTGATAATTATAAAAAAACTGCTTTAAAGAAGATGGGTAGTAAATGTTGTCATCATCAAAATTATTTAATATTTTAAATAAAGTTTTATCCAAATTTTTTGCTGCTATATTATCTGAATCAATTTGATAGACGATATCGTTTTTACATTTTGAAATAGCTATAAACTTATTGTCGAATGCACCAAGATTATCTTTATTTTCATAGAAGGAAATGTCAATACTTTTATTTTTTGAAATAAATTTATTAATAATCTTCTTAATATTTTTTGTTTCATTTTGGTTGTTAGAATCTTCAGAAATTACAATTTCATCTATATTTATTAACCCGATTAAACTTTTTAACAAAACTGGAAGATACTTGCTAGAAAAGTATGTCGGTATGGCTACTGATATTTTTTGCATTCTTCCAACCAGAGTAATCATGTATTTTTTTAAATATAGCTAACAAATATTTTTTGAGATTGTATATTTAGCTGAGATGAACTTTATTTATTGTTTAGATAAAAATTACAACACTCAAGCAATAATGTCTTTTTATTCACTCAACAAAGTATTAAAAAAACCTATAAAAATATTTGTAGCACATAATGAGCCGAAAACTTTAATCGCAAAAATGAAAAATTTTAATTTTATTTATTTGGAATTTCATTTTTTAGAAATTAGCAATAACCTAAACCTTCCAAATTTAAAAAAGTCTCATGTTACGGAAGCGACGTATTATAGAATGTTTGCTATAGATTTGTTACCAGTAAATTTAGAACATATTATCTATATCGATTCAGATATTTTGTTTAATAAAAATCCGGTACCACTTTTTTCAGATCTCATTACAAGTCTTCATAATTCAGAATTTACAATCTCAGCAAATACAATCGGCGAATATGAAACTGGTACGAAAGAAACAAAAGCATATTTTGACTACTTGGAAATGAATGATAAATATTTTAACGCTGGTGTACTGATATATGATTTAATCAAATATAACAAAAATCAAACAGGGCAGAAATTAAAAGACCATTTACTCAATTTCACGAAGGAAGCTAAGTATTGGGATCAAGATATTCTGAATACTTTTTTTAATGGGAAATATATTGAACTTCCAGAAACTTTAAATAATAATGTTATTACGGA
>TARA_B110000444_G_scaffold259443_1_pt1 | contig 13663 bp, 15 predicted proteins | sample TARA_B110000444 | Tara Oceans TARA_B110000444 (sample SAMEA4398370) | marine metagenome | biome: Polar Biome; feature: [SRF] surface water layer (ENVO:00010504); material: water (ENVO:00002006), including particulate matter (ENVO:01000060) such as... | depth 5 m | reverse complement strand
CACCTGCTGAGGAAGCACCTGCTGAGGAAGCACCTGCTGAGGAAGCAACTGGAAAAGAATGCCCAATCTGCAGTGCAAGTAATTCAGATGATGCAACTACCTGCGAGTCTTGTGGATTTTCCTTCTGATTACAGAGGATATTCCCAGCGAGGCCAAGTGTAGTCTCGAGTGTCGTCTGAGACGATCACGATTACCACTCTAGGAAATGTGCGCAGCGTATCCTCTAATCCAGGAACAGCAGGCGGTATGACTCCTACTCTCATGTCTACAGCCAACCAAGCATCTGGGTATTGTCGCAACCAAGCATCGACTTCGGCCATGATTCCTTCAGGCGGAACTCCTGGTCTTACGCTAGCAAGATAGCCCCAGTCCCCGGGAACTGCTCGCTCGGAATCAGAAAACAAGAATATTCTATTCTTAGGTTCTAGTTTTGCCATAAAGGACAGAGCGTTTGCTTCAGTTACAACACAAGGAGAGCCTCGCATTGGCATTGGTTGCGTGTGTTGCCAAGTCTCTCCGCTGTCGTCCATGAGATTAGCGTGTAGGGCTTGCATGTTTGAGACCTTCGCCCTGTTGTCTAAATGCGTGACAATGTTCAAGCGATGGGTTACTCCCCATTGGAGCATGAGCGGACAGTCTGCACCTCCACCAAGCCCCCCGGGTGGTTCAATGATGTTCATGCTGTTGTTCATGGTGGTAATGACATTCATGCTGATGTCGAGCGATATCAGGACCGGCATGGGTAGCTATGCTGAGCCATTCCTAAATCCCTGGTTGCCTGAAGAGCATTGGTTCGTAATAACTGTACTAATTCTCGGTTCCATCTCGATGTTTGTGAATACTGCTCTGAGAAACGTCTTCATGGACCCGATTTCACAAGCGCACATTGCACACCGTCAAGGCCAAGTTCGCAAAATGATGAATGAAGCAAGAGTTGGAAGAGACCCTATCTTGATGGAGAAGGCCCAAACACTTCAGCAGCACATGATGCCAGAACAGATGAGTGTTCAGATGGGTGCAATGAAGCCAATGATGTTCACCATGGTTTTCATTATCGCAATTTTCGCTTGGATGGGCATTATGGTCGAGTCATTCCGTGTTGACTATGTCTCACTACCTTGGTCGCCAGAATGGAACTTGATGACTGGAAAATTCCTATTCTTCCCTGCATGGATTGCAGCCTACATTTGCATGTCTGCTCCACTGGGCAGAGTTGTTGACCGTCACATCAAATTGGTGCGATATCGAACACATCCAATAGTTGCTGAAGGTCAGCGTCTGAAAGAGCCTCTACTACACCTAGTTAGTGCACCTAAGGGCCAGAAGAATGCCCAAGCATCATCCCGTCGCCGCCGCTCTGAGCAAAGGCGCAATGGTCCAAGAAAGAAGACTTCTGTAGTCGAAGAATCTGAACCCGAATCTATGAGCAACAGCTCTGCAGCTTGCCCTCAATGCGGTGGGACTATGATTGATCGTGATGGTCCTAATACCAATGTATGCAAGATCTGTCGCCATGAATGGCGGTGAGACATTGGTTAAAATCACAATTTCTGGCCATCCTGGTAGCGGCACTAGCACTCTTGTCGATGCTATTTGTGAGATTAAGGATTGGTCATCCCTCAATGGTGGAGAGATTTTTCGAAGTGAAGCCAAGAACCGTGGTCTTTCTCTCAGTGATTTTGGCGACTTGTGTGCTAAGGATTTTTCAGTCGATAAGTCCCTCGATGATATCCTAAAATCAAACATGACAAAAGTGAATGGCCCTGATGTAATGGAAAGCCGCCTTAGTGGATGGTGGGCTCATTTGTTGGAATTGAATTGCGTCCGTATTTGGATTGATGTCAATGAAACAGTCAGAGCTAACAGGGTAGTTGGTAGGGAAGGCATTAGTTTAGAATCAGCCCTTTCAGAAAACCGTAAAAGATGCGCTAAAGATTTAGCAAGATATGAGGAAATGTATGGGTTAAACCCAGAGGATAGTACCCCATACACTCATGTCATAGATGCTTCAGGCCTAACTAAGGAAGAGGTAATTGCCTCGACTTTGAAAATTTTGGAGGAAGTTCAATGATTGTACTTGACGCCGACGCAGTAACCTCTCCAGACCATGGCGTTTCTCCAGCAGACAGGAGTATTGACCAACTCTTTGACTCTGGATTTATTCTATTAGACAAAGCACCAGGGCCTTCTTCACATCAGGTCAGTGCGTGGGCTAGAGATATGATGGGTTTAGAGAAATTAGGTCACGGGGGTACTTTGGATCCTTTTGCAACTGGACTTCTACCACTTCTCTCAGGCAAAGCTATGCGCTTGACTGGCAGGATTTTGACTCACGACAAGTCGTATCTTGCTATATTGAAGGTAGGGCGTGAAGTTGAAAAGACAGAACTTGAAGAAAATATGGCCAAACTGACTGGCAAAGTCTACAATGTACCTCCTGAGATTTCTGCAGTAAGAGTACAAGTTAGAACTCGCAAGATTTCTCGTTTTGAGATTCTTGATTTCGATGGAACATCAGCGCTAACACATATAGAATGTGAAGCCGGAACTTATGTCAGGACTATGGCTAGGGATTTGGGACTTCTACTTGATACGCCTGTTGAACTCAAAGAACTACGTCGTCCATCTTCAGGCGAGTTTACACTTAAGCAAGCGATTACAATGCAACAATTAGCGGATGCATATTGGTTGTGGAAGGAGAAAGATGACTCAAGTGCAATTCTGCGTATTTTGCATCCAGTGGAAGATATGCTGAGTGCAGTGCCTAAGATTGTAATCAAAGATGGAGCAGCCGCTGCTTTATCTCACGGTGCCCCACTTCTGAGACCCGGTGTCGTTAGCATTCCTGAAGATTTAGGAGTCGGAAGTGAAGTTCTATTGGTTACGATTAAGGGAGAAGCAGTAGCTCTCGCTAACTTAGTTCAACCTAGCAAAGTAATTCCTGAAATGACTCAGGGAGAAGTAGCGAAACCCAACTGTGTTCTAATGAAGGAGGATACATATCCTCGTAGTTGGAAGAAAGCGTAATCACGCTTCGACGTACTCTTCATAGACCCATTCATCTGTTTCAATTCTAATTTTTAATTCACTCATTTGTTCCACACTCAACTTCGTCACCAGTTGGTGAAGAGCCCCCACAGCCCATACGAAGTAACCAATTCTGAATACTTCAGCATATGAAGATTCACCCACATTTTGGGGTTATCCGTCAAACGGAGCGTTTTTTGAACCCTTATTCGATCTTCTTAATCTTGGGTGGGGCGAGGAGCCCAAATACTGTCAAAAGTAGCAAAAGAACACCTGCTGCTGAAATGTAAATCGTACCTTGTCCAAATTCAAACCCATCATCCTCATCAGCGCTAGTGGAATCTTCAACAGCCTCACCTATTGGGATAACTTTCGATTCTAAGTTGTTAGTTTCATCGACTTCATCGATATTTGTTCCTCTATCAACCTCAACTTCGATAATTACACTTGAATCATCATCAGGAGCTTGCATATCACATATGACTGAGCCTAACTGTCCTGGCGCTAGGACCTGAATCATACCTGAACCGAAGGACTGACCATCGGCTGAGCATCTAACTCCAACCATGGTTGCAGTTACCTGGCCCGAATTTCGAACAAAGGCCTTGATTTCAAACAAATCACCTGCTCGAATATCATCGTCATCTATTCGGATTTCTTCAATGAATAATTCGGCAAGTGCTCTAACCTCTAAGTCGAGAATGCGTTCTACGCAATTATTCTCATCACATGCTGTGACAAGTACAGATGTGAATCCAGGAGTTGGTGCATCAATTACAATCTCACGAGTAGCCATGTCCACAGTTGCCCATGACCTGTTTGTTGTAACTGTCAAATCTTCTGCAAATGTGTCTGAATCGGTTAATGTGAACTCAACCGTGTGAACATATCCATGCTCTACTGGCACGACAGCAGGGAATTCATCAAGAACGGGCTTGTCATCGACGTTTGCAACATTTATTGTAGAAACTTCTCTCCAGTAATTGCCTGCAGAATCTGTTACAGTAGTGGTGATTTGGGCTACACCCGATGCTTCAGGAACTAGTTTTATTCTTATTTGACCTTCTGTTAAATCTACTTCAACAACATCGGTATTGGAATTTTGGAACTGTACATTCAGGTCTTCTACCTCGGTTCTATCATCACTACATCGTGATAATAGTGGGAGGATTATTCCTCCACCATCTTCTTGAAGTTCATGTGAACCAATCAGTCCACATGATGGGTCTTCATCATATTCAATAGAATAGGCACCTATAACCTCTAGATTGTTTATCACAAGGTTTACAGTTGCTGGTGAACCATCATTACCCCAGTTATACCATGACTTGACTGTGATTTCTAACTCACTATCCGTACTGTCCATGACGTGACCTATAGGCAACTGTAAATCGAATACTCCTAACATCGTACCATTGTTGTTGGAGATAGTCTCTCCATTCACAACAATAGTCCACCTTGTGGCGCTAGGTACCATCGCACTAACATCGCCGACAATACTACCCTGCACCCTTAGATGTGGGTCGTTAATATCCATCCATGCTTTAATCAAGCAAGTATCTGTAATTGTGAATCTTAGTTGTAAGTCGGAAGAAACAGAAGGTATCAACCCTTCACCAATTGAAACCCAAGCTCCTTGATTATCGAGATACTCGATTGTTACACTTCCATTTTCGTTATTATGTTCAGCATGTATTCTGCCCCATGACTGACCTGCTGGTTTTTCCAAAACCTCAGTAGTCCAAGTTCCTTGATCCGAATCGAGTCCGCAAGGCGCAGTGGACACAGAGTTTAATAATCCTGTAGTTATGTCTAAATCCATAATTGGCCACTCTGTAAATTGGTTTATAGAAGTGGAAGTAACTCTTTCTGCACCGTACCAAGGTGTACGCATGGTAATTTCTAGGGCTACAGCATCGACTTGAAGTTCCGAATCATCAGTTCCTCCATTCGATACATAATCGAGATTGATTTCTAAGTTTGAAAGGTCTTGCCAAGTCCAGTTATTGGAGTTCGTGATTGGTGTCGACCAACCATTTGTCATGTAGTACAATGCCGATTGAGTATTACTCCAGGTCTTTACTAAGTCATGGATTCCGTTGTTCACAACCGAAAACCTCGCTTTGTCTTGCTGTAATGAGTTTGGTATATCGAAATGGACAACTAATGATACGCTTTCGATATCATTTCCAGTTAGTCCTGATACATCGAAACCGCCCACAGTGATGTCTGGCCCGGTTGACCAACTGTATGCTCCATCTGGATTTCCGATTGAAGCATTCGAATTAGTCGATGTGGTGCTAGCCCAAATCCTCTGTTGATCAAGATGCTCAGGCAGAGTTATCCCCATTGTCATACGATTGTCTGCTACCATTCCGTGAACATACTGTCCATCTTCCATTCTATCTTCTGCTGTGAATGCGAGATGACGTTTGAAATCCCATTCTGAATCATTTTCCATGTCACCTTGAGGGAACATATCAACAGTTTGCGTCGAGTGTACACTACGTGCTTCAGCCAATGTTAGTGGCATGACTAGTAAAAAAATCACAAGCACGGTAAATCGGCGCATACCAGCCCCTAGTTGCAATCTAACTTCAATGGAGCGGTGTTTGAAGTCATGATTTCTAACGGAATGAGATAAATACGGCTTGACGGTGGACCAAAACAACCGATGGCTGTGATGGTGTAGCGGTTAGCACGGTAGGTTGTGGTCCTGCCAGCCCGGGTTCAAGTCCCGGTCACGGCCCCATTTCGATAAATTGGAGTGTTTTTTCCGCATTGGAAACAGGCTCCTAAGTGTGTATTAGACGCCGAAAGTTCATAACTGCGCCAGAGTCCCTGATAACTGGATGGGATGCATATGATAGAGCGTGAGCAAGTTGATTTAACTAAGAATTTTCTAGTTTCACTGTTGGAAGAACAGCTGGAAATACAACAACATGTGAATGTTGAAATAACAACTCAGCCGATTGTTCACAACGGTGACACACTAAGGCATATGGCGTCCAGAATTGTTGAAGAAGCAACAGTTGTGTCTCACCGTGGCCTAGCAAAAGATGTACTTTCACGTGCAGGAATTGACAACCACCTTCCTGCCGAACCAGAAATCAAATCCGGACATCTCAAACATGTTGGCAAAAGAGCCAAGAAAATCGCAAGAAGTGAGAGGAAAGTAAAGACTCGAAGGGCTGTACGTCGAGCAAAGTCACGACCTGCTATGGGACATGAAAATCATCCTAGAAAGCGTGCTAGGAAAATCATCCTTTGATACGAACACAAAAAAGCACAATCTCCCCCGACATCAAAATGGGGACAGTCATGGACATCGCAAATCCTAGCGAAGAGCACCAAATGCTAAGGGACATGGTACGTGATTTCGTAAAGGAACATGTTGAGCCTCAGGCCCTTGAGTTTGACCGTGAAGAGAAGTTCAATTTAGAACTGTTAAGATCACTTGGTGAACTTGGATTATTGGGCATCACTGCTAGTGAAGAATTTGGTGGAGCTGGCTTAGACGCAGTAGCAACTGTAATCGTTCACGAAGAGCTATCCGCTAGTGACCCTGGTTTTGCTTTAGCATACTTGGCGCATGCAATGTTATTCGTAAATAATCTTGAATTCAACGGTAATGATTCTCAGCGTTCCAGAATTCTTCCAAAAGTTTGTTCTGGTGAATGGATTGGAGCAATGGCGATGAGTGAGCCTGACGCAGGTACTGACGTTATGGGTCTTTCAACTACTGCAGAGCAGAGGGAAGATGGTTCATGGGTCATCAATGGTCGAAAGATGTGGATTACCAATGGTTGTCTGGATAATGAAGGAACTCCTGCTGACGTGGTATGGGTTTACGCAAGAACAGGTGTCAATGAAAAGGGTAAAGCACAATTATCTACTTTCTTAGTTGAGAATGGAATGCCGGGTTACAGTGTCGGTCAGAAGATTATCGATAAGACCGGCATGCGTGCATCCAATACAGCAGAGTTAGTTTTCGAAGATTGCATTGTGCCTGCTGAAAATTTAGTTGGCCAAGTCGGTGACTCTATGATTCACATGATGCGTAATCTTGAGATTGAACGTCTTACTCTAGCAGCCATGTCTCTTGGAATTGCTAGGCGTTCACTAGATGAAATGAATAGATATGCTACAGACAGAGTCGCTTTTGGTAGTCAAATCCGTGACTTTGGACAAATGCAGCGATACATTGGAGAATCTTGGGCTAAGTATCGTGCTATGCGTGCTTACATTTATGATACTGCTAACAATATGGGACTTGGTAATGCAGGTCAAAGATTAGATTCAGACGGTGTTAAATTATTTGCAACAACTGCTGCCAAAGAAATCGCAGATGCAGCCATACAGGTAATGGGTGGATACGGCTATGTTGCAGAGTATGTTGTCGAGAGACTTTGGAGAGATTCTAAACTTCTTGAAATAGGTGGAGGAACTATCGAATCCCACCAGAAGAACATAACTCGAGACCTTTCTAAATCACCAGAAGTAATCAACGATTGAGGCATTATACTCATTCCGCTTCAGTATTAACTAACTCTAATGTGATTGGTTTCATTCAATGTGACCCATGCTGTTTAAGTCCAGAAGGAAAAACATGTAATGTTGTGACTGGCAATACTCTGAATTGGGGTCAACAATAACTGGAGATATAATAATGAATAATTTTGAATCACTTGGACTTTCCAAGAAACTTCTCCAAGCGGTGGAGTCGGAAGGATATACGACTCCAACTCCAGTTCAGGAGCAAGCAATCCCGCCATTGCTGGCCGGTAGAGATGTTCTGGGAGTGGCGCAAACAGGAACTGGTAAAACAGCGGCTTTTGCATTACCTGTCCTCCAAGTAATGAGTAGGTCAGTACCACAGGGAAAAAGATACATTAGAGCACTGATACTCTCTCCTACTAGAGAATTAGCCGCACAAATTGGTGAGAGGTTCGCTGCATATAGTGAAAACCTCAACCTGAATCACAAAGTAATCTTTGGAGGGGTAAATCAGAATCCACAGGTAAGAGCTTTACAGAAGGGTCTTGACATTCTAGTTGCGACACCTGGGCGATTACTAGATCTCATTGGACAGAGACATATCGACCTTTCACGTGTTGAGTTTTTCGTTCTCGATGAGGCAGATAGAATGTTAGATATGGGATTCATTAGAGACATAAACAAAGTACTGAAATTACTTCCTAAAAAACGCCAAAACCTCTTGTTCAGTGCCACTATGCCTGGTTCCATTGCTGATTTAGCAGGTTCATTTCTTAATGACGCAGTTATGATTGATGTAAGTCCAAAAGAAGTAACAGTAGACCGCATCGAACAGAAAATTATGTTTATTCGTAAAGCCGACAAACGACGATTATTGGTTCAAATCATAAAGTCACAGAAAGTAAAATGTGGAATTGTGTTTACTAGAACCAAGCATGGAGCAAATAGGCTGGTGAAACAACTGGACCAAAGTGGCATCAGTGCAGCAGCAATCCATGGTAACAAGAGTCAAGGTGCTAGAACAAAGGCACTGGCAGGTTTCAAGGCAGGGCGTATCCCAATACTAGTCGCCACCGATATCGCAAGTAGAGGAATCGATGTTGAAGGAATCACCCACGTTTTCAATTATGATTTACCTAATGAGCCTGAAAGTTATGTCCATCGTATCGGTAGAACTGCAAGAGCTGGCCGTTCAGGTATTGCTTACGGTTTTTGTGACAATTCTGAATCTGGTTATCTAGTTGGAATTCAACAACTGATTGGTGCTGAAATTCCAGTTGATGATACTCATGAATTCCACTTCGAAGGGGCTATTCCTAAGCCGGGTCAAAAACCTGGTAAGATTAAGGAGAATAAGTCTCAGAAGAAGAAGAGTTCCGAGAACAAAAACCCTCGTAGTAGATCGGATAACAAACCGAATCAATACAAACGTCGTTCAAATAATAATTCCAGAGATGGCGATGACCGTAGACCACGAGGTGGAAATAATCGCACTTCACAAGGTGGAAATCGTTCAAACCGCCAAAATAATCGCAGATGATGTGAAGGAAATCACGTTATTTATTGACTAACAACCATCTATTTATTCAATATTTTCAGACCTAAGTGATGATCTAGTTTCTGTTTTTAATTAAATCCTCAATCATTTCTGGCTTGTATTTCGCTACCAAAGAAATGTGTCCTTCTCCAATTTTCAATTGTGAACTAGCATTTGGAATATGTTTTATCAGCCATTGACCATGTTCAAATGGCACCATCAGGTCCAAATCGCCTTGCCAAATTGTTACAGGTACTTCGATGTCTCTAAGATTAAACCCCCAATCCTTACAATAAACTAAACTGTCATCAATATATCCGTCAATTCCATTTTGAAGACACCGACGTATACTGCTAGCCCAAATAGTGGCTTGGCCATGGTTGTTGAGATAATCGATATCAATTTCAGGAACAAGCCCTCCTAGGGTCTCCGCTAACTTTTCATCAGCAATTGTAAACCATGATGTAGTGTTTACCTCTGCCCACTTTCGTAATTCTTCTTCTCCTAGTAAAGTGACCCTTTTATGTTCAATATTTTCTGGACCCATCTCAGAAGTTGCATCTAAATCTGGTTCCCCATGCGGTGCAACTCCTGCCAAAATCGAGGCCCCTAGGCATCTTGAAGAAAGTAGCGAAGCACAAGCTAAGGCATGAGGTCCACCGCCTGACCATCCTATAGTAAAGAAATTAGAAATTCCTAATAAATCTAGAACATCCTCCACATCTCCAGCAACACAAGCCACACTTCGTTGCGCCTTCCTATCCGAAAAGGCATACCCTGGTCTTGAGATTGCAACTAACTTCAGGTCATTTTCTACAGCATCCTCATTCCATCCTCTCCATAGTGATGCATCACTAGGGGTTCCATGATGACAAACTAAAGCCACATCTGATGTCGGGTTTCCACCTAACATCACATCCAATCTACGACCGTCTCTAGATTTCATAATTACGTATTCTGGTATTAATTCACTAGGCACATATTGTACATTTATCAATTGGCTTTAGACTTTTACCGGGATAAAATTGGACTAATGTTACGGAGTATTTTTCATGAATATGTTGAAGCAATAACTTACATATCACGATAACTTAAACTGTATCGGACTTGCTAATGTAGTTTGAGATAAGTATGCGACGCAGTTATGAAGATGAATCTGCCGAAGTCGGCACAAGTGCGATGATTATTTTCATAGCCTTGATATTGGTTAGTTCAATCATTTCTGCAATCATCGTCGGTGTCGGTCAAAATGTGTTCACATTATCCCAAAATGACGCTGAGCAAAATATTCCTAGTGCTAAAGGAATCACAAATGTAGTCGTATTGGAAGTTTTCAGTTTAGGTCCTCCCGATGAAGTTCATATTGTCTTTGAATTGCCATATATTGAACAGCCTTTGTTTGATGAAGACCTAAGTTGGAATATATTGTGCGTTCCTTCAAATCAGGGAGTCCGAGATACTATCCGTATCGATTCAGGCAACTTTGAACTCGCTACTACTTTAGATGGAGATGGTGAGACTGCCTTACCATTAGTTGAATTTGAACCAGGAGCCTATTATCGGATGATTATGGTGTTAGATGATTGTGATTTGACTGATGTTGAAACGGCTACTTTGGTGATAATGGTCGACAGAGGCCGTACTCAAGAGTTGCAGATGAACATTGGTAGTTCGCCCTATGAAGGGCAGGATTTGAATTGAGGTCTATTCATGCGTCGAAATAAAATTATCTCGGACGATGAATGTTCAATGGGGACTGGGGCGTTAATCGTGTTTATCGCAATGGTTATGCTAGCGACAATCATCACATTTACTCTGATTAACATAACTGAAAAGATCTCTCAGCATACTCAGAAAGCATCGGAAGATGTTCGCAGGAACAGTGTAAATACTGTGGTCATTACTGGTGCTTGGGTTTATGATAACCAAGATGATATGTTATTCATGATGGAGTTTGGTGGTGCTGGTGACCCCTTGGCTAGAGATGATGTACAGTACGTATTGACTTGTACTGAGCCAGATGGAACCTTTCATTACCGTTCTGCAGCACTGGGTGATTCCAACGGTGGTTCAGATATACATGTGTGGGAAATAGGCACAGATGGCCCAGAGACTCCCGGTTTTGCCGATGTGGCTAACTTTAGGCCGGGTGCACGATACTTCTTCACCCTTGATGGGGGAACTCAAGACAGTCCAGGTGGAGCTGCTGGTGAATGCGGCCCCCCACACCTCGACACGCATGGGATTAGTGCTAATCTTTACATTCACATTCCAAGTGGTCAATCGACTCATCAAGTTTTGACTTTGTCAAACGGTCGTGAAGTTGGTTCGCAACTAATCTGAGTGAGACTTTGGTTGTAATTTTACAATTTCATCGAGCAATATTATCTGAGTTCGATTTTCATAATCTCACCGATAAATAACAATGTACTTATCGTCCCCATAAGAATCGACATCCCTCCACAAAACTCACCAACTACTTGCACGTCCTTGATGAATAAATAGAGTGCGAGGAAAATAAATGCTGATGTTGCGGAAAATATTGCATCGTATTTCACTTTATTTTCATCCACTAATTTAAGTTCATTAACATCAAGTAAATGCTTTCTGCAAAAAATAGTTCCGCCTTTTTTGCCTTTATTACAACCCTCAAATGTGCAAATATGCGATAGTTTTTCGTCTGTTTTTTCTGATTCCAAATGTGGTAGTTCGGAGGTATTAACTTCTATTGAAATTGTAAAGCCATCTTTGTGTTTAAGACAAAAACCAGAAGCTCGGAACTCTAATCGATTGCAATTTGTCATTGCACATTTCCTAGCCCCCATGTCTTGAAGTAATGATTACCTATGATGAACTTTATTCCGGCAGTGGTGGGCCAAATACAATTTCTCAGTGGCGAACCAACTGGCCAGTTTCTTGGTCGAACCAATACCTGATTTCACTACCTTCTGGGTGCTCAATCAACTCATATCCATCATCGCCCAAACTCCACGTCAATGAAGTCGAGTAGGTGAAGGATGAGGCCTAGCAACTTGATGGAAGGTCAGTCTCTATATCTTTCACTATTTCCTGATATTTGTTTATCCAAGATTCTGATAAAACATAGCTTTCGATATCTCCATCGTCATAGTACGTAAAGGTGGGATTACCTATGTCGCTAACCAGAACCGTACATTTATCTCCATCGTCGATTACTAGTCCTCTTTCAAGAGGGTAGAAGTCGGCACAACCATCACCAACACACAATTCAAAATAATCACTATTTTCAACTAAAGAATAAGAGAGGTCGTAATTTTCTAAAAATGTAGCATAATCATAGATGCACAAATACTGCGAATTTCTATATTGTTCTGAATCTGAGTCGCACCCGTCTTCTTGATATTCCGGTTCAGAGATCGTTTCGAAACTAAATTTGTCTTCGAATAGATAACCGTAAACTTCCTCATTTGAATATCCCCAATAGGTTGTTCCGTAGAATTCATCCATTGGACCTTTGCTGAAATAACCGTAGATGAAGTAGCCTGCTGCGCCTCCACCTACTATGAGTATCAATGCAATTAAGACAGTTGCAACTGGAAATTTCTTTCTTCGAAATGAACCAGATACATAGTCGTCATCGTCATCATCATCAAAATCATATTCCGAGAAATAGTCCTTGCCGAAGTCTTGATTCATACTTCTTGAATTGTTTTGCACGGAAGGGGCTATTCTCTCAACACGAGCATCTTCCCAGATTCGATAACCATCTTCGGTCGAATACCAATGCGTTCCATCATTGGTTTTGTACCAATGAACGCCATATTCATCATTTGGTAGCCACTCACCCGGAGGTAATTCTTCCCAGTTGGAAACAAAGCCTCTCATAAATCGCCCTATCTGTAATAATGTATTGACCTTTGCAATTAAATTGGCTCAATGTTCATTTTGGATTAGTTATCCCAAATACCTACTAATCCGGCTAATATTATTCAAATCAGAAGTTTTCAACATTTTGCACACTGGTAATTGTATTACAATGTTCTAGAATATTTTCCAATTCGTTGTAGACAAGTACCAAATTAATCCCGAGATAAGCACAAAAGGAGCAAGAATTAGCCCCCCCAGTGCTCCCCCCCAAATGGCTTTGTTTTTGACACTAATTCCGTAGATCAAAATAGTAATCCAAGATAAAAAAGATACTACGAGCAATGACCCAACAACACCATCACCAGCTCGGCCTGTTTCGATAGTCGAATCCACGTATGCTCCAACAACGAACGCAATGATGACAAAAAGATTGGGAATTAAAAAACCAATCAAGAAACTGTTTTGATCTAAAATACCTGCTGAATCACCATCATCTGACAATCCATCCCAGGTGAAATCTTCATGACATAGTGGGCAACTGAATTCACCAAATGCATCGTCATCCAATCCTATTTCCTCATTACAATGTGGACAAAGGATATTGACCATATTACGTAATGTTACGGTTAGGGTAAATAGTTTGGTCAGGATACAGTGAACCTAAATCCAACTTTTGCAACCCTTTGTACACCCTTGCATGAGAAAATCACGTTTTGGGTACCCACTCAAAGGACTCTGTTGGGGCTCATTGCATTA
>TARA_B110000444_G_scaffold261476_1_pt1 | contig 13688 bp, 14 predicted proteins | sample TARA_B110000444 | Tara Oceans TARA_B110000444 (sample SAMEA4398370) | marine metagenome | biome: Polar Biome; feature: [SRF] surface water layer (ENVO:00010504); material: water (ENVO:00002006), including particulate matter (ENVO:01000060) such as... | depth 5 m | reverse complement strand
GGGGGGACGACCCGGAAATAAGATTGGTTTTTGCAAAGAATCTATTGGCCGCTTCAGTGATGGCAGCTCCTGGGGCTGTTGTTGTTTCTAAAATACTATACCCACAAATTGAGGATGTCAAGTCAGATATTTCAGTCAATAACTCCTATTTTGGAGATACTTTTCTGTCTTCAATTTTGAAAGGAACCAATGAAGGGGTTAAAATGGCTGTTAATGTAGCCGCAATGCTTTTGGTTTTTATTGCATTAATCGCTCTTGTAAATGGGGTATTTGATTTCATTGGAGAGATTGGATTAAATGACTTAATTTCTAAAAACACTCGTTACACGGGATTGTCTATTGAATTTCTATTGGGAATTCTTTTTTCGCCTCTAATGTGGTTAATCGGAGTTTCAGTAAATGATACTATGTTAATGGGACAGTTACTAGGTGTAAAAATAGCTGCAAGTGAATTTGTTGCTTACATACAATTAGCTGATCTAAAAAATATTCAAAGTTTAATTCATTTTAATAATGAAAAGTCAGTAATTATGGCAACTTATATGCTTTGTGGATTTGCCAATATTGCATCTATTGGGATTCAAATTGGAGGTATTGGAATTATAGCTCCCAAAATAAAACATATATTAATTGAACTTGGATTAAAAGCCATGATTGCTGGAACACTGGTCTCTCTTTTTTCTGCAACCATAGCTGGAATGCTAGTTGGCTAATACTCTGCAGATCCCTTTTTCCAAAAATAGAAAAGTGCGAACAAAGAAACTATTCCTATAATTGAAGTAAGTAAAAAGCTAGAATTGTTTCCGTAAATTAAACTTCCTACACTAAACAAAACCGAATAAACAGAAAGTGTTCCAAAAAGCATACATAACAGTCCATTGGGAACATCCCATTTTTCTTTTTTATCCGTTATTTTTTCTCCTTTAGATTCAGCTACATCAAGTATATACTTCCACCCTGGTCCGCCAGGATGCACTTTTTTATAAAAATCCATTAGTACTTCGTCTGACTCAGGTTTAGTAAATATGGTTACCAATACCCAAGATAATGTGGTCAGGCCAACCCCTATTAATAATTGTATTGATGAAGAAATAATTTCAAAACCAAGCGCAGTATGAATCAGTTGAAGATAAACAGCTAAGATAAATGAAACTATCATTGCTGTAAACTCACTGTAAACATTAATTCTATACCAGAACCATCTAAGAATAAACAATAGACCCGTTCCTGCTCCAATCTGAAGAAGAATTTGAAAAGCTTGTAATGCGTTTTGCAAAGTTAAGGCAACTAGAGCAGCCATAATCATAAGTATTAGTGTAGAAACCCTTGCAAGAAAAACCAAGGATTTTTCAGAAGCATTTGGATTTATAAACCTATGGTAAAAATCATGAACTATGTAGGAAGAGCCCCAGTTAAGATGGGTAGAAAGAGTAGACATAAAAGCAGCCATTAGTGAGGCAATTAATAGCCCTAATAACCCTGAAGGTAAATAACTCATCATGGCAGGATAAGCAAGGTCGTCTCCAATTAAATCTGGAGAAACATTTGGAAACGCCAGTGATAAGGATTCAAGATCTGGAAAAACAATAAGTGAACAAAGTGCCACCAAGATCCAAGGCCAAGGTCTAACAGCATAATGCATGAAGTTAAATAGTAATGTTGCCCAAATAGCATTTTTTTCATCTTTTGCCGATAACATTCTTTGAGCTATATATCCACCACCACCGGGCTCAGCTCCTGGATACCAAACACTCCACCACTGAACAGCTAGTGGTAAAATTAATATGGTGATCAGTAAATCTGTTTGAGGATCATTAAAATTAAAATTTGTTATTGCAGGAATCACGGGAAGTTTAGGGATAACAATTGGATTAGAAATTAATTTACTCAAACCCCCAACTTGAGGGAGATTTACAATTACTACTGCCGACCATATAGTTGCAGTCATTGCGAGTATAAATTGGAAGAAATCTGTTATAATCACACCTCTTAAACCACCTAAAGCACTATACAAAACAGTAACCACTGCAGCAGAAACTAAAGTTTGTGCAGGTGAAAAATCGAGTAGTACACTTCCAATCTTTATAGCTGCCAAGCATACAGTTGCCATGATCATTATATTGAAAAAAACGCCTAAATATATGGCTCTAAAGCCACGCAACATTGCAGCTCCTTTGCCTCCATATCTAATTTCATAAAATTCTAAATCTGTCAATACTTCAGACCTTCTCCATAATTTTGCATAAACAAAAACAGTTAACATACCTGTTAAAAGAAAGGCCCACCAGACCCAATTACCTGCCACTCCGTTTTTTCTGACAATATCAGTTACTAAATTGGGGGTATCTGCTGAAAACGTAGTTGCAACCATTGAGATTCCCAATAACCACCAAGGCATACTTCTCCCAGATAGAAAAAAACTATTTATACTTTTTCCTGCGGTTCTACTTGTCCAAATACCAATTATTAGTGAAATAATAAAAAAACTAATGATAATGATCCAATCAATTGATTCTAACTGCATGTTCTAAATTTTAGTTGCATAAGTTAAATCTTAATAGATAAAAAACACAAATAGTCTGTTTATTTTTTTTTATGATATAATTTTGTTAATCAATGTGTTAATGTTAAAGGATTTTAATTTGTTTTAAATTAGTAGAGATATATTTGATTAATATTTATAAATGGTAATAGATTTAATTTTAAATAGTTTTGGTAAAGTACTTTTAAAAATAGTACTGTTCATACTTGTTTTGTTTCCATTATTTTCATTTTCACAGTCTGAGAAAAGAAAAAAAATTATTATTTTACCTCAAGAAAATTCCTCTCTTTTATTAAGTCCAAAAAAGAATATGTCTCTCAACTATAAAATGGAGGACTTATCCCCTAAAAAAAATAAAAGCTCGAATATAAATATGATAGATCAAGAGGAATTCATAGATCCAAGTGAATATTATACTGCTAGAATGAACAGGAAAAAAGGAGAAAAAGATAAAAATGCCGATTACTTCAAAAACGACTTGTATCTAGGAGATTTTAAAACCACAGATCAAAATATTAATGTAGTCTTTAGAGATCATGAATATCCAGATGGAGATATGATTCAAATAAAAGTTAACGATAAGGTTGTGATGGGTAGCATATTACTTAAAGAAAATTTTAGCGGAGTCAATATTGAGTTAGAAGAGGGGTTTAATAGAATTGATTTTATAGCATTAAACCAAGGAGAAAGTGGACCTAACACCGCTGAGCTTAAAGTCTATACTCATTCTGGCACCCTTGTAGGTTCTAATCGTTGGAATTTAGCTACCGGAGCAAAAGCTACGTATATAGTAGTGAAAGAATAAGGGGTTTTTGTAAATTACCCAAATGAACGAGATTGTTGCATCCTTAGAAATATTACTTTCCCAATTAATAGCTCCTTTGGAATGGATAATGCTATTTTTTGTTTTAGGAGGGGGTTTGTTTCTTTTGTTTTATTCTCGAGCATATCCTCTTACTCAAATTAAAAAAGCCTTTGGTTTATTACTAAAAAAAGAAGAAGATCAAGGGATTTCAAGATTTCAAGCATTATCAGCTGTACTGGCAGCAACTGTTGGTCTAGGAAATATTTCTGGAGTTGCTATCGCAATTCATATGGGTGGACCGGGTGTTTTAATATGGATGTGGCTGACAGCTATTATTGGTTCTATAATAAAGTTTTTTTCCTGTTCTTTATCTGTCCAGTTTAGGGAAAAAGAAGAAAACGGAAATCCCCTTGGAGGTCCTATGTATTATATGACTTTAGGGATTAAAAAGTGGGGTAAACCATTAGCTATATTTTTTTCTATAGCTGGTTTTTTTGGAGTTTTACCTGCGTTTACTGCCAATCAATTAACACAGACATTCGTCAATGTGATTGAGCCCAATCAATATCTTGCTTTGGGAGATCTGGGATGGAAAGTTTTGATAGGAATAGTTTTATCAATTATAAGTGCAACAGTAATTTTTGGAGGTTTAAAATCTATTGTTAAAGTCACTTCGAATCTGGTTCCATTTATGGTTTGTCTATATTTTTTGATGGGAATTTTTATTTTATTGAATAACGCATCAGACATTATACCCACATTTAAATTAATATTTTTTGAAGCATTTAATACAAATACAGCAGTTACTGGGGGATTTTGGGGATTGGTACTTTTAGGCGTAAGACGTGCAGTGTTCTCAAACGAAAGTGGTGTTGGAAACGCACCAATGTATCACGGACAGTCTCAAAGTTCGAAAGGAACAGATGAAGGACTTGTTGCTATGTTAGGTCCTTTGCTTGACACAGTATTAGTTTGTAGCATAACAGGTTTAATTGTGATTATGAGTGAAGCATACAAGATTCCAGGATTAAACGGAATTGTTCTCACTCTTGAGGCATTTAGAATATTATTTTTTGGTTTTGGTGATGTTCTTCTGCTTTTTATAGTTTCTGTGTTTGGAATCTCCACATTATTGACTTATTCGTATTATGGCGTTAAATGCTTTGGCTTTTTAACCCATCGCAAATGGGGTAACTTTTACAATTATTTTTACATAGGGAGTATTGTTCTCTCATGCGTGGTTACAGTTGAGGTTGTAATAGGAATAATTGATTTAGCTTTTGCACTAATGTGTATCCCGAACATGATAGCTATTCTTTGGCTCGCACCTCAAGTGAAAAGAGAAATGCAATCTCGGAATTGGATCTAGATTCTTGTTTTTTTCTTTTAATTAAAAAAGGGAGGGAAATTATTGAATGTATTTAATTTAGAGATGGTGGGCCAGGTAAAATCCTAGGGTTATATTCTTTATAATTTCTATTTTCTATAAAATCCTTTTTTACCTCTTTTATAAGAGATGGAGACTTATACAAATCTGCCATTGTCATTGCCAGTGCTTTCGAAGCATACACCATACCTTTATGTCCGATTGACATTCCTGTACAGGCAACAACAGCCCATGAATGCCAAGGACCTCCACTCGCAGCAGCTGTAGCAGACATTCTTATTACAGGTACTACTTGACTTACATCCCCAACATCGGTAGATCCACCTTGAGCAGGCATGGTCTCTTTTAAGGGATAAACTTTACCATCAATTCCTTTTTCAGGCTTACCTGTTTCTCTAAGAATAGTATTGGCATAGTTTATTTCATTTTCAGAATACTTTATTTCACCCAAAGATTTTAAATTTTCATGCATAATTTTAGCTCCTGTTCTGTTAACTTGAATCTCATAAATACCTGAAATTAATTTAGTTTCATAACTAGTGCCTGTCATCAAAGCTGCACCCTTGGCGATATTTAAAGCTCGTTCGTAAAGAACATCAACATTTGCTCGATCATTCTCACGAAGTCTAGTCCATATTTGTGCATAATTGGGAACAACATTCACTACATCACCAGCTTTCTCAATCTGATAGTGAATTCGTGCAGTGGGTTTAATATGCTCTCTATAATAATTTAATCCATTTGAATATAACTCCATGGCATCAACTGCGCTTAATCCATTCCATGGGTCAGCGGATGCGTGTGAAGAATTGCCATAAAATTTCACTCTAAAATCAACCAATGATTTAGAACTTTGAGTTCCTGATTCTATATTATCTCCGGGATGCCAATCCATGCATACATCAAGATTGTCAAACAGACCCTCTCTAACCATCCAAACTTTTGCAAAGATTGTTTCTTCGGCAGGGGTACCATAGAATATTATAGTTCCTTTAATATTTCCTTTCTCAATTTGTTCCTTTATTGCAACTGCAGCTCCTAAACTAGCTGTCCCAAAAAGGTTGTGACCACATCCATGTCCAGCTGCTCCTGGAACTCTTGATTCACGAGTTGGTTGACGCTTTTGAGATATTCCAGCATTTGCATCAAACTCTCCTAAAATTCCAATTATAGGCCTCCCTTGACCATATGAAGCGGTAAAGGCAGTTTCGATTCCAGCAACCCCCGATTTAACTTCAAAACCATTTTTACGAGCATATTCCATTAAGGTCTTGGATGATTCAAACTCTACTAGAGATGTTTCGGCAGATTCCCAAATAGCGTCACTCGTTTGTATAAGATTTGTTTTTTGTTTTTCAATAGATTGTTGAATTTCTTTTTTTATTGTCTTGACGTTTTGCCCATAACTAAAAAGAGCTATTGATATTAAAAGGGTAGTAAGTTTTAATTTCATTTGGATTTTATTAAAAATTTAGATTGTTATCTAAAGTTATGAATTTGATTTTTTTTCTATCAATAATATTAATATTAATATTCCAATAATTCCAAAAAAAAATCCTAATAAAAAACCTAATTGTCGACTTCTGTTTTTCTGCTCAGCCAAATACGCACCCCAGGCTCCCAGAGCAACCCCTATAGCCATTGAGAAGTAAAAAATAGAATTAGTCATTCTTTTTAAATTTTAAACTCAATTTAGATAAAATTACATAAAGAAGAACTCCAAAAGGGCCTAACATAAAAGTACTTGCTAGAGGAATTACAATGACTAGGTGGGATATCTTATTTTTCTGAGCATTTTGAAGAATCCAGGCTCCCATCCAAAAATCAAAAGCTAAATAATGAATCCAACCAGCAGCTGCAGACTCTGGTGTAGAGTTTTTAAAAAGATCTAAAACTCCTTCTAATGATGAAAAATCAGCCTGAAAAATATTAGGTACTTGACCTAAAAAAAAAATATATCCAAAACTTAAAACTAATGGTACATATGGATAACTGATTATCGACTGTGTGATTTTACTTTTGGGCAAAAAAATTAAAAGACCCCAAAAAAATATCATGGATGTATTTATTATTGTAAATAAAATTGATGTCATAGGTTTTAGTTGTATAAAATATTACCTTGATAAGGGAGTAATAAAAAGTTTATGTTGCCATTCAAAGATATAAAAGGAAATAGAATTGATCCATTAGAACACACTTTGACTTTAATAAAAAGATACCCCTTTTTACAAATTCATATTGGAGCTGACTCTCAAAATTTAGGAAAAAAAACAGTTTACTGTACCGTAATAGCCTATAAGCTTGGAAATAGAGGAGTTCATTATATACTTAACAAAAGAACCCAAGATATTATTAAGGATTTGTGGAGCAGGTTATGGCATGAAGCAGAATTAAGTATTGATACGGCTGAGTGGTTAAAACAAAAGATAAAAGTGGATATTGAAATTGATATGGACTACAATAACGATGTAGCTTATGAATCAAATAAATTAATTTCTGCTGCAAAAGGCTGGGCTAACTCCCTAGGGTATAAAGTTAATGTTAAGCCCCAAGTCCAGATTGCAACAAGAGCTGCAGATTACAACTGCAAATAAAACATTAGCAAACTTGTCTTTTTATTGGGAATATTCTAATTTGTGATTAATGAAAAACGTAATTCTTATATGCCCCTATTCAGAGAGAGGGAGGTGGATCACCATATTTAATATATTAATTCCTGACTGGGAAATACAATCTCTTGAAAATATTGAAAACAAAGATTTAATTGATACTGCACTCGTTTGGAATCACCCTAAAGGAGTGTTAAAAAAGTTTAAAAATCTAACTTTAGTGTGTTCTTTGGGAGCAGGAGTTGATCACCTACTTTCCGATACAAATATTCCAAAAGGAATAAAGATTACAAGAATAGTAGATCCTTTACTTTCATTTTCAATGTCTAATTATATCGTTCTTGCCGTTCTTCAATATCATCGTAAACTTGACAATTACATTGATAATCAAAAAAATAAAATTTGGGATCATGATTTAGATCCTGAAATAAACATTTCAATTGGTATTCTTGGACTAGGAACTCTAGGAGGAGATGCCGCAAATAAACTCAACAACCTAGGGTTTAATGTAAGTGGATACAGTTTGAGCTCAAAAAAGCTTGATGGCATTAAATGTTATAATGGTGATCAATTGATTCCGTTTTTGGATGATGTTAATGTTTTAGTTTGTACGGTTCCTTATACCTCAAAAACTCATGGTCTTTTATCAAGTAAGCTGTTTAATAAGTTGAAGAATCCTACTTATTTAATCAATGTTTCAAGAGGTAAAGTTCAAAGTGAAAAGGATATTGTAAAAGCAATTGATAAAGGTATTTTAACCGGAGCTTTTTTGGATGTTTTTGAACAGGAGCCGATCCCAAAATCAAGTCCATTATGGGCTAACAAAAAAATTAAAATTACTCCTCATATAGCAAGTGTAACAAATGCTGAAGCTGGTGCCAAACAAATAATTAATAACTACTACGCAAACCTGGAAGGGAGAACATTAATTAACGAAGTTGATTTAAAAAAAGGGTATTAACTATTCTTTATTGCATTACCGATTTTTTCAGGTCCAAAACGTACAACATCAGTAACGGGTAAATTAGTTTCTAATTCCCAAAAATCTATTGCTTTTTGGGCAGAAATAGGATCTAATTTTACAGTATTTAAAGATATTCCAACAACCTTAACATTTAAAAAGGTTCCACAGGCATTGGCTAAATTTTCATTTAACGCTATAACATCATTTAGGCTAGGTATTTTTATATGCTCAACTGGAGGTCTTAAGTTATTCAAATCAGCTCTATGGCATAGAATTAAGTGAGTTGGGCAACTTCCCCTCATTAAAGGGAGAGTAGCGGAGCTTCCTGGATGAAGCAAAGAACCTTGACCTTCGATAAAAACCCAATCACTTTCAGATTCTGCTAAGACCATTTGCTCTACTGCTCCGCATGCGTGATCAACTTTATAGGCATCCAAAGGAATTCCTTTTCCTGTTAGTGTAATTCCTATTTGGCCGGTCGCAATAAAACTACTTTTAATCTTTTGTTCTTTAGTCCAATTATATAATTCCAGACTCGTAGTCATTTTGCCAGATGCCATGTCTGTCCCTACACATAAAATTCTTTTATTATTTATTTCTAAAGCTTTACCTGTTGCAATTTTCGGTACGAATTGTGGAATTCTTACATCCCATATCCATTGATTATTGGTTAAAGAGTCTTTATATTTTGTGGCAAGTTCGTCATGAAGACCATTAATTATTGATAAGCCATTAATTACTGCTTTATCTATTATTGAAAACCAAGATTTAGGGATTATTCCACCTGAGTTGGCAATACCTAATAAAAGTACTTCTGCTCCATTATTTATAGCTTGGTCCAGATCGCTAACAACAGGAACATTTCTGTTAATTGGAAGACAATCTTTTGTGTTTTTTCCAGCATTTTCAGAATCAATTACTGCAACAATTGGATTATTGAGATATCTTAATGCTCCATAACCCATTTTTCCATTTTCAGTAAAAAGATGTCCCTCCATGTAAATAGCAACTTTAGTTGAATTTTTTAACATTGAAATTAGCTTTGGTTAATTAAAATTGCACCGTGACCGGGAGCAATTGTTGGCATTGTCACACCATCAATCATTTTTGCGCCTGAGGCTGGATCGGGTTTCAAATTATAGTGCGAATCAAGATCAATATGATCAATTTGACCTGATATGGATGCTCCAGCAGATATAGAAATGGAAGATTCACTCATGCATCCGATCATTGTTTCTAAACCATGAGCTTTAGCAGTGGATAAAATTCTTAAAGCCTCGGTAATCCCTCCGCACTTCATAAGCTTTAAATTAACCCCGTCAACCCATTCTGAATAATTAATTATGTCATGAGAAAATCTACATGATTCATCCACAAATATTGGTAATAGTCTGTTTTGATATAATGTTTTAAGGCCTTTTTCATTTCCTTCAGCTAACGGTTGTTCAATATAATCACACTTTCTTTTGGACAACCACTCAATCATATATTGTGCATCTTCAGTATTCCATCCTCCATTTGCATCTACACGGAGACCTAAATCATAGGGCTTCACGCTTTCTAAAACTTGATTATACATATTTTTATCCGCATCAATTCCTTGCGGTGAACCCAATTTAACTTTTAAATATTTCGCTGAACTATTATCAAATAATAAAGGTATTCTGTCTTTTACAGATTCAGAACTCATGATACCTAGAGTGACTGATGTTTTTGTCTTTGGAATAGGTAGCCCAAGGAGCTCATGAAGAGGCATGTTTGCTTTCTTGGCTTTCCAATCCCAAAGGGCTATATCCAAACCAGCATAAGAACAAGGAGAAATTTTAAGCTCACGAGCGGTATATTCTATTTCTGAGATTGACTTTTGGGTAATATTAGTTTCAACTAGTTTTTGAAGTTCTGATATTATTTGTTCTGGATTTTGAGCTCCTTCATTTTTTCCTGGAGCAGATTCACCCCAGCCTATAATACCGTCTTTTTCAACTTTCACAAAAACATTATAAGTATCACCGTGAACCCCACGACTAATAGCGAGGGGGAATCTTTTTTGCAATAGAATCTTATGAAAACTAATTTTCATTGAATAAAGTTTTTAATTCTAATTAATAAACTAAATTAAAAATATCTTTGCATATAGAAACATATATGATAATTAATTTTTAAACTTATTTTTGTTTAATTAGTCACATAATGATAAACTCAAAAAAACATAATTAAAATGCGAAAAATACTCATAGCCCTTTTGTTAGTTCCCGTTCTATTATTTTCTCAAAAAAAAATTACGGGTACTGTTGTAGATGCTGATAATAATCTTTTAGTGGGAGTAAAAGTAATTGTTGAAGAAGATAATAGTGAAACCTTAACTGAGGCTGATGGAACATTTTCGTTGATCACAAACGGAAAGGGTAATTTGCTGTTTTCTAAAGTTGGTTTTTCAGGACAGTCTCTTGGTTTTGATCAATCGACATATACCGTAAATATTACATTGAATGGTGATAAAAGTATCATTGGTAAGGATAAAAAAACTAACTCACTAAGAAATATGAAAATAGTTTCTGGTAGAGATTTGGTTGAGGTTATTGCACAAAGAATAGCAGGAGCAAAAATAATAACAGGTTCAAGAGGTAAGAATATTTCAATAAGGGGTAGACAATCCTTCAAATCCTCAGATGCAGTTATATGGGAAGTCAACGGGATGATATATAATTCTCCTCCACCTATCGACATTTCGCAAGTACGTTATTTAGAGGTTTTAAGAGGATTAGCTAGCGCTAACAAGTACGGTTCTCAGGGTGGAGCTGGGGTTATTATTTTAAAAACCGAAGTTACTGACGCTGAATATGAAAGTTCTCAAAATCTTTGGAACGCACCCCCTCCAATGACCAAAGAAGAAAGAAAAGCACTTAAGGCCGAGAGAAAAGCAAAACGTCTTGCGAGAAAAGCAAAGAACAAGAAAAATTAGAAATTATATTAGAAAATGAATTTTATTAAAAATTTGGTCATTATAATTTGTTTTTTTGTTTGTATTAATTGTAATTCCTACAATGATATAGAGTCCTTACAGCTCAAAACTTCCTTTGTGAATTTAGAAAATGAGAAAGTTGATTTGACATCTTTCATTGGAAAAAAAATTATAATCAATCATTGGGCCACTTGGTGTAGTCCTTGCATTAAGGAAATGCCAGGCATGATTAAAGCACAACAAATTTTAAAAGATTATAATTATATATTTTTATTAATTTCTGATGAAAATATTTCAAAAATATCTAAGTTTAAAAATAATAAGAAATATGATTTTAATTTTTTAAAGTCTGTTAATTCAAATGAAACATTTGGAATACATATTTTACCTACTTCTTATGTTTTCAATGAAAAAGGAATTAAAATTGAAACTATCGTTGGAGGTGTTATTTGGGATTCTGAAAAAATGATAAATAAATTAAAAGCATTCTAATATGAAAAAAGTATATGTGTTTTTGTGCATGCTAACTTTAATTTCTTGCGCAACAAAAGAAATTCTTATTGAAGATATTCCACTATCATATCATAACAATAATGCACAACCTAGTTTAGTTTCTTATAATGGAACTTTATCATTATCATGGATATCTTCTGAACAAGATAATAGACCCTGTTTATATTTTAGTCAACTTAAAAACGGGAAATGGATTGAACCTCAAAAAATTGCTGATGGCTCTGACTGGTTCGTTAATTGGGCCGATTTTCCAGCTCATGCAGTTAACAAGGATTTAATATTAACTAGCTATTTAAAGAAATCAGATTCTGGAACATACACCTATGACGTAATTTTGAATCTTCGAAAAATAACTGGAGAAAAAATAAAGGAAGACTTTTTATTAAATACCGACGGTGTAAAAGCAGAGCACGGTTTTGTTAGTATTATCCCAAACAAAAAAGGATTTTTTGTTACCTGGTTAGATGGAAGAAATACAATTGAAAAAAAACATGATGGGGAGCACAAACCCATGACAATTCGTTTCGCCGAAATCTCTAACAATGGAGATGTTATTAATGAGAGTGAACTCGATGCAGCAGCATGTGATTGTTGTCAGACATCAATAGCAAATACCAGTAATGGCCCCATCGTTGTTTACAGGGATAGAAGTAATACAGAAGTAAGAGATATTTATAGTGTGCGAAATATAAATGGAGTTTGGGAAGATCCCAGTCCAGTTCATGACGATGGCTGGATAATTAATGGATGTCCTGTAAACGGACCTAAAGTTACTTCTAACTCAAAAAATCTTGCTGTTGCTTGGTTTACTGCATCTAAGGGTAATCCATTGGTTAACGTTTCATTTTCAAAAAATAATGGAGCTTCATTTGATAAACCAATAAAAATTAATGATGTTAATGCTATAGGAAGAGTGGACGTTGCGTTTCTAAATGATGATGAAGCAATAATTAGTTATATGGAGACTGACGACGATGGAACGTATCTAAGGATAAAAAAAGTTTCAGTAAATGGTCTGGTTTCAAAGCCAATTACAATATCTAAAATTGATGGAGGAAGAAATACTGGGGTCCCTCAATTAGAAATAATAAATAAGGAGATTTTTCTTGTTTGGACTACCTTTATAAATGAAATGAATCAGTTAAAGTCTGTAAAATTACATTCAGAAAACATCTAAAATTTCTACCTAAATATGTGTCGTCATTTTAAAAAAGTGTGTTTTGACTTTATCTTTTAACTTTTTTTAAAAGTATTAGTTTTATCACAATTAAGCTTGTCAATACACCTGTTAAATTTGCTATTATATCAAAAAAATCAAAAACACGATTACTAGTCAATACTGGTTGTAAATATTCAATAATAGTTCCAATTATAAAACATGTTATTGTAACAACAATATTTGGTTTTATAAAATTATGTTGTTTTAAAAGCATAAATAGACTAAGAGCCTGAAACCCGTAAAGTATAAAATGTCCAATTTTATCTAAATGAGGAATAATTGGTGGGATTTCGTCACTTCCAGGTAAAATAAAAAAACTTAAATATATTATTACTATTAAGTTTAATACAGAAATAAATTTCCAATTAATATTTTCAGTTTTCATAATTAAGTGTAAAAAAGCTAATATAATTAATGTCGTGTTATATTTGTAAAAAAAAGGTGTTCCAATCTTCAAAGGGTTTTGATGAAATAGATCTACATGGAATCCGTCATAAAGAAGCTATGGAAATGGTAAGAGATGAACTTGGTCAAAAAAAATCTCAGGGATCCTTTTCTTTAACCATAATTACTGGAAATTCATCTGTGCTTCAAAACCGAATATTTAAGGAGATTCTAGAACCTACACAATTTAATTATTATATACCTTCTTGGAATTTAGGTCAAATTATTGTAGAATATGTAGTC
>TARA_B110000444_G_C18851620_1_pt1 | contig 13695 bp, 14 predicted proteins | sample TARA_B110000444 | Tara Oceans TARA_B110000444 (sample SAMEA4398370) | marine metagenome | biome: Polar Biome; feature: [SRF] surface water layer (ENVO:00010504); material: water (ENVO:00002006), including particulate matter (ENVO:01000060) such as... | depth 5 m | reverse complement strand
AATTTTAAGGAAAGGGAAGTACTTTATAGCAAATTTGAAAATGTAGATTGGGTGACTTCTGATTTTCCTAATATTGAGATGTCAGAATATTTAAAAAAATTGTCAATTCACAGTTTTGTCTTAGCTCCTTGGGGAAATGGAGTTGATACGCATAGAATTTGGGAAGCTATATACGCCGGATCAATACCAATAACAAAGTATCATCCAACGTTCTCTGATTTTAGAGATCTGCCTATATTTTTTGTAGAAAACTATGATGAAATTACATATGAACGTCTCAACAATTTTCTTTTATCCTTTAAAACAGATAAATTTTATAGTGAAAAGTTGAATATTGATTTTTGGATTAACTCAATGAGAAATCTTCCGAGTGATGATGACTTTGTAATCACTATAAAAGAGCGAAAATTGATTAATTATTATTACGATAATGTACGAAAAATAAATAATAAATATCACAGCTACATGAAAAAAATAATATTTCAATTTAGAAAAATAAAAAAAATAAAAAAAATATTCAGCCAAAATAACTAACAATTTAAAACTAATATAAGTAAAGAGTTGATAAATTTTAAAAAAAACAAAATAAATATATTCAAATTAGAAGATATTAAAGATAACGAGATAGTTCTTCACCATCATCTTGGTTTAGGCGATCATATAATATGTAATGGCTTAGTAAATCAAATCTCACATGTTTTAGACATGGTTCATTTACCGGTTAAGACTCATTATTATGAAATGATTAAATTTTTATACAGAGAGAATAATAAAGTCAAGTTATTTCAGGTTAGTAATAATGATTCAGGAAATGATGTATTAGATTATGCAAAAGTAAATAATAAAAAAATACTTAGAATAGGTTTTGAGTTAGTAAAAAATAATCCATTCAACAGTTGGTTTTATGAACAGATTGGATACCCCTATGAATATTCTTTTAAATATTTTTATATACCAACTGCGGACAATGAAGAAAATGAACTTAAAGAGTATTTATTAAATTACTATAAAATTGATGATTCAGATTATGTAATTGTTCACAACGAATCTCACGAGGGAAAATATAATTTAAAAAGTATTAATTCTTCTAAAATTATTTATATGACAAAAGAATCAGATTTATTTAATAATATGCTTTTATATAGGAAATTGATTATTAACGCAAAAGAAATTCACTGTATAAACAGCAGTTTTTTACACCTTGTAGACAGAATAAAAACTGATGCAAATCTCTACTACCATAATATTAGAAACAGTAAGTTTACATTAGATGAAAAATGGAATGTTGTGAATTATGACAATTAAAATACCTATCTCAGTTGGTGAGCTAGTCGACAAGTTGACAATATTAGAAATAAAAAAATTAAAAATTGTAGATGAAGTGAAAAAAGTAAGTATTATCAAAGAGTTTGAATTACTTCAAGAAACAGTACTTAAGAGTGAAATATCCAAAAAAAAACAATACCCACCTTTTTATAAGCAGTTAATAAAAATTAATCTTAAACTTTGGGAAACAGAAGATAAAATAAGAATTTTTGAAAAAAATAGATGCTTTGATTCTGAGTTTGTAAAACTAGCTAGGTCAGTGTACAAGCTGAATGATAAAAGATTTAAAATTAAAAATGAAATTAATAATTCTTTTGGATCAGAAATTGCAGAACAAAAAGAATATGAAGATTATTAATTTTTATTTTAGAAATGCTTAAGAAATTAAAAAATTCACAGAGACTCAAGAGATTATTAGTCAACACACTTGAGACTTATTATTTATTCTTAGATTCAATAAAAATTATTATTAGTTTGTTAGCTAATTTATTTTTAAAAGGAAAGTTCTACACTAAAGACCTCGTTTTTATTACTGGTTCAGATAGATTTTTCTATGAGAGTCTTTTACAGCTACTAGATTCTGTAAATATGTATGAGCAGAAACCTAAAGTTGTATTTTACGACTTAGGCCTAGATGAATTTCAAATAAATCATTTAAAGGAAACTTATGATGATTTAGAATATAGAAAATTTAATTTTTCAGCCTATCCTAATTTTTTTAAAGAAAGAGATGAATTTGGCAAGCTCGGAGCGTATGCATGGAAGAGTGCTATTATCTCTGAGATATTTTTTGAAAAGAAAACAAATATTATTTGGCTAGATGCAGGTAACACCATATCAAAAAGACTAACTTTATTAAGAGTAGCGCTTACTTTTTATGGTTTTTATTCACCAATAAGTTCTGGAAGAATAGAGGATTGGACATATCCATCTGTATTAAATAATTTAAATATAGAGAAAAAGTTTAGAAAAAAACGCAATCTTACAGGTGGGATAGTTGGGCTGAGTTGGGGAAACAATAGTTCAAAAAATATAATTAATTCATGGTCTGAATTTTCATTAAATAAAGATCTAATAAGTCCAAAAGGAAGCAACAGAGAAAACCATAGACAAGATCAATCATTATTATCAATTGTAAGTTATGGGATTAAAGCACCTTCAGTATTTTTAAAGACAAAAAAACTATTCAGTATTCAAGTAAATCAAAACCCTGGCAAAAGAGTTTATCTTAGTGAAAGCTATGGAGATAAGAATGCTTTTAACTTTAGATCTGAATGGTACAAAGTAAATGATAGTTTATCTACAAACACAATTAAATATGCATATTTTATTGTTATCACAGACATAAAATATTGGAAAAAAATACAAAAAAAATACTTAAAAAATAAATATATAATATTAAAATTTTCTGAAGGTTATGAGATTGATAATAAAAATGTAATAATAGAAATTTTAAAATTAAAAGAATATGTAGACATGTATTTTGTAGAATCAAAAAATGAAATGGAAAGTCTCAAAAAATTGGGATTAGAAAATATTCAATACATAGAAAAAACGCATAATTTAGAGAACTACACAGATAAATTTGAAAAATTGATTAAATCCATTAGAAACTGACTTAGTAATTTTTACCTTTACCATGGTTGCCATCGTAATAAAATAATGGAGCATCAACATATGCTGATGATGTGTGATGGAGTAGTCCTAACCAGCAATCATAATCTTCTGGACCAGGTATTCCTCTAAATCCACCAACTAAATCAAATAATTCTTTTTCTACAACAATACTTGAGGTAATCATACAATTATGTATTTTTAAAAACTCTAAATCCCAAATTTCCGGGAAGATCCCACCCTTTAAATAACTTGTTTTTTTATATTTTTTCCTCAAGGTCTTAATGAACTTTTCCTTATTATAGATTTCATATTTCTTATTTTTTTCATACACTCCCATTCCAAAAAATCCATCAGTTGATGACATCTTGCATTGTAAATTATGCATATGGTTTAATTGCAACTCAATTTTTTTTGGAAGCCAGATATCATCATCATCTAAAAATGCTAAGTATTTTCCTTTTGCAACTTGGCAACCAAAATTTCTGATTGACCCAGGGCCAAATCCGTTTAGTTTAGTTTGATTAATTTCTAAGTTAATAAAAGTTACTTTGTCAATAAAATTATTCTTGTAATATTCTTCTTCGGTCGAACCATCATTGACCACTATAATTTCTATTTTTTGGTATGTTTGGCTTAGTACACTTTCTATAGCGTTGCTTAAATATTTAAATCTATTGTATGAGGGAATTATTACACTTACTAAATCGTTTTGCACACTCAAAATTATAACAAAAGTTTTTAGAATTAAATTAGTATAACTTCTAATTATTAATTATTGGAATCCAATTTTTTTTAGTTAAACTTGGAGATTCTTGATATTTAAACCAAGGTTCCGGAAACAATATTTTAGAACTATCATTTTCTTTCAGAAAAGCAGCAAGTAGAGAAAAGCTACTGTTAGATATTATAAAGTTTTCATTTTTTAATAAATTAGCAAATGATACTTTAGTATTTTCTTTAGTATTTTCAAATGGGTGAATTTTTAATGCATTTTTAAAGATTTTATTTTTTTTCACCCAGTCGACATCATCTGTAAATATTTCATAGTGAAAGTCATCAATATTATTCTTTGCGTACTCTATAGCTTTAATATAGTAATCATCATTTAAATTTTCTGAAATTAAAAGATAGTCACCTCTTCTAATATGAAGAGATGTTGAACCACTTGCTCCTTTATAATTGAGTGCCTCCATAAACAGAGTATCTTTTTTTAGTGAGTTAATTAAAAACATTTTATTTGTCCCTAAATTATCTAATGTCTGCCAGTAACCTGTAAATCTATTATTTTTAGAGGCAGAATCTAAGCTTATATTTTTATCATTAAACCAGGAAAAATAGCTATTAAATGTTTGATTTGTTCTTAATACCTTGAGCTTTGATAATTTTAGTTTATCAATTAGATCATATTTCAAAAAATTACTAAAAGTTAATTCCTCTAAATTGAATACCTCCAAGGGTAAAACTAAATCTCTATTTGTTATAATTGAGTTTTTTTCTTTCTCAACTCGTTTAAAATTGTATAGATTAATAAATACATCAAAACCTTCTTTTTTTAATGTATTAGCATAAGCAAGTTGAAATAGTTGGTTTCCAAAACCTCCAAGAATATCTACAACAGCAGTTCGTTTTTTTATACTCATATTTTTTCTACACTTGATATTATATTATTCTTTTGCTTAATTTTTAAGTTGATTTTCCAATAATATAGCTAGAATTTTCAATTTGTTTTTTATAGTAGACATCTTGCAAATCAGTATGTTGCTTTTTTGCAATACATGCAAATCTATTATCTTTAATATTATAATTTTCATACTTATAACAATTTGATATAAAAATACTTTTAAAACCTACCATTTGTAGCCAACTTTGAATTGCTTTTCCCGAGGGGAGGTGGGTTATAGTTGTTGTTTCTCTATAAGTATTCGGGTATAGAATCTCTACAACATTTTTATTTTTTAAAAGCATTTTTCTAGTTGTGGCACTTTCAAGAACAAGTGCTCCATCATAATTTAATTTTTCATATAGTTTTTGTAGAAATCGAAGCTGCTCTGGATTGTGGTATAAAACTCCAGTAAAATATATTAAATCAAACTTACCGATTTTATCAAATTCAGATTTTTCAATGTACATAAAATTGTCTTCAATAAAAGTATGTTTAATTTTAAGATTCTTGAGCCAAGGAAGATTATTTTCAGTCTTATCTGGTAGATCAAAAATAATAATTTCATTAGGATTTAAAGTTTCTAATCTAAAGGTATCCTCACCATCTCGCGGACCAATCTCTAATACTCTTTTACCTTCAAAGTATCCATCTGGATATTTTTGTAACAACTCATTAAATAAGTAATATCTATAAGGTAGTTCAAAGTTCGCAAGATTTTTACTAGTAATTTTGTTTTTAATTTTAATTAAATACCATATTAAAGTGTTAAACATCATCCAATATTACTAAAAAGCTCTAAATATGGTTAAAGTATGAAAAATTATATTTAATTTTTTGGATGATTGTAAACTTTTCCTTCAGGTAACTATCAACTTTTAAGAGAGTTTAATAATGGCTAATCAACACTTAGACTTTTCTTCAATAATGAGAGCTATAAGTTGTAGTTTGAGAAACAATGATTGAAATAGATATTCCAAAGAACTTATATATGTTTTAACTTATAAATAGTAAAATAAGATGATGGCAGTTACTTATTCAGCAGTTACTTTTTCTAATTATGGCTACAGAGATTTTACTCATAATCTTCTAAACTCCATAAAAGTAAATGATGTCGATCTTAATCCTAATGTTTATGCTCTAGATGTAGAGGCTTTCGACTACTTCAAAAGCTTTCATAAAAATGTGACCTTATTTGATGATCAACAAACACAAAAAGAATTAGTGAACCAAAAGGCAGAAAATTTTGGTGATATGATGATGAAAAAATTTGAAATAATTTATAAAAGTTTGTTAAAGAATGACTATGTTCTATATATTGATGGCGATATTGTTATAAAAAAGAATATAATAGAAATTCTTTTTAGAAACATTCAGAATAAAGACATTCTGTTTCAGGATGACAAAAGACCATCTAAACCAAACTTAATAAATTTGTGTGCCGGTTTCATGTTAATCAAATCTAACAAAAAAATGTTGAAATTTTTTAATCCTGAAAATATCCCGATTGATAAATTCAATAATCTGACTACACATGACCAAACATATATAAACAAAAGCAAAGCTAAATTTAATTACAATGTGCTTCCCTTAGACCAATTTCCTAATGGCCCCCACTTTTATGCAAATAGTAATTCTTTAGAGCCGTATATAGTTCACTTTAATTATCTGTTAGGAATGGAAAAAAAGGACAAAATGAAGGAATATGGTGAGTGGTATAGTTAAAACTCTTATTTTCTTAAAGAATTATCATCCAAATCTTTTAACCAATGTTGTTTCATTTCATAAAGTTGATAAGATTCTTTAGCTTTCCAAGTAAGCTTGCCGTTAAAATCTTTTCCTAATAATCTATAATTAAAAGATTCTGATTCTTTTTCATATTCATAAAGAATATCTGTACTGTTATCAATCTCGCCCCAAATTAATTCCTTATTTAAGTATTCTTTATGTATTCTTTTAATAGCTTTAGTAAAAGCTCCACCTGCTGTTAATTTTATTAGGTCTTCAGCATTCGTTAAATAATTTGGATAAAGATTGTTATTGATATTATGAACGACAATATCAATAACCTCTTTTAATATTGGATGTTCTTTTTTAAAAAACAAAGCCCATTGAACAAAATTATCATCATTATTTTCTGCAGAGATTATTGCCTCATCGCTCTCATTTATAATATTATTTAAAGGAACATTTATACTTGAGTCAATATCCACATAAACTCCTCCATTTCTATAGAGAATCAAGTACCTCCAGAAGTCAACTTTTGGAACTATATGCCCAAGAGAATTAAAAGCTGATGTAATATTTTTTTCAAAATTGGCATTTACATAATCATGTATTTGAGCGTCGGTATAGATTATGTGCTCATAACTAGGATTAGTCTTAATTAATTTTTTTACTGACTTTTCAACCTTGCTAGGAAGATTTTGTGTAAACCAAGATCTATAAATTACTTTAGGTATCATTTAAAATTATTATACGAATCCATATCAATTAAACACTTATAAATAAAAAAAATAAAAATGAAAATCGTTAAAAATTAAACTAATGTAATTTTTAAGTGAATTATTTATTTACATATCTAGGAAATGAGCCAAATTATATTAAATATTGCCTTAATACCATACTGAGTATTGATAAAGAGGCAAACATTTATTTCTCCTCGGATTTTCACAGTAACTACACAGAGGTAACCCATCTCCCAATAAGTGAGATAACTTCTGAATTAACTAATGAAGTAAAAGCAATAAATATTTATAAAAATACTAATTATGAATTAAACCCGCTTTGGAGCACTTCTTTATTAAGAATTTTTTATCTTTTAGATATGTCAAAAGCACTAGAAATTAATTCTTTCATACACTTTGACTTAGATGTTTTAATTTATAAACCCTTTGAAGATCTGCAAAAATACATGGTTAAAAATACACTGAACATAACTCCTTTAAATAAAGATGAATTAATTTTTGGGTATTCATATTCGGACGGTCTATCTAATTATTCAAAAATTACCCATGCTTTATTCGATAACATAGAAGCCGAAGCACTGAGTTCAAACCAACCATTAAATGAAATGAAAATGCTGGCCAAAGTGTATAGTCAGAATCCAGAATTATTCAATCTACTACCATCCTTACCTAATTCAGACCAGGGTTATTTATTTGATCCTGCGTCTTATGGGCAGTACATTGGTGGATTAGATGGAAAGCCTAGAACAATTTTTTCAAAGCCATGGGCAGGTAGTCATCACTATGTTGGTAATGCGATTTTGAAAAAAGAAATTACTGTTAAATTTAAACATAGAAAACCCCTTGCAGTTCAAGGTAAAAAAAGTTTTGAGTTGGCTAATTTACATATACATTCAAAAAACTTGAGAAAGTTCTTACCAAAAGAATATAAAGCGTTTACTTAGAATTAACTTATATATTTAATTAGCTTATCTTCTATTTTGAAAATATTATCTGCTTCTGGAAATTGATTCATTTTATGAGTGATATTTATAATGGTTCCAGAAAATTTATTTAATTCTTTCCTAACTAAATCAACACTTTTAATATCAAGATTGGAAGTCGCTTCGTCTAAAAATAAAATATCAGGATTTCTAAGAAAAGCTCTAATCATTGATACTTTTTGCATTTGTCCTGAGGAAAGAGTTTTTGAGGAAATTTGCTGCTCTAATATTTCTTCAGACAAGTCTTCAAATATTTGATATTTAATTACTTCATCAATTAAATTGTTATCTTTAATTTTAGTTTCAACTCCGTAGAGTAGATTATTTTTTAGAGTATCCTCAAAAATTAAAGGGATAGGACCTACATAGCTAAATTTATCTGTAAAAATCTTTATCGTGCCGTTGTTTGGCTTATAAACACCATTTAATAGACCAATAAGAGTGCTTTTCCCAGATCCGTTTTCTCCAATAACAAGATTGTGAGTATTTTTTTTGATAGAAAAATTTAGTTTTTCAAATATATTTTCTTGATTGTTGGCATATCTAAACTCAACATCAATTAACTCAATAGATTTGTTTGTATTAGATTCAAGGATAAATTCGGAAGTTCCAAATTTTTGCTCTACTCTATTATTAATTCCCTCTAGATAAGAATTTACATATACTCCTTGTGCTAACAAATTTCCGTACATCCCAGTAATCTGACTTAAATACTGAACTCCTCTCAAGAGAATAAACATTATTTCAAGAGTTAAATTAATATTAAGAAAATTTTGTACTATCAACAAGGATATAATTAATGTCACTGTTGCATTGAATATGTTATGACTTATAAAAAATAATCTAGTAGTTTTAAATTCTATCTCAGCTATTGAATCTAAACCTTCATTGAATCTCTTGACTTCAGATTCTTCTTTTTTAAGTATTTTAATTAAATAAAAATTGTTAAGAATCCTTTCTAGCTTTCTATCCAGTTCTATTGACAGAGTTCTATTAACTTCTGAAAAAGTTTTAAATTTTCTTAACACTACAAGAACAGGTGCAATGAGAATTAATCCAATCACTATGAGAACTAAACTAGTATTCAAATCTAAAAATAGTAGTGAGAAAAAATATACTGTCAGCTGCAGAAAAGTACCAATAAGAGATATAAATGTTTTATAAACTGAGGTAATAGCTGAAGACTCAGCTGAGACTTTGTGATTAATGTAAGCAAACGAAAGATTCTCTTCATTAAATAATCTTTGAGAAGCATCTCGCTTAAGTGACTTCGTAGTATCAATTATTAATGTTTCTTGATTTATGTGATCAAGATAATTTATCAATAATCTAATAACTACTAAAAAAGGGATAAGGTTAACTAATTGGCTAAATGGCAAGTCTTTAATGTATGTATTATTTGGTATGTCACCAGTTAATGCATATGAAATTAAAATTACTATTACAATTTCAATACCAGCTGTAATATTTTTTGCAATTATTGAGGCAAAAATTCTTATTTTCTTTTTTTTGACTTTAATGGTCCTAGATAAATAATTAAATTTAACCAAACTTAAGTAGATATTTTTAATTTGATTCATTATTTATATTTTATATTTAATAAATATATTAAAATAAGTTTTATTTTATTTTTTGCATCCAATAATTGAATAAATCTTCAAGTGTTTTTTCTATAGTGTAGGTAGTCGACCACTTAGTTTTTTCAATTAAATTACTTGAATCTCCATGCTGATACTCAATATCAATGGGTCTATATAAATCTTTTGATATTTGTTTCTCCACGTCTAATTGGGAAATGTTAATTAGTAAGTCTGTAAAAAACTCCATTTTTTGTGGGGTATCACCACAAACATTAAAAATATCTCCGTTAGTATTTTCTGAAATCATTCCTAAATAGTACGCTTTTACGGTATCTCGAACATCTATAACTACCCTTGTTGTTTTTAAATTACCAATTTGAAGAATTGGCTCTTGATATCCCTTTTTTATTCTTGCGAGTTGATATGCGTCCGATGAGATAGAAAAGTTTTTACCTCTCCTTGGACCAGTATGAGAAAATGCCCTAGTTATAAAACCTTTTATATAATCATTTTCTATTCTTTCTTGCATAAACATATCAATTGCCGATTTAGAGAGACCATAGGGATTTGAAGGAGTTAATTTTGCTGACCAGTGAATTTTCTCACCACCGGATCCTTGATTTCCATAAACTTCAGATGTTGAGCAGAACATAATCTTACAATCTGGTTGATTCTCAGATATTGATTGTATCAAGTTAGCACTATTCATAATATTTTCTTCAAAAGTCCCTAAGGGATCAAGAAAACTTGTAGGTGGGTGGGATTGAGCTGCTAGATGAAAAACTCCATCAAAATCAACTTCTTGAAAAAGCTTGTTTATCAGTTTGAAATTTTTTAAATCAGAATAATGAAAAGTTATCTTATTATATACATCATCATTAACAACATCTCTAATATCTTGTTCTCTGCCATTAGAATTTCTAATCAATCCATGAATTTCATGGCCTTCTGAGTAGAGCAGGTTAGCTAGATGAGGACCAGCAAAACCTGTTATCCCAGTTATTAAAAATTTTGACATGTTTTTGAGTATAGGTATCTTATTGTGTTAATTTAATTTGAAATTATAAATAATTCAATCAATTATTATATTTGTACGTATGATAGGAATAATTGACATTTTTGGTGGATTTGGTAATCAATTATTTCAGCTTTCTTTTGCAAAGTATGTAAGTAAAAAAAATATAAATACATTTGCCTATGTCGATAAGAATCTATTTATAAATAAAAATAATGAGTACGACCAAAAAAGGAATTTAATATTGCCAACAGAGTATTTTGGATTAAAAACTCTTACAAATAAACAATTAAAACTTTTAGAAAAAATAACAAAGAATAAGATAATTAGTAAAAAATTTTATGAAATATTGACTGAGGAAAATGTAATAGATTTTGACAACTTAAAAAGAATAACTAGTTTTAATGGATTCTGGCAAAATATGAAATACATTGAACCAATTTTTAACGATTTAATTACGGATCTAAAAAAAGACAAAAGAATAGAAGATGCTCTTTTAAAAGAAAAAAATGATAGGACCATGTTGTTAGTTAGGCGAGGTGATTTCGCAGCACAGGGTCTTGATTTAGACCTTAGTTTTTATGAACAATCACTAATAAAAAGTGATGTCAACAATGGATACGATATTTTTACCGATGATGTTGAGTGGGTAAAAAATCAGAAGATATTTAATAAATCAGATAATATTTTCCCACCATCCGATGAGAAAGATAAAGTAATTGAACTTTTTAGTAAGATGCTTAATTATAAAAATTTCATAATTGGGAACAGTACATTTTCTTTCTGGGGAGCTCTTGTTGGGTCTAATGTTGATTCCAAGGTCGTAATTTCTAAGAAGTTTGCCCAAATGTTGAACTTAGATTTAGGTAAACAATTTTCAAATCTTATCGAAATTGATTAGGTTAACTTATTAGCTCACTAAAAATTGTATTTAGATCTTTTGTGATTTTCCAATTTGGGAATCTTTCATAAAGAGGTGTATTGTCAGTAATATACCAAAGATGATCACCTAAACGATTTTCTTTAATAATTTCAAAATTTAAATTTTTATCAAGTAAGTTCTCTAACTGAGCTACAGCTTCTAGAACAGAAATTGAGTTGTCTCTTCCGCCACCAATATTATATACTTCAGAAATTCTAGGGTCTTTTCGAAACTCCTCAATTAAAGTTGCTACATCATAAGCATCTATGTTATCTCTTACTTGTTTGCCTTCGTATCCTTCAATAATATATTTATCTGAATTCAGGGCACACTTTGCTAGGTAACTCAAGAAACCGTGGGCTTTAGCACCATTATGATTAAATCCTGTTAAACAACCACCTCTCAAGCACAATGTATTCATTTCGTAGGTTTTGCCAAATTCTTGAACAATTAAATCTGCTGTTAGCTTACTTATCCCAAAAAAAGAGTGGATTCCTCCATCTATTTCCATTGATGTATCTATTCCATTAAAATACATGTGGTCTTCAGGTAAATCTAATCTAGTTTCTTTCATTATAAAGTCTAATGAATTTGGATTATCTCCATAAACTTTATTCGTTGATAAATAAACGACTGTTATTTCTGTAGAAGTATTTTTAATTACTTCTAATAAATTAAGTGTCGATAAGGCATTAATTTCAAAATCGATTATTTTGTTATCTCTAGCCCAATCATGTGAAGGTTGAGCAGCTGCATGAACAACAAGTTCAATATCTTTATGCTTTCTAAAAATATTTTCAATCTCATCAGTATTTCTAATATCAACAGAAAAATTTATGAAGTTCTTATTTTTACTTAAGGTTTGTAAATTTTGGATGTTAGAAGCAGCAGCACCAAAAAAATTTTTTCTTTGGTCATTATCTACACCTATTACCTCAAAACCCTGCTCAAGGTAATACTGTGATATATTGGAACCAATTAAACCAGAAGAACCTGTAATTAAAATTTTCAATGTATGACTATTTTAAATGCTTTTTAATATTTTTATCTAAAAGAATATTATTATTTTTAAGATTAAACACGGCGTCTATTTGTAGTAAATTATTTTTTACACCATAAGAAAAGTTGTAAAGCCCATAAAGTTCATAATCAAGTTTTTCAAAATAGTTGATGTAATCAGATATTTTCCAGAGGTCATCGTAACTAGATACAACTATTATTTCAAGGATCACTATCTTAATTTTTTTATTTTTTAATAAATTAATACCTCCTTTTAAAACTTTATATTCAGCACCTTGAACGTCAATTTTTAATAAATCGATATGAGTTATTGAATTATTTTTACAAAAATTATCTAAAGTATCAAATTTACATATTTCTTCTTTTGTCTCTTTAGTTTCTTCAAATCCCCACTCTCCTAGACTTTTCTTTTTTTGTTTAAACAAAGAATTCATTTGTGAATAGTCATCATTATTTGGACCTATAAATGAATAAAATTTAGCTTCCTCTCTTCTATCACTTAGTCCGATATTGTAAGAATTCGCAAATAGATAATTTTTAGATTTCTCATTCAAAACTTTATAACTTTCATAGAAAGGTTCAAACGAGTAAATTTCAAAATTTGTAAATTCTTGGGTATAGATATCTAAGGTTTGTCCAGTATGAGCTCCAACATCAAAGATTATTGATTTATCTAGATTCTTAAGTAGTAAATTTAAAGCCTCAATATATTTTGGCTTAAAATCTGAAAATTTACTTAGATCTAAATCTTTATTGTCTAAGTGGCTCAAATTTTTATAAATTTTACTTAGTAATGAATTTAAAGATTCAAAATCATAGTTATCTTTTTTCGCAGTCTTGAGTTCATTTTTTATAGAATTAATATTCATTTTTAAATCAAATAATAACTTTTCGTCTCCCTTTAATTTATTGAGCCTCTCTTTTTTTACAACGCCCAGACCAATAAATGATAAAATATTTTGAAGTGTTTTAGTTAAAGTAATCATACAACCTCGTGTAAAACTCAATTTTTTTTGTTGGCTTTGCTTCAGTATTTTTCATGATAGATACATTTTTGTAATTTACATTATCAAATAAGTATTTTCCAAGAACTCTTTCTTTCGA
>TARA_B110000444_G_scaffold165206_1_pt1 | contig 13700 bp, 13 predicted proteins | sample TARA_B110000444 | Tara Oceans TARA_B110000444 (sample SAMEA4398370) | marine metagenome | biome: Polar Biome; feature: [SRF] surface water layer (ENVO:00010504); material: water (ENVO:00002006), including particulate matter (ENVO:01000060) such as... | depth 5 m | reverse complement strand
AACGCCAAGCGGCCCATCATATTTTCCACCTGTTGGCTGTGTATCAAGATGACTGCCAACCATCACTGGTGGCAAGCTAGCATCGCTTCCGTCGCGGCGGGCAATCATATTGCCCATTTTATCAGTATGAAGCGTCAGGCCTTCAGCCTCGCACCATGATTGAAACAAATGACGCGCGGTCGAATCATCATCAGTCAGCGTTTGCCGGTTGTTGCCGCCAGCTACGCCTGGGCCGATTTTTGCCATATCCATTAGGCTTTGCCATAAACGGTCTGAATCAATGCGCAGATTGCGGCCAATCATCGGGTAGGTTGGAGTCATGGGTTTTATCTCACTCTTTTTGGTTTCAGTCACATTTTTGGCTTCGGTCACATTCTAGGTTTTGCTGGCACCTGAAAGGTCAATGATGCCCAAATCGATTCCCACATGGCATCACCCGATTCAAGCGCCCCATCCATTGGCTGCAAAATCACACTATCAACAAGATAGTCCCGTCCGGCCAATAGCGCAAAATTGCTTCGCCCATCCTTGTCGGTTTGGTATTTTGCCTTTTCCACATGGCGCGGATTATGACGCGTAAAAACGGTGATCTGCGCATTGGCAAGCGGCGCACCATCAGCATATAGGCGCACCGGCATGGATTGAAGCGGCGGCCATTGATAGGGATTGGCCTCGGCAACAAGCTCGATTGCCAAACCAAGATGTCGGTCCTGTCCGGCATGCATTTTTTCAGGCCCGCCAACGGCAATCAGGCTTTTGGCATAGCGCTGATAACGTTCGGTAATTTTACCAAGTGGCAAGCCACGACCTTGGTGCTGGTCGAGCGCATCATCAAAACCTTTTTCGCGCGCAAATTCATCAAATTTTTCGGCGTCACTATAAGTCAGGCGAATGGGGGCTGTCTGATGAACAATGATCCGAAGCCCGGACGAACCAGACGCCATCTTTCCGGCCGGACGATCACCATAGCGGCCGGTAATTTCATATCGTTCAGATTGCGATTTGGCGCTGGTTCCCAGCAATGCAAATTTTTCAATCTGGTCGGGAACATAAATTGCCGATGCGCCTAAAAAATCAGTGCCAATTAGAAGATCTACGGTTAAGCTTTGATCTGGATTTGGCTGGAATGAAGATGGTTCAATCCAAAATTCATGCGCGTGTAATGGCAAAGGCAGGATAAAAACGAGCCAGCAAACCGCCGCCAACCATTTTAGCAGATGCCCAATTATTCTGACGACCCATTTCACCGCCGCAATCAAGAGCGCCCCAGCAGCAAATAAAATCATCACATCCTCAAAAAACCGTAAAGTTAAGCAAACTATGCCTCACAAAGACTTCAGACCATTGATGAAAAATTGTAAAGCCCTAACATACCAGTTGGTTCTTGCGGTTTGCTTGTTTTTGATCAGCCCTTTGACCACGTCGGCGATTGCCCATGAAATCCGGCCAGCCGTTGCTGATCTATCAATGAACAGCGCGCCGCCATCGGCAGATGACAAAGCCTTGCCCGACCAGCTTTTCATCACGATTGACCTGAATGCCGAATTATTTCTTGCCGGTCTGGATGCCAGCCTTGTGCGTGATACCGATGACGCGCCACAAGGCAAAGATTATGACGCGCTTCGCAGCCTTGCAGCCGATCAACTGGCGCAAAAATTCACCAATCAATGGTCCCGCTTTGAAAAAGCCCTGACCGGCCTTGCCGGTGACCGTCCGCTATCTTTCCAGCTTGATTCCATTCAGGTTGAAGATAATCCGGCTATTACCTTGCCCCGAAGCAGCAAAATAAAAATTTCCGCACCGCTTGACCCAAATGATGCCAGCGTTCGCTTTGGCTGGAACGCCGCCCTCGGGCCATTGGTCATTCGCCAACAAAGCCAGACCGAAAAACCGGAAAATCTCTATACCGCCTATCTTGAGCCGGGTGCGATCAGCGCGCCGATTAAAAGCCAGGGCGTCACCACCCAGCCGGTTTTTACGATCATGCTGGATTATGCCAAAATCGGGTTTGTCCATATTGTGCCAAAGGGCCTTGACCATATTCTATTTGTATTGGGGCTGTTTTTCTATGCGGCACGATGGCGTCCGCTTCTGGGTCAAGTGACTTTATTCACGCTGGCACATACGACAACCCTTATGCTTGCCAGCACCGGCCATATTGTTGTTTCGCCGAATCTTGTCGAACCATTAATTGCCGCCTCCATCATTTACGTGGCTTTTGAGAATCTGCGAAGCGAGCGACTACATGCGGGACGGCTTGTGGTGATTTTCACTTTTGGTCTTCTTCACGGTCTCGGTTTTGCCAGCATTCTTGGCGAAATTGGCCTTGCCGATGGTCAATTCATGATCAGCCTGATCAGCTTTAACATCGGGGTTGAACTTGGCCAGCTTGCCGTTCTTGTTCCGGCCTTTTTGCTTTTTGGCGTGGCGGCTGGAAATGCGCTTTGGTATCGGCGATTGATTGCCATTCCGGCATCTTACCTGATCGGCGCAATTGGCATTTGGATGTTGATAACGCGCCTTGTCAACTAGCCTGATTTACCTATTTATTAGCGCATAAGCATATTAGTTCACAAGAGAGAGAAAGGGCGAGGACATTTGACGATTGACGAGATGCAGAAACGTGTAAACGCCAATAAGCGATTGGTGCATCAAGGGCGCTGGGTAAATTTGACCTTTGTTCTTGGCGTTGGTGATGATGATCATCTAATCACCATTGTCGCGGGCAAAATCACCGAAATCCGCCAGAGGCATTTACCTACCGATACTGGCAGCTTTTCCATTCGCGCCAGCAATGAGAGCTGGGCCAAACATTGGCAAGCCGTGCCGCCGCGCGATTATCACGATATTTTTGCAATGTTGCCAAAAGGGATTTTAGCGATTGATGGCACCTTATTGCCCCTAATGCAGAATTTACAATATTTCAAAGATATAATTGCGGTGATGCGCGGCGATAAAGGAGATAAAAATGGCGGTTGAATTCGAACCTATGATAGGCCGCTATTTCACGCTGAACATTGGCGGAGATGCCTACCGGATTTATATGGAAGAATCAGGAAGTGGTATTCCGCTGTTATGTCTTCACACCGCCGGATCAGATGCGCGCCAGTTCCGGCATATTCTGGCAGATACGGATATTACCAGCCGGTTTCGGGTCATCACTTTTGACCTGCCCTGGCATGGCAAATCAAATCCACCGAAAGGCTTTCGCGAGCAGGATTATAAACTGACCGTTGACGGATATAAACAAATCATCAATGCAGTTTGCAGCGCGCTTGACCTCGACGCGCCGGTAGTGATGGGCTGTTCGATGGGTGGACGAATTGTCTGCCATCTGGCGTTGGAAAACCCGGCCTATTTCCGGGCGATGATTGCGTTGGAGGGTGCTGATAAGCTAGAGCCTTATTACAATCTGGAATGGCTTCACCGGCCGGATGTTCATGGCGGCGAAATACAGGCCGCATTTGTTTCATCACAGGTTGCCCCGAACAGTCCAGTTGAATATCGCTGGGAAACCATGTGGCATTACATGCAAGGCGGGCCGGGTATATTTAAAGGCGATTTGCATTTCTATTGGCTGGATGGTGATTTTGATGACCGCTCGCCGCAAATTGATACTAGCGCCTGTCCAGTCTATTTAATGTCCGGTGAGTATGATTGTTCATGCACACCAGAACGCACAATGGCAACCGCTAGCCGTATCAAGGGGTCAAAAGCGACCATCATGGCAGGCATGGGTCATTTCCCAATGAGCGAGAATCCAGCTTTATTCAAAACTTATCTGATGCCAGTTCTAGATGAAATTGCCAGCAAAAGCTGAACTATCGCTTAACGCTTCGCCGCGACTTAAGTAAATATTGACAAATATTTATACCAAGACCTCAAAGTACATTGCGTCATGGAGCGGAATTGGCAATGATGGAGAAGACAGAAAGTGCTTAGGAGCGACAATAAAAACGTCCAGTCATGCCAGCCCACACAAATAGAAAACGAATGTCTGTGGCGACAAACCAGATTGCATTTCAAGGGAGACAAACATGAAAAAACTGATATTAATTTGCACTGTCACGGCGGCAATGACCGCAGTGCCGGCAATGGCCGAAAGCGTAAAAATTGGCTATATGACCACATTATCTGGTGGCGCCGGCATTATTGGCAAGCAGATGCAGAATGCGGTTAATTTGGCCATGCAGCACAAGGGTGGCAAGCTTGGCGGTATGGATGCCGAAATCATCTATGCCGATGATCAGCGCAAACCCGATATCGCCAAACAACTTGCCAACCGCTTGCTGAAAAGCGATCAGGTGGATATTGTTGCCGGCGTTATCTGGTCTAACCTGCTGATGGCAATCCATAAGCCGGTAACCCGCGCAGGTAATCTGCTGATTAGCTCGAATGCAGGCCCGTCACCAATTGCCGGTGATCAATGCCATGAGAATTTCTTTTCCATGTCATGGCAGAATGACCAGACGCCGGAGGCCATGGGCAAACATATGCAGGATGCCGGCATTAAATCTGTTTATCTGATGGCGCCAAACTATCAGGCGGGCAAAGATATGCTAGCCGGGGTGAAGCGCTATTATAAAGGCAATGTTGTCGGCGAGGTTTATACCAAGCTCGGCCAATCTGATTTCCAGGCCGAACTGTCTTCATTGCGCGCCGCAAAGCCGGAAACAACCATGATTTTCCAGCCGGGCGGTATGGGCATCAATTTTGTCAAGCAATGGAAACAGGCCGGCATGGATCAGGTGAGCAAGCTATACACCGTCTTTAGTGTCGACGGCGTATCATTGCCGGCGCTAAAAGATTCGGCCCTTGGCATCCTTGGGACACAAACCTGGTCGCCCGATCTTGATAATGAGATCAACAAGAAATTCGTTGCTGACTACAAAGCCCAGTTTGGCGGCTATCCATCATTCTATGCAGCACAGGCCTATGACACGATCTTGGCGATCGACTATGCAATTGCAAAATCTGGCAGCAAAGACACCGCCAAAATGCGGGCCGCGCTGGCGACAGGCGATATCCCAACCACCCGCGGCAATCTGAAAATGAACACAAATCATTTTCCGATCCAGAACGTCTATCTGCGTGAAACGGTGAAGGATGCTGACGGTGTTGTCACAACCAAGGTGATTAGCACTGTCTTTAACGATCATGGCGATGCCTACGCGGTAAACTGTAAATTCTGAACCTTAAAAAAACCAGCCAGCGGCCTTTTTGCTTCTGGCTGGCAAAATACAGCCTGCACAACGGCGCAACTGGCGCGACTGGTTATGGCCTATGACACTTACCCTTGTTCTTGAACAAACTTTCAACGGCCTGCAAGCTGGCGTTACCTTGTTTCTGGTCGCGGCTGGCTTGACCCTAATTCTGGGGATTATGGATTTCGTATTTCTGGCGCATGGCGCGCAAGTGATGATTGGTGCCTATGCGGCGGCGGCGATTACCCAGGCCACGGGTAATTTCTTTGTCGGGCTAGGTTTAGCGATCCCCATTACATTTGCTAGTGGCTATCTTCTCGAATTACTGATTATCCGGCATCTTTACCAGCGCGACCATATGGAACAGGTCTTGGCGACATTTGGTCTCATCCTGTTTTTTAACGAGGCTATTCGTATTGGCTTTGGTCCAGCTGCGCTTTATTCAGATCTACCGCCATCACTATCAGGCTTTATTGAAATTTTGCCAGAAACACCCTATCCAGCTTTCCGGCTTGGGGTGATCGGCGTTGGCCTTATCATTGCGCTGGGAATTCATTTATTTGTGTCCAGAACCCGTATTGGTGCGATGGTGCGCGCTGGGGCTAATAATCCGGAAATGACTGCCGCGCTTGGCATCAATATCAAGATTTTATTCCGGCTGATTTTTGCAACAGGGGCGTGTCTTGCCGGTGTTGCTGGCATGATGCTTGGGCCATTGACCGCGGTGCAATCAGGCATGGGTGAGCCTTTGCTGATATTATCTTTGGTGGTGATTATCATTGGCGGCATTGGTTCGGTTCGCGGCGCCTTTGTTGCAGCGATTATCGTAGGGCTGGTCGACACACTCGGGCGGGTATTCCTGCCGTCAATTTTGCGGCTATTTTTCGAACAGGCAACCGCCGATGGTGCCGGGCCGGCACTGGCGTCAATGCTGGTCTATATTCTGATGGCGGTGGTATTGATTTTCCGTCCAACCGGACTGTTTCCAGCCAAGGGATAATTGCATGACCGGATTATTACAATTCATTGGTCTGGTTCGCGCTGGCATTCGTGACAATAGGTTAATGTGGCTGTTGATTGCTGGATTTGCGCTGTTTCCAATCGTAACCCATCTCGCTAATCTGCCTTTCTGGAATGATGTTGCGATGCGGATCATGCTGCTTGGTATGGCGGCAATGGGGCTTAATCTTGTGCTTGGTTATGGCGGCATGGTTTCGTTCGGTCATGCGGCCTTCATTGGCATTGGCGCTTATTGTGTTGGCATTAGCCAGTTTTATGGCCTGGAGAATGGCTGGGCGCATATCCTGCTCAGTATTGGGGTTTGTGCCAGTCTGGGGCTGGTCATTGGCTATCTGGCGCTGCGCACAACCGGTATCTATTTCATTATGATCACCCTTGCCTTTGCGCAGATGCTGTTTTTCCTGTTTGTATCGTTTGAGCAATTTGGCGGTGATGACGGGATGAGCATCGACCGTGCTGATTTTCTGATTGTCGATCTTTATGAGCCGTTACGTCTGTATTTTCTGATCTGGGTTACCTTGGCACTTGTTGCGCTTGTTCTGATGTTCATTGTGCGATCACGTTTTGGCGTTACCTTACGCGCCATCAAAAGCAATGAATCGCGGGTCGAGGCAATGGGGCTTGTGCCGCTTCATTTCAAAATCACCAGCTATGTTATTTCGGCGGTGATTTGCGGGCTGGCAGGAACGCTATTTGCCAGTTGGCAGGAATATGTATCACCCGACATCATGCACTGGACACGATCGGGCGAATTAATGATTATCATCATTCTTGGCGGGCTTGGCACTTTGGCAGGCCCGCTTCTTGGCGCCATTGTTTTTCTACTTCTTGAAGAATTTTTACCAGTGGCGCTTGGCGCGGTAGCACCAGCCTATGCAGAAAATTGGATGGTCCTGTTTGGCCCGCTTTTGATCATGGTGGTGTTATTTGGACGTGGCGGCCTGATTGGTCTTTTGGACAAGGCTAGGTTCAGCCGTATCGTCAAGCGTAAAATGGCGGTGAAATGATGGCAGATCGGGTTTTAGACCTTCGCGGCCTGAACAAATCCTTTGGTGCCTTAACCGCAACCAACAATATTTCATTGACCGTGATGCCCGGAGAAATTCATGCGCTGATCGGGCCGAATGGTGCTGGAAAAACCACCTTGATCCAGCAAATTTACGGCGCGTTAAAACCAGATTCCGGTCAGGTGTTTTTGAATGGCCGTGATCTGACCGGCCTGTCAGTGCCTGAACGGATTCGGGCTGGCATTGGCCGGTCATTCCAAATCAGCAATGTGTTGATGGATTTTACCGCTTTGGAAAATGGCATTATTGCCGAACAGGCGCGGCTTGGCCAAAGCTTTCGATTCTTGCGCCCTGCCTTTTCCGATCCGAGTCTTATCAAGGGGGCTAGTGCCATTCTTGATCGGGTTGGGCTATTGGATCGCGCGCGTCAGCCGGTTGGTGATTTGGCGCATGGCGACCGGCGCATGCTGGAACTGGCGCTTGCGCTTGCTGCATCGCCAAGCCTGTTACTGCTTGATGAACCCATGGCGGGGGCTGGCCCTGATGAAGGCCAGCGCATGACCGAAATTATCGAATCGCTTCGCGGTACAGTAGCCATTTTGCTGATCGAACATGACATGGATGCGGTTTTTCGCCTTGCAGATCGATTGACCGTATTGGTTGAAGGTAGCGTCATTGCGGCTGGAACCGTTGCCGAAATCAGCCAAAATCAAGTGGTGAAAACGGCCTATCTTGGGGATGGGGATTAATCGATGCTGCATCTTCATGACATTGAATCAGGATATGGCGCAGGACAGGTGTTATTCGGCGTCTCACTATCGGTTCCCAAAGGCCGTGTTGTCTCACTAATGGGACGAAATGGGATGGGCAAAACCACAACCATCCGCACGATCATGGGACAATTACCCCTGACCGCGGGTCGGATTTCACGATTTGGTAATGACCAACCAGACCGATTGCCATTTCAGATTGCCCGCTTGGGAATCGGGCTTGTTCCCGAGGGACGGCAGATTTTTTCCAATCTCGATGTGACCGAAAATTTGAAAACATTTTACCGGCCACCGCGTGATAATGGCGGTTCGCATTGGCATTATGAGCGGGTTCTTGATTTATTTCCGCGGCTTGCCGAACGCCGTGATCATGCTGGCAATCATCTTTCCGGCGGCGAGCAGCAAATGCTGGCCATTGGCCGCGCTTTGATGACCAATCCAAAATTACTGATCCTCGATGAAGCCACCGAAGGGCTGGCACCCATCATCCGAACGCAGATTTGGGACTGCCTTGCCACGCTAAAGGCCGAGGGCCAATCGATCCTGATCATCGACAAGAATGTCAAAGCCATAGCCAGATTGGCCGATCATCATTATATTCTGGATAAGGGAAGGGTTGTTTGGAACGGTGATTCCAACACATTGCTTGCGACCGAAGGATTGACCGCACGCTATCTTGGGGTTTAGCCCCTGTGACGGCCAGATTGCTAGATTGGATTTTTGACATGGACGCTTTTATCTGTGATGCCGTTAGAACACCCATTGGCCGCTTTGGCGGGGCGTTATCGTCGGTGCGGCCGGATGATCTGGCAGCGCATGTGATCAAGGCGCTTGTTGAACGCCATCCTGATCTTGACCAAGGCGCAATCGACGAGGTGGTATTTGGCGCAGCCAATCAGGCTGGTGAGGATAACCGCAATGTTGCCCGAATGGCGTCGCTTTTAGCCGGATTACCGGTTGCCGTGCCAGCCAGTACCATTAACCGGCTTTGCGCATCGGGCATGGATGCTGTTGCCAATGTGGCACGCGGCATTCGCGCTGGTGATTACCATCTGGCGATTGCTGGCGGAGTGGAAAGCATGAGCCGTGCGCCCTTTATTCTGCCAAAATCAGAAACGGCGTTTAGCCGCAATGCCGAAATCTATGACACCACAATTGGCTGGCGATTTGTTAATTCGGCGATGAAGGCGGCTTATGGTGTTGACTCAATGCCCGAAACGGCCGATCACGTGGCACTTGATTACCATATCAGCCGCGCCGATCAGGATGCTTTTGCCCTTCGTTCACAACAGCGCTGGTCGGCCGCGCATGCCGCCGCAAAATTTGCCGATGAGATCACCCCTGTTATGATCCCGCAACGCCGTGGGGATCCGGTGACGGTCGATACTGACGAACATCCACGCCCCGACACCAAACCCGAGCGGCTTGCCGCCCTAGAGGGGGTCAATGGTAACGGCTCGACCGTAACAGCTGGCAATGCGTCGGGCGTCAATGATGGGGCGGCGGCACTGTTGCTGGCATCGGCCAATGGTCTTGCCGCGCATGGATTGACGCCAATGGCGCGGATTGTGGCCATCGCCGCTGCCGGTGTGCCACCACGAGTGATGGGCATTGGGCCAGTGCCAGCAACCCAAAAGGCGCTTGGCATGGCTGGACTTTGCATTGATGATATGGATGTGATCGAAATTAACGAAGCCTTTGCCGCACAGGGGCTTGCTTGTCTTCGCGAGCTTGGCGTTGCCGATGATGCAGCCCATGTCAACCCTAATGGCGGTGCCATTGCAATTGGTCACCCGCTTGGCATGTCGGGGGCGCGGCTGGTTCTGACCGCAGCCTATGAATTGCGACGCCGCGGCGGGCGTTATGCACTTTGCACCATGTGCGTTGGCGTTGGACAGGGCGTTGCGATGATTATCGAAGCCGCCTAATCATCAATTATTTGCCATTATGGCTTATGTATCATCATGGGTTATTTACCAGTAAATTCTACTGGACGTTTGGCTAAAAACGCCCGCACCCCTTCAGCATAATCATCCGACCGGCCACAGGCCTGTTGCATTACTGCCTCATCATCCAGATGCGTGTCAAAATCATGATTGGCAGCACGCTTCATCAGGGTTTTGGTGCCTGCATAAGCCATGGTCGGGCCGGCGGCAAATTCCGCGGCAAGCGCATGGGCTTCGGGCATCAGATCGGAGGCATCATAGCTTTTCCAGATCAGCCCCCATTTGGCTGCCTGCGGTGCCATAAGCGGCGCGCCGGTCAAGGCCAAACCCATCGCCCGCGCCATGCCAAGACGCCGCGGCAAAATCCAGCTTCCCCCAGCATCAGGAACAAGACCGATTTTGGAAAATGCCTGAATAAACCGCGCTGTATCAGCCGCCAAAACCACATCACATGCCAAGGCAAGGTTGGCACCAGCACCAGCCGCAACGCCGTTTACCGCACAGATGACCGGCATCGGCAAATTGGTGATCAGCCGCACCAGCGGATTGAAATAATCATTTAAAGTCTGGCCAAGATCGGGCGGCCAATGACCACCATCAGGATCGCGTTCGCCAAGATCCTGACCAGCGCAAAAGCCGCGACCCGCACCGGTAATCAAAACCGCGCGCGCATCACCAACCGCTTCTAGGGCGGCGCGAAACGCAAGATGCAACTCGACATTGAACGCATTCAAACGTTCCGGCCGGTTCAAGGTAATTTTGATCCATTGATCCATTTTCTCGACAATGATCACATCGCTCATCTTGGCTTATCCTTTGATGTTTCCTGATCGGGTTCCTGTATGGCGGCCAAATTATAACCCAATCCTTTTTTATGAAAAATTGAAAACAATTCTTTGTCGCAGCGACATAATCTTGCATGATCACACACGGCCTTCGCAAGCATTCTGGTAGATCTTTTGCTGGTTTCTTGGATGATTGTCACAGCATGGCCTTGCTATGCATTCCCCAATTGCAAGCGCGTTACCCATCACCCGCACCGCAACCAGCCAGAAAGGAACGATATGACAGTAAAATTCTGGCGCGATGACCGGGATGACAAGGTGTTTTTTGTTGAGCTTGCGAACCCGCCTGTCAATGCCATCAACCTGGCGGTTCGCCAGGGGCTGCAAGATGCCATGCTGGCGGTGCAGGCCGCAACCGGTCTTGAAAGTGTTGTGCTGATGGGAAGCAAAACAATCTTTGCCGCCGGTGGTGATGCGCGTGAATTTGATGCGCCGCCAATTGCCCCGCATCTGCCTGATGTTCTGGCTATGATTGAAGCGTCAGACATACCTTGGATTGCCGTGATCAATGGGCCGGCACTTGGTGGCGGGTTGGAACTCGCCTTGGCTTGCCGCTATCGCATTGCCAACCCGAAGGCCCAGCTTGGCCTTCCTGAAGTTCTGCTTGGCATTGTTCCCGGGGCTGGCGGAACGCAGCGTTTGCCACGCCTGATCGGCTTTGCTGCCGCATTGGAAATAATCACAAGTGGCAAATCCATTTCCGCCAAAGCCAGTCTTGAAGCCGGGCTAATCGATCTTATTGATGCCGATCCAATGCAGACCGCTCTGGCAATCACGCCAGCCGATCTAGCCGCTGCAACGCCGGTTGGTCATTTGCCTAACCCAAAATTGGATAAAGCTGCGCTGGCAAAAAGTAATGCTGGCCTCGCCCGCCGCGCCAAAGGCCAGATTGCGCCGGTAAAGGCAACCGAATTGGTTGGTTTGACAAGCCACGCAAATTTTGCCGACGGCATGGCCGCCGAACGTGATTGCTTTCTTGCGCTTCGGCAATCAGAACAGGCAAAGGCATTGCGCCATCTTTTCTTCGCTGAACGTGGTGCAAAAGCACCAGCCGAGCTTGCCAAACATATGCCAAAGATTATTGATCAGGTGGTTGTCGTTGGAGGCGGTACAATGGGAGCTGGGATTGCGCATGCGCTTGTTCGTGCTGGTATTACCACGGTGACGATTGAAACTAATGAAGTGGCAGCAAAGCAAGCGGCCACGCGCGCCAACAGCTTGATCGAGGCTGGGATGAAACGCGGCCTGATCGCGTCGCAAAAGGCGGATGAAATGCGGTCGCGCTACAGCGTTTCAACCGATTATGCCAGCGCCGCCAATGCCCAAATTGCCATCGAAGCCGTGTTTGAAGATATCGCTGTCAAAACGACAGTATTTCAAAAGCTGCAAGAGGTGATGCCAGCAAATGCCATTCTGGCAAGCAATACATCCTACCTCGATATCAACGCGATTGCCGCTGCGCTTGATGATCCATCACGGCTTGTCGGGCTGCATTTTTTTGTGCCAGCCCATATCATGAAATTACTGGAAATCGTCAAGGGTGACGCCAGCGCGCCAACCGCACTTGCCAGTGGATTTAGGCTTGCCAAACAGCTTGGGAAAATCCCGGTTGTGGCGGGGGTATGTGACGGCTTTATCGGCAACCGGATTTTAGCGCGCTATCGCGAGGCGGCCGATCTTTTGCTGCTCCACGGCGCGACACCTGCACAAATTGACAAGGCAATGACCAACTTTGGTTATGCTATGGGGCCTTATGAAGCACAAGATATGTCAGGTCTTGATATCGCCTTTGCAAACCGGCGTCGCCAAGATGGCAGCCGCGATCCAAATCGAACCTATGTCCGCATTGCTGACAAGATGGTTGCGGCCGGTCGGCTTGGCCGCAAAACTGGCCTTGGCTGGTACAGCTATGTTAATGACGGCAAAGCTGAGACCGACCCCTTAGTCGATGCATTGATTATCGCCGAAGCTGATCATGCTGGCATCACCCGCCGCCATTTTTCTGATGGTGACATTATCAAAAGGCTGTTACTAGCCATGATTAATGAAGGCGCCAATATCCTTCAGGAAGGCATTGCGCAAAATGCCAGTGATATTGATCTAGTAAGCATTCTTGGCTATGGCTTTCCGCGCTGGCGCGGCGGGCTGATGCATTATGCCGACCAGCTTGGCATGGCAACGATTCTGGCTGGGTTTAAAGATGTTTCAGCGGAAGACCGGCATCTCTGGCGGCCAAGCCAGCTGATTCTTAACGCTGCAAAAAAGGGACATGATTTCGTTTCATTTAAGGATTAATCCGCCACCAAAGCTGACAAGTCTGCTAGCAAGTGAGGTGAGAAACGCGGCCAAAAAACCTAGGCCGTAATCAAAACTCATGAAACTCTGAACCTTGAAAACGGCCTTTTAACCCATGATCTGCTGACGCGTATGGTTATTGAGCCGGCTCTTGCGGATGAAAACTATCGCCACTGACCCTATGCCAATAGGCTGCAAGGCGGGGATCATCAACCGGTTTGCCCTCAATTAACGCGTTAATTTCAACCCGCGGGTATATTTGGTCAGCAAGTAAAATTTTGCTTGCTGAAACTCTGCGTACAATATGACGTCGATTCAACTGACTAGGATGCTCTAAGCCTGCTGACTCTAACATTTCCGCAACCGCCTCTACACTATTTTTATGAAAATTGAATACTCTCTTTGCCCGGTCTTCAACATCAATAACCCGGTACCTATTAGGGTCCATTGTTGCAACGCCACTTGGGCACCGGCTTGACGCACAGTCACGAGCCTGAATACAACCAACCGCAAACATAAATGGTCTTGCCATGTTGCACCAGTCAACTCCAAGCGCGCAGTGCCTTACAATATCGTAGGCACTTACAATTTTGGCCGAGGCCGCAATTTTTAC
>TARA_B110000444_G_scaffold134645_1_pt1 | contig 13706 bp, 11 predicted proteins | sample TARA_B110000444 | Tara Oceans TARA_B110000444 (sample SAMEA4398370) | marine metagenome | biome: Polar Biome; feature: [SRF] surface water layer (ENVO:00010504); material: water (ENVO:00002006), including particulate matter (ENVO:01000060) such as... | depth 5 m | reverse complement strand
GCAAACTTCCCTTTAACAGAGGATGATCTTGAGAATAGCCAGATACCTGATACGCTCAGACCTTATAAGAATAAATTATTTGGGCTAACTATTGCACCTGAAAGATTGCGTCAAATAAGAAAAGAGCGCCGTGCAATTGGGAGTTATGCATCAATCAAACAAGTGAGCTATGAAATTCGTGAAGCCGAAAAGCTCTATATAAAAAATGGCATTAATTTTATAGACACTACTGAGCTTTCTATTGAGGAAATATCTGGAAAAATCATAGAACAAACTGGCGTTCAAAGGCGCTTTAGGCCATAAAGCGTCTTTGGGTAAGTTAATAAATGAGTAGCATTATTTATGTATGATCATCAAATAAATCCTCAAGCGATCGTAAGGCCAAATTCTTTTATAGGTTTGATGACTCTGTATGAGAGTAATTACTTAAAATTATTTAATTTAATTCCCAATTTTACAAATCTTGATGGGGCTTCTATCGCAAGCACATTGAATGAGAATGATATATTACTTACTATAAATGAAAAAACAAAACATACGATTGCATTTTCAATATCCTATATATTTAAGGATAGTCTTGGTATTGAATTTGAGCCCAACATGAAAGTTAGTGTTTATTTAGATGGAAAACTCGCACAAGTTAGCAGTATAAATGAAGATAAAAATAATAGCGTATTTAATAAAATTGCCCATTCTCATAGCGACATTATTAATTTATTATGGAGAAATAATATGATATTTAACAAATGGTTAGATCATATAGATGACAAAAAATATTATTTTTTAAAAGTCTAATTAATTAAGTGAGTTTATTTGTAATTTAGAGTTAAATAGTCAGTGGCAATCGCTGCAGCCTCATTTAGATGAATATCAACATCCTCATCCTTATCCTGATCCACCTCTTCATCAATACTTCTGTCACCTAATTTAGGATTTCTATTTTCATTCGGGTTTAGAGATAAATCTCTTTTTTCTTCACGTTTTTTTCGCTCATCAAGATTTCTTTCCCGATCTTCTGTCCTCTTGTTTGTATTAAGAGAAACTAATTTTTTGTTTCGATTGATATTTGCCGCCGCTATATCCTCAACTAGAAACACTAAATATGGATCTACTGTTTTTCTAATTTCATGATCAATTAATAATGCATCAATAGTATTTTCCATGGATTTAATTTTTTTGAAACTAGATGAGCGAATAGTGTCCCATGGAAGAGCAGTTTTACGAGCACTTTCCCCAGTCGAGGAAATATCTATATACGATGGAAGCTCTATATCTGGTGATACTCCTTTATTTTGAGTGCTTTCACCAGTTACTCGATAGTATTTTCCAATAGTCAGCGTGAGTTGACCTAGACCTTTATCATCACTTTTTCGGACATACTGATCAAGTGGATAAAGATTTTGAACAGTACCTTTTCCAAAAGTTTGTTGTCCAACGATGATGCCTCTACCATAATCTTGGATGGCTGCTGCAAAGATTTCTGATGCTGAGGCGCTGTATCGATTCACTAGGACAATGAGCGGACCCTTGTAAATAGATCGTGGCACTGGATCTGGATCATCTAACCGACTGATCCTGCCACGGGCATTTTGTAATTGAACAATTGGACCATTATCAACAAATAAGCCAGAAAGGGCTGTGGCTTCAGTTAGATGACCACCTCCATTGTTTCTTAAATCAATAATAAGGGCATCAATGTCTTCTTCCTTTAACTCCGATATTAGACGTTTTACATCAGAGGTTGTACTTGTGAATTCTTCATCTCCATTATTCAAAGCCTTATAATCCCTATAAAAACTTGGAACATCTATAACTCCAATAGAGTAATCCTTATCATTTTTTTTGGTTTTTATTATTTCACTTTTTGCTGCAGATTCTTCGAGTTTTACCTGGTCTCTAGTTAGATTGATAATATTTTCAATTTCACCTGGAACTGAGCCATCCGGAAGAATTTGTAAGCGAACAATTGTATCTGCTGGTCCTCTTATCAACTGAACCACATCATCTAAACGCCATCCAATTACATCAATCAATGCTCCATCGACACCTTGTGCAATTGCAGATATTCGGTCCTTAGGTTTTAAATTACCATCGATACTCGCAGGTCCACCTGGGATAATATTAACAATTGAAATATAATCATCCTCTATAGAAAGAGAAGCACCTATCCCAAAATAAGAGAGGCTCATCTGTATCTGATATTCTTCTGAATTTCTTGGTGAAAAATAACTTGAGTGAGGATCTAATGAGTGAACCACTGAGTTCATAAAAGTCTCAAAGATATCATCATTATTCAATTGTTTGAGTTGCTTAAGAAATCTTTCATAGCGCTTTGTGAGTAATTCCTTAGTTTCAGGCCATTTTTTTTCATTAAGAATTAGATTTAGTGCATCATTTTTTACACGTCTTCTCCATAATTCATCAAGATCGTTAATTGATGTCACCCAAGTCTCTTCTGACCGATCAAACTGATAATCCTCATTGAGAGAGAAATCAGGTTGGTTCTCAAGTGATGATAGAGCGAACTCCATTCTATCGATTGCTTTAGAACGGTATATATCAAAAATCTCAAAAGCTGGTTGAAGAGAGTCAGACCCAAGCATATCGTCAATTTTAAAACGATAGGATTCAAATTCTTGAATATCTGAAGCTATGAAATATGATCGGTTGCCATCTAAATTTTCTATATAATTATCAAGAATTTGAGATGATAATTCATTATCAACTTTAGTATGATTGTAATGAGATCGTTCTATCAATCTTTCGATTAAAGCACTAACTTTTTCATGTCTTAATTCTGCGTTTATAAGCAAATTTTCGTTTTTTATTTCTTCTGCATTTGAGAATGTGAATCCTATAAGTAGAAAAAATAAATAGTAACTAGTAGTAAGGGTTTTTTGTTTCAATTTTTGTAATCCTATTGCTTGAGCTTATGGCATATTAGTATTGTTATTTTCACACATAGATACATTAAATATGGGCTTAATGTAATAAACCAAGAAGCTGGGTTACCACTTTTCATCATCAAGAAATGTTCATTGTAAAATCCAATAAAACCTTCGCCACCATATTTTCCAAACACAAAGTCATTCACGGCAAAAAATAAAAATGGTAAAACCAAAAGACCAATGAGAAAAAAGAGAACGAATAAGATAATTTTTTTCATGGTTGATATCGTATATTTGTTGAATTGAATGATGATGGTTTGTTGATTATAAAAACTTTATTGTTTCGAGTACATTAATTATCCAGCTATAAAAATTTTAAGTTGATTGGATAGACCTTTACAGGCTTTTGCTTGGGTTCTAGCGAATAAGGGAATTGGGATGACAATGGCTGGCATGAAAGAAGTTCCGCTGAATTCCGCACTGATATTACCCTCATTCTTTATATCTCGGACATCCCATACGGTTGCTTCGTAATTAGAGTCATTTTGCCACCAAGCAAATCCAAAGCAGCCCCCACCAGTAGGCCCTACAGCACAAGACATGCTTCCACCTCCACCCGAGCTGTCAGTGTTACCATCTAGCCAGATAATGTAACGTAAGTTTTGATTTTGAAAGACATCGCTTACTTTACTTCTTGCCATTAATTTGGTTAGACTCTTTGTGTCTGAAGGCGCTGTTCTAGGCTCAAACCATGGAAAAAGTAGATCTGTGAATTTATTAGTAGGAACGACTCTTATCGCTGCTCCTCCTTTACTTATATTTGAGCTAACACATTTAATAAAATCAGTTTCGGTATCATTACCAAGATGGTAGCTTTTGGCTAAAATAACGACCCCTTCACCTTCCTCTAGACCGGTATTACCAACTCTATTATCTTCTATTCTAGCTGTTACGCATGCGCTCAAACTGAAAGCAAGTAAAGCAATACACGTTGTCAATTTATAGTGATATAGATTATTTTCTTTATTTTTTGTTATATTTTTCATATTTATTTTTATTTCAAATTTACTTATTGAATGGATGTAGATAATTTATTAGTTTTTTCTAATTGAAGTACTATCAAGGCAGCTGCATCCCTCATCGCCAATATTGCTGCATTGGCAAGATCATCATCATCTGAAAAAGTTGTAGTTGAAGTTTTTCCATAGGAGCTAATGGGCCAATTAATGATCTCGTTACCGGTAGAGTCAAAAATTTTAATTCGATATCTTATCCATACTGAAAATGTTTCATCTTGGCTTTGCTCGGGAACTGAGAATTCAATTGCATCTATACTAGGCATGATAGTGAAATTAAAATTTTGATATATATTGTCTTTTGAATATTCAATAACTGTAACTTTCTCAAAAAAGGATTGAAATATTTCATTGAAAAGAAGTTTGTTAGAGTGGGAAAAATCAACTTGCCAAGTTTTTCTCCCTATGACTTTTTCTTCGTGAATAAAATTATTGAAATTATCAGGGTATTTTATAGCAATAGAGAAGGGTGCTTGAGTTACAAGTAATTTTGGTATGTTTGGATTATCAATTTTTACTTGTGACGAGCAGCCATAAAAAAAGACCAAAACAGGAATGATTGAAATATACTTTAAATTCATGACATAGACTCTAGACTGAGTTCCCTGTTAGTGCAACAATCTCCATTGCCAGTATACGATTGGTTACAATGATATATCTATAGGTGCTTCTTGCATTAGCGAAGTTTGTTCCCGTAATGAGAGAATATGTTCATCCCAAAATCGTGGTGTATTAAACCATGGAAAAGCTATTTTGAAAGCTGGGTCATTCCATCTTTTTGCTATCCAGGCAGTGTAATGCATTATTCTGAGTGTTCTTAATGCCTCAATAAGATGAAGTTCTTTTAGATTAAGATTACGAAATTCTTCATAACCTTCAAGTAATGAAGTAAATTGTAATTGCTGGTCAGATTTTTCCCCTGAAATAAACATCCATAAATCCTGAATTGCCGGACCATTCCTTGCATCATCAAGATCAACAATTTTAATATTTTCACCTTGAGTTAAAATATTACTAGGATGAAGGTCTGCATGAAGTCTTATATTTTGATAGTTACCACAATAATCAAAACAAATTTTAATATTATCTAATAATTGATCGATGATACTAATGTAGGTATCTTCTAGGTCGATAGGGATGAACATATTATCAAGCAGAAATTTTTCTGATTCATGGCCATATGTTTCAACATTTAAATCTGGTCTAAAGTCGAATTTCTTTATTTCTCCATGTAGATGCATTCGTCCCACCAATCTGCCAATTCGTTTTAATGTGTCCTTATTATCAAGATTTGGAGCCCTTCCACCAAAACACTCCCATACTGAAAATCGATGTGACTTAAAATGATGTAGTGTTTTTCTATTAATTGTCATTGGCGCAATGACAGGTATTCCGAGGTTGAGCAGTTCTTTTGTAAATTCATGCTCTTCATTAATGGTTGAATCGCTCCATCTATTGGGGCGATAGAATTTGACTACTATATTTTCCCCAGATTCTAATCCAACCCGATAAACGCGATTTTCATAACTATTTAAGGCAAGTATTTGGCCATTATCTTTATATTTTAGTGTATTAAGTGCCGCTAAAATCTCATGTGGATTGAGATTTGAATAGTCAGACTCAATTTTTTGATCATTTCTCACTTACACAGAATAGCATTTTTATGATTCTTTATTTTTACTTATCTTGAGGCTCTCTTTCGTTCAACTTCGGTAAGTAATTTCTTTCTAATTCTGATATTTTTCGGTGTGACTTCTACTAATTCATCGTCATTAATAAATTCTAGTGCTTGTTCTAGTGAGAAATTGATAGGAGTTGTAAGTACGATATTTTCATCATTTCCTGACGCGCGCATATTATTTAATTGTTTAGCTTTTGTAGGGTTGACATTGAGATCGTCTATTCGACTGTTGATGCCAATTACCATGCCTTCATAGACCTCATCAGCATGCTTTGCCATGAGTTTCCCTCTTTCCTGAAGATTATAAAGAGCGTAAGCCAACGCTTTTCCAGTAACCATTGAGATTAAGACTCCATTATTTCGTTGACCCAATGAAGATTCAACACTGATATCATAATCATCAAAGACATGATAAAGAAGCCCTGTGCCAGATGTGGCTGATAGATATTCGGTTCTAAAGCCTATTAATCCCCGAGTTGGGATACGATAATCCAGCCTAACTCGACCATTTCCATCTGGCGTCATTTCTAGTAATTTTCCTTTACGTTCAGCCAGTTTAGTCATAATGGAGCCTTGATAGTCTTCCTCAAAATCGACAGTAAGCTGCTCCCAAGGTTCTTGTTTTTGTCCATCTATCTCTCGATATATAACTTCAGGTCTTGATACCGCTAACTCAAATCCTTCTCTACGCATCGTTTCAATTAGTATCGAAAGATGTAGCTCGCCTCTTCCAGAAACTCGAAACTTATCTGGATCTTCAGTATTCTCAACCCTGAGGGCAACATTATGCATTAATTCTTGCTTCAATCTTTCGTGTATCTGTCGACTAGTTAAAAATTTACCCTCCTTGCCAGAAAAGGGCGACTTATTAACTTGAAAAGTCATGCTAATAGTTGGTTCATCAACAGTGAGCGGAGGGAGGCATTCGATATGCTCTCGATCACATAATGTATCTGATATAGAGAGATTTTCAATACCTGAAATTATTATAATATCCCCAGCATGGGCGGTATCTATTTTTTTTCTCTCCAAGCCATCAAAACCAAATAATTCTAAGATTCTTGCGTTTCTGGTTTTATTATTTTCTGAGGCAACTGCAACAGGTGTATTGGTTTTAATTTCTCCACGTTGAATTCGACCTGTTCCCAGAACACCAAGGTAAGGGTCAAAACCTAAACTAGAAATTTGCATTTGAAATGTACCGTTAAGATCGACATCAGGTGGCGATACATCTGTACTGATAGTTTTTAATAGTGGAGCCATATCACCATCTCTATCTTTTGAATTTAGGCTAGAATACCCAGTTAAAGCAGATGCATAAACTACAGCAAAATCTAATTGATCGTCAGTCGCACCAAGTTTATCAAAGAGATCAAATGTTTGATCTAAGACCCAGTCTGGCCTTGCCCCATCTCGATCAATTTTATTAATAACTACGATAGGTTTTAAGCCTTTTGCAAAGGCTTTTTGGGTGACAAATCGAGTTTGAGGCATGGGTCCCTCAACCGCATCTACAAGAAGTAAAACACTATCAACCATGGAGAGAATTCGCTCAACTTCACCTCCAAAATCAGCATGTCCTGGTGTATCCACAATATTGATACGAAATTCATTCCAATCTATTGCTGTATTCTTAGCTAAAATAGTAATACCTCGCTCTCTTTCAAGATCATTTGAGTCCATTACTCTATCAGGGGAATTGGTGCGAGGGTCATAGCTATTGGAATATTTTAGTAGTTGATCTACGAGCGTTGTCTTACCGTGATCAACATGCGCTATGATTGCAATATTTCTTATATTATTAATTATTGGCATGATTTATTGTCACTATCTGAAATTAGTGCATTAATGGAAAGAGGGGAAAGAAGTCTATTCTATAATATTTTGAAGGTCATACCAGCATTAGTTTTTAGTCTAGCTAATAATTTATTTCCTAATGCAGAAGCGGGTGTCCAAATACCACCTTTTATTTCTATTTCATCACAAGCCAAACAAATAGCTGTTTCGCTGAGTATTTTACTAGTTGAGCCATAACCTGGATCACGGTCACCAGTGACCTGAATAGATAAAACTTCATTATCTTTTGTATTGCCCAGTAAAATTAATTTAAAGAAACCATTTTGACGTTGCTCTTTATTAGGTCCTTGACCTGGGCTTGGAAGTAGCTTTTCGATAATATATTTTCTTGTTATTGAGTTTGCACTACCCAGAAAAAATAAACCTAGAGTCACAGTAAGAAATATTGCTTTTAGCCTTCCAGTTAGTTTTTTTCCGCAAATTGTACTCTCTGAGTATGAGAAATCCTGACCATAAGTAAAGTTCATTAACGCATTACTTCTTCTCACTATCCTGGTGTTTATACTCGCCATAAAAAATGGAGCAGTCCAGCAATCTAAATCCTTATTATAAATAATCTTTACTTGGTCACGTTTGTCAGGCCCTATTTTTTTGTCGCTAGGATTAAGTCCATAAGGATGCGAGACAGTTCTCGCTATATCTCGGTCAGCAATGCCTTCAGTAATAACATTAAGAATACTTGCTATGGTTCCACCACTGGCACCACCTTTCATTGCTTTAACGAATAGCTTAATTTCTTTTAAAGGTTTTTGGTATTTTTTTCTTGCTTCTTCTTGCATAAAAAAGACACCCATATCAGATGGGATAGAATCAAAACCACAGGCATGAACGATACGTGCGCCGGTCTGTTCAGCCCTGACTTGATGTGTATCAATCATTTTTCTTATCCATTGTGTTTCACCAGCTAAATCACAATAATCAGTTCCATTTTCTACGCAAGACTCAACCAATAAAGATCCATATTTAGCGTATGGGCCAACTGTTGTTAATATTACTTTTGTTTGCCTTGTTAGCTCATTGAGTGATACCGCATCATTACAGTCAGCAACGATAATTGGTATGTCAGTGTATTTTTTCGATGGGCTGGCTTCTATTATCTCAGCTAATACCTGGGTGAGTTTTTTATGATTTCTGCCTGCAATACCCCATTTTAATTGAGGATCTTTACCATATTTTTTAAAAAAATATTCGAGAACTAATTTACCTGTGAAGCTGCTCGCACCGAAGATTATAATATCAAATTTAGCTTGAGCTTCAGATTCATCGATTTTCATGAGCTTAAGGGTAAGTTAACAACGCTTCGCTATCAACATATAACTAAGGTATCTTTAGTATTTACTAAATAATATCATTAGGATATTCATTTACTGCTTGGTTGATATATGGATAGTTCATCAAATAATGAAGTCTTAGAAACTTATAAAAGATTATGGAGTTATGTCGCTCCTTATCGTTTTATTGGGTGTATAGCAATAATTGCCATGACTGCTACTGCTTTTGTAGAAATGATGATGGTAGCCTTGATCGAGCCTTTGCTAGACGAAGCATTGGTTGCTAAAAATATAGAAGCTTCAAAATGGTTGCCTTTTGCATTTGTTGCCATATTCATAGCGCGAGGACTTTCTGGATTTGGGACTGAAGCATCTTTAGGTTGGATTGGTCGGGGTGTTATTAGTTCATTAAGAAGGGAAGTTTTTGAGAAGTTCCTCTATCTACCTACTCGTTATTTTGAGAATCATGCTACGGGCTCATTGCTATCTAAAATGACCTATAATGTTGAGATGGTGGCTGAATCTGTTACAAGCGTGGTGACGATTCTTGTCAGAGATGTATTGACAGTCATTGCTGCTATAGGTCTTATGGTATATCAGAGCTCACAACTTTTTCTTACGGTTGCAGTTGTATTACCTTTAATTGCAATAATCGTTAAATTTTTAGGGTCTGTTTTCCGGCGATATAGTCAGCGTATTCAGGATTCAATCGGTGAGGTTACCCAAGTTACTGAAGAGGCATTAACAGGACATAAAATTATTAAAATTTTTGGTGGACAAGACTATGAAAAGAATAGATTGACAGCTATTGATGAAAGAAATCGTAAACAAAATTTAAAGCTTATTCGATCTCGTTCATTGGGTGTTGCGGTAACGCAAATTGTATTCGGTTTTGGTTTGGCTGGAGTTATATATTTTGCTGGAATTGAATCTATAAACGGTAATTTAAGCCCCGGAAGTTTTATGTCATTTTTTGGTGCAATGATGTTAATGCTTCAACCAATCAGAAGAATAACTAATGTTAACTCTATCTTACAAAGAGGAATTGCCGCAAGTTCTAGTTTATTTGAGATAATAGATGAACCAAATGAGAAGGATTATGGAACTAAGTTTGCTCAATCAACTAACGGTAAAATTGAATTCAACAATGTTAGCTTTTCCTATGATGAAACTAATAAGGAAAAAATTATTAATGACGTCTCATTTACTATTGAAAAAGGTCAATCAATAGCTATTGTTGGGCATTCAGGAAGCGGTAAATCTTCTTTGGTAAATCTTCTGCCAAGATTTTATAACTATCAATTTGGAAAAATTCTTCTTGATGGCATCTTGATCCAGGACTATACCATTGAGAATCTTCGCAAAAAAATAAGCTTAGTAAGTCAGGATGTTGTTTTATTCAATGATTCAATTATGAATAATTTAGCATATGGCGAATTAAGTGGGCGCTCGTCATCTGAATTATTATCAGCCGCTGAGAGCGCTAGGATCACTGAGTTTGCTGATGACTTTCCTAATGGTATGGATACTATGATAGGTGACAAAGGAGTATTATTATCAGGCGGACAAAGACAAAGGATTGCGATTGGAAGAGCTATCCTTAAAGATGCGCCTATTTTAATTCTTGACGAGGCCACTTCTTCTTTGGATACAAGATCAGAATTTCAAATACAGCAAGCACTTAAGGATTTGATGATAGACCGAACGACCCTGGTGGTTGCTCATCGCTTATCCACTATAGAAAATGCTGATCAGATAGTAGTTTTAGAAAAAGGTCGGGTAGTAGAAAAGGGCAGTCATGAGACGTTAATAGTTAACGGGAGTTACTATGCAGACCTTCATCGCCTTCAATTTAAAAAGGGGTAACTTTTGTCTGTTAAAGTTATTGGTTATATAGAGCAATGCCTGCTAAGAATGTGGTATGGGAAAAACCACTGGTACATCATTTTTCTTCCATTAAGTTGGTTATTTTTCGTTCTTATTTTAATTAGAAAAAATCTATTTAAAAAATTATCAAAAAACCTTTATCAACCAATTTGTCCGGTAATTATTGTAGGTAATATTAGTGTTGGAGGTACTGGAAAAACGCCTTTTATTGTTTGGCTGGCGAATTATTTAACGACAAAAAATAAAAGAGTGGCAATCTTAAGTCGTGGTTATGGAGGAGTTATCGGTGATACTCCTGTTGAAGTCTCAAAAAACTCTGATGCAGACATTGTTGGTGATGAACCAATAATGATCGCTACTAAAACGAATTGTCTTGTCATAGTTCACCCAAATAGAAATTTATCCTGCAAATACATTGCAAAGAGGAAAATTGATGTCATTATTTGCGATGACGGTCTACAGCATTATAAGTTAAAGCGTGATTATGAAATTGTTGTAATTGATGAGGAAAGAATGTTTGGTAACGGTAGGTTATTGCCAGCCGGACCACTTAGAGAGCCTATCTCAAGACTAAAAGGTGTTAATCTTAAATTATCACAAATTAGCATGTCAGTAGATAAGTATGATCGTCAGAATCTTCACTCTAATTTAAATACATTCTACCTAGCGGGCGATACAGCTGTGAATATCAACTCAGGTCAGAGGATGCAACTCTCTGAGTTTGTTGGTAAGAAAATTCATGCTGTAGCTGGTATTGGAAATCCAGATCGTTTTTTTAACATGCTGGAGAGGCAGGGTCTTGAGGCAGATAAGCATTATTTTAGAGATCATCAAAAGTATTCAGCAAATGAATTATCCTTTAATAATGATGGACTGGATATTCTTATGACTGAGAAAGACGCAATTAAATGCAAAACAATTGATGATGATCGATTATGGTATGTTCCGGTTGATTTAGTAATTGATGAAGATGAGAATCAATGGTTGATCGATATAGATAATATTGTAGATAAAAGAGATATAAATGATTGATTTCAAAATAGTTATACCATCTAGATATGCCTCAACCAGATTACCTGGTAAGCCTCTGATAGATATTTTGGGTAAAACAATGCTAGAGCGCGTTTGGCTTAATGCAAAAAAAAGTCAGGCAAAGGAAGTCATAATTGCCACTGACGATCAAAGGATTGCATCTAAAGCAAGTCGATTTGGCGCCTCCGTATGTATGACTAGTAACGAGCACCAATCTGGTAGTGACCGAATAACAGAGGTGATTGATCAATTAGAATGGAATGACGAACAAATTGTTCTTAATCTTCAAGGTGACGAACCATTGATGTCTCATACCTCAATGAATGAATGTGCTTCGTTACTTGATGATGACTTAATCGATATTGGGACACTTGGCTCATCATTTATAAATAAAGAGGATTGGCATAACCCTAATATAGTTAAGGTTTTGCTGGATCATAATGATTGTGCACTTTATTTTAGCCGATCATCGATTCCGTACCTAAGAAAAGGTGATATTGACATCTTCAAGAATAACTTCGTCTTACAACATCATGGTATTTATGCGTATAAATGCAAATCACTCAGAATGCTTGCAGGGCTGGAAGATTCTCAGATTCAGATTGCTGAAGGATTAGAGCAATTAAAGGCTGTTTATCATGGGCTAAAGATTAAAGTTGGAGCTGCTAGTGTTCGACCTGGGGTAAGTGTAGATATTCCAGAAGATATTGATTTAGTTATTGATGCCTTAAAGTCAATATCAGAAGCTACCCTTTAAACATCTGGAAAAGAATGGAAAATCATCAGTAACCATATAATGGTAGATGCCATCAGGAAATTCTGGGGTTACGCCAATTCGTCCATTGCATTGATCTAAATCACCGTAATCAACAATATATTCAAAGTCTTGGGTAAAAGCACCCAATGGAATAGTGGCGCTAGTTCTTAAATTATTACTAGGACGGTTATTATCAGCAATTGTTTTGAGTTTCCAACTGGTCTTCATTATTTTAATCGCACTATTAGAGTCATTTGCATCACTATAACCATATCTAGCATAGACTGGAAAACCATCCGCTGCCCAACCAACGAGGGTCATTGCCTTATCTTTGTCCAATTTATCAAGATAAAGTTCAGGTATACCATGATAATGGTATTCACCCGATGGTTGGACATGAGCATGATTCATATCATCACCAAAATTAAAAGTACTATGCCCGAGTGCTTCAATATTCCATGAGCCAAGTGATGGAGGTCCTAAACTACATGATCCAACATCCGAACAAGTACCAGCTGTTCCTGGATCAAACTTAACACTATTCAAGGCATAAGCTATTACAATTCTAGGGCCACCAACTGCAATTCCTGAGGAAGATATAGTGCTAGGATTAGTTGTGAAGGTTTTATTGATAGTCTGAATACCAATAGTATTAGGATTATTGGTATTAGGAAAAGTACCTACCTCATGATTAGGTATACCATTTCCAGTAAGTAATCTATTGTCTGTATTACAGCTCCAATTATAACTGCTGTTAGCGTTCACAGATTCATCACTATTAAAAGAGAGCTCATTTAAATCACATAAAATATTACCAGTTGAATAAGTAACTTCGGGCGAATTATTGGCAGTTGAGGTTGAGGTTGAAGTTGATTCTGAAGTTGATAATTTGGAGCCACCACCACAAGCACCAATGAAAACAGAGAGCATTGGTAAGGCTAGATATAATAATAATTTTTTAATGTTATTTTTCATGGTTTTTTATGTCAATCTATAGAATGCAAAATTTATTAAAAAGATTCATGTTAAATTGATGGTGATTTTAATTAAAGTTTTAAAATCTTATTGTCAGTTTAATAATATATATTCTTACTATGAAAAATATTAATATTTTATTTGTTTGTTTGGGAAATATTTGTCGTTCTCCTATGGCGGAGGGAGTTTTGAATAGTCTAATCAGAGAGGCGGGGTATGACAATTACATTAAGGTGGATTCAGCAGCAACTCATAATTATCATAACAATTTAGCTCCCGATA
>TARA_B110000444_G_scaffold260681_1_pt1 | contig 13711 bp, 11 predicted proteins | sample TARA_B110000444 | Tara Oceans TARA_B110000444 (sample SAMEA4398370) | marine metagenome | biome: Polar Biome; feature: [SRF] surface water layer (ENVO:00010504); material: water (ENVO:00002006), including particulate matter (ENVO:01000060) such as... | depth 5 m | reverse complement strand
ATTTTTCAATTTCTTGTCAATCATAAAGTTTAATCTTTGTACACTTGTTTTAAGATTAAATATCTAAATTATTCCGGAATCATAGAATCTTTTTTTTTCAAAATTTTAAGTGTTATTTTTGGCTTTTATGATTAAGTAATTCTTTTTGGACATATATCTAACGAACTGTGTTATTTTCATCGTCTTGAAGATGTTTTTAATGAAATAGTATGATAATTATTTTTATTTTTTAAAATCATTGTTATTATGAGAAAGAATGAAGATATGTCGTTTTTAGATCATTTGGGAGTTCTTAGAGGACATCTTATAAGATCTTTAATCGCTGTTTTTTTATTCAGTGTGCTCTGTTTTTTAAATAAAAAGATTCTTTTTGATCAACTTTTATTGGCTTCTAAAGAGCCTGATTTCATCACCTATGTTTTTCTTTGTAAAATTTCAGAATTTTTACATTTGGGTGATGTCTTGTGTATTACTGAACAGCCATTCATTTTAATGAATGTGAATATGTCAGGACAATTTACTATGCATCTCTGGGTAGCTTTTTTGGCTGGGGTTATTATTGCCTTTCCTTATCTGATTTGGGAACTATGGTGCTTTATTAAACCTGCACTAAACGCTAAGGAGTCCACATACACCTCAAGTGTTGTCTTTGTCGTATCTTTTCTCTTTATATTGGGTATAAGTTTTGGTTACCTAATGATAGCTCCCTTGTCCGTTAATTTCTTGGGAAGTTATCAAGTAAGTGAATTGGTGTCAAATCAAATCAATCTTAGCTCTTTTATTAGCACTGTAACTACTATAACTTTTGCATGTGGTTTGATATTTCAATTACCTGTAATCGTCTACTTTTTAACTAGTATAGGTTTATTGACTCCGGAAGTAATGAGGAAATATCGTTCACACTCTATTGTAGGTGCTCTTATAATTTCTTCCATTATTACTCCACCAGACTTATCTAGCCAAATATTGGTTTCCTTACCCTTGTTTTTCCTTTATGAAATGAGTATCTATATTTCTAAGTTTGTTATTAAAAAATCTGAAAGTAAAAATGAAGTTACGCGCTGAAAATATAATTAAATATTATAAAGACCGACCTGTTGTTAAGGGGGTAACTTTAGAGGTAAATCAAGGAGAAATTGTTGGTCTTTTAGGTCCTAATGGTGCTGGGAAAACAACTTCATTTTATATGATTGTAGGTCTAGTAAAACCTAGCTCTGGAAAAGTTTTTTTGGATGGTGAAGATATCACTAATGACCCCATGTATCTTAGAGCAAAAAAAGGTTTGGGTTATTTAGCTCAAGAAGCTTCCGTATTTCGTAAACTCTCAGTCGAAGAAAATATTATGGCTGTTCTAGAAATGACTTCTCTTGGAAAACAAGAACAAGCACAGAAGTTAGAAGAATTATTAAGCGAATTTGGCCTTCATTCGCTAAGAAAAACAAGAGGAGACCTTCTTTCTGGAGGAGAACGAAGAAGAACTGAAATTGCTAGAGCATTGGCTGTTAATCCGAAGTTTATTCTATTGGATGAACCCTTTGCAGGGGTCGATCCTATTGCCGTTGAAGACATTCAATCTATTGTGACTAAATTGAAACAGAAAAATATCGGAATATTGATAACTGACCATAATGTCCAGGAAACACTCTCAATTACTGATAGAGCTTACCTATTATTTGAAGGTGATATTTTGAAGGCCGGAACTGCGGAAGAATTGGCCGCAGATGAGCAAGTCAGACGAGTTTATTTGGGTCAAAATTTTGTTCTTAGAGAATAGGTAATTATTTCGAATCGTGATTAAAGAACAATACCGAAGTAGCCAAATAAGATAGTACAAGTAAAGGAACTGCTGAAAATCCAATTCCTATCAGGAGAATTAATGCTAGGGCTAAGAAATTAAATCTTAAAGTATTCTCTGAGTACCTTGTATTCTCGAATTTAAAAGAGAATAATGTTAGTTTAGAAACTAGAGACCATGACAGTACCAGAGTAAAAAAGAGTATTATTTCCGGCATTTGGACTATACTTGCAATTATAGTCTCTGATTGAAAATGTATAATCAATGGAAAGGAACCAAAAAACAGACTATTCGCAGGAGTTGGTAATCCAATAAAATTATTCTCTTGTCTATCATCAATGTTAAATTTAGCAAGTCGGTAGGCAGAACAGATTGGAATTAATAATGCTATAAAGGAAAACTTATTTTGTGTGGAGTTTTCTAGAAGATGAAAAACTAGGGCACCTGGGACTAATCCAAAACTGATAAGATCTGCCAAAGAGTCAAGTTGTTTCCCAATTTCACTACTTACAGATAACCATCTTGCTGCTGCACCATCAAAAAAATCAAATAAGCCAGACAGTGCAATTAGATAGGCAGCTTCTAGCAATTGTCCATTAAACGCCATGTGTAATGCAATACAACCACAAATAAGATTTGAGATTGTAAGTAGATTGGGTATGAATTTTCGCATCTAAACTTATATTTGTAGCAAATTAAAGCAATTTATTGTGATTGAATTGGAAAAAATGAGATTCTTAAAGTTTACAGGCGCATGTTTTTTATCTGCTATCCTATTTTTTATTTCTTGGCCACCAAATGGCTATACAGGACTGATTTTCATCTCGTTTGTTCCGCTTCTATATTTAGTTTTAAATTTTGATAAGCACAGGTCAAAGCTTGCAGTATTTACTTTGTTTTTATATTTACTTGCTGCATTTTTTCTGATTAATTTTTCATTGACATCTTGGGTTATGAATGCCCATTGGGGTGGGGGTCTATTTGCTTCTCTGTTAAATACCTTTTTAATGTCTTCGGTGTTTATTTTGGTTTATTTTGTCAACAGATACAAGGGATTAAAGCATGCCTATATTTCTCTATCTGTATTTTGGTTGTCTTTCGAATACCTTCACCTGAACTGGGAATTGAGTTGGCCATGGATGAGTTTAGGAAATGTTTTTTCAGAACAAATTTTTTGGATACAATGGTATGAATATACAGGAGTGCTTGGTGGCTCTTTATGGATTTTATTAGTTAATATTTTAGTGCATTTTTCTCTCACTTCTTTTTTTAAGAAAAGAACTATTTCAAGGCCTTTATTTATTCTTTTGATTGTATTGATTGTGCCGATAGTTTACTCCACATTTATTTTTATTGAATCTAAAGATTTGAAAGGGGAAATTTTAAAAGTGGTTGTTATTCAGCCTAACTTTGATCCACATATTGAAAAATTTAATATCTCTCAAGATCAACAAATTAAATCTGTAGAATTACTCTTAGATTCTATTTGGTATAAAGAACCAGAGTTAATTGTACTTCCTGAAACTTTTCTAACTGATTGGATTTGGGAATCACGTATCGAAAATTCAAGTGCTATAAAACGAATGCGCTCTTGGCTAAATGATTATCCTGAAACTCAAATTCTTACCGGAGCTTCTACTGGGAAGGTTGTTTATGATATTAATCTTTTAGGTCCAAGTGTCCGAAGAAGCAAGTCTGGAACTTGGTATGAGGTATTTAATACTGCACTTCTAGTATCTCAACAAGAATCTACGCAGATACACCATAAGTCTAAGCTAGTTCCGGGTGCAGAAATGACTCCTTTCTCAAGTTTATTTAAACCATTTCTTGATCTGTTTCCCATAGAAATTGGAGGGGAGATTGGTAATTTCGGTGTGAATGATTCTCTATTTAATTTAAATTCCATGCATGGTGACTTTGCCCCTTTAATTTGTTACGAGTCTGTATTTGGAGAATATGTCAGTAGATTTGCTTTTAAGCATGCTCAGTGGATCTGTATTATTACAAATGACGGATGGTGGGGAAATTCATACGGACATCAGCAACACCTTTCCTATGCAAGACTTAGAGCTATAGAATGTAGAAAGAGTGTTGTTAGGTCAGCCAATACAGGAATTAGTGCATTAATCCTTCCTAATGGAACTATTTCTAGTCAACTTGCCTATGGCGAAGCTGGGGTTTTAGAGGGAGAGATTGTGAAATCTGAATTAATTACTTTTTACTCTGTTCATGGAGATTATTTGGGAAGGCTTGCATCTTTTTTAGCATTTATATATCTTTTACAATTGATAATTACCAACTTAAAAAAAAATAAATGACACGTAAATTATATTATTTTCTAGCTTCTTTATTGTTCGTGATTTGTCTGATACTTTCTTGTGAAGAAGATCCTGAGATTCATGATTTTGAAATTGCACCTCTACAGATTTATTTAAGAACCAATATTAATGGAGCTCCTTTTTTAATGAATATGCCAGTTTACACCGACCACATTGGCCGAACTTATCAAGTAGAATTATTGAAATTTTACTTATCTAACTGGTTTCTTGAAAAAAATAATGGTTTGATGGTAGAGCTTGCTGATGTTTGTTTACTAGATTATTCCAATGACAGTCTTCTAGTAATTAATACCACTTTAGATACTGGGCAGTATGTACAACTTCATTTTGGTCTAGGTTTGGACCCCTCTTTGAATGCTTCAGATCCGGTGAGTTTTGTGAGTTCTCATCCGCTTAGTATTGCTCAAAATACTTATTGGACTTGGTCTAGTAAATACAAGTTTTTTATGTTGGAGGGTCGTGTAGCATTGTTAGATAATACGATTCCTGATCAAATTTTTTCCTATCATTCTGGATTTGATACTTTATATAGAGAAATAAATCTTCCTCTTGATGATTTTTTTATAGGGTCTGAGGGCGCTTTCATTTCACTTGAAATGGATTTAGGTAAGGTAATAAATGGTTCAGCTGGTACTATTAATCTTGTTGAAAATAGCTTTTCTCATTCCATTGAAAACTTTGAAATTGTTGAAACTTTATCAGATAATATTTTAGATGCATTTTCCATTATTGATTAATCCATTAATTGTTTAAAATGAATAAATTATACCTACTTTTTCTTCCTATATCAGTAATGATATTTGCTCAGTCCGATACGATTTCTGTGCAGTCGCATGACCATATTGATCTTGTATGGAACGGGAATTATGACCAATCTGTAGATTTTCCCGAAGCGAATTCTTATGAAAAAATACTTATGGATTTCACCATGGGTTGTGCCACTGGTGGATGTTCTCATTGGGATTACACTATTTCCATCTTCTTGATGGAACCTACTGGAAGTCATGACTCTTCTATTGTTTCTTTGGATACTTTAGACATTGATTCTCTTCATGTTGATACTACTTGGAATGTATATGAGCTCGAAGAAAAATTTGAAATCGGAAGATTGATTACTCCTTATGGAAACTATATGGATTGGGATCAACCATCGGATCCCAATGACTTATTTGATGATCAATGGTCACATTCATATATTTTTGACTTAACTGATTTTGCTCCTTTATTGACTGATTCAGCCGCTACTATTCGTGTACATTACGGAGGGTGGTCTAGTGGTTTTAGTGCTACAGTAGACTTCCATTTTATTGAGGGTATTCCCCCTAGAAATGTATTGGCAATTGATAATATGTATCCTGTGGGAAGTTATAGTTACGAGAGTTTAGCTGATAATTTTCACATTCCAGATATAAACAAATCATTTGCAAATGAAGTTAAGGGGCTCGCCATAAAAACTTATGTTTCTGGTCATGGACACGAAGGTCCTCAAAACTGCTGTGAGTGGATTTCTAAACAACATTCCATTGCTATCAACGGAGATAATATTTACCAGTGGGATGTTTGGAAGGATTGCGGAATGATTCCTATCTATCCTCAAGGAGGAACTTGGCCATTTGACAGAGCTGGTTGGTGCCCTGGAACTGCTGTTGATTTGCAGGTATGTGAATTGACAGACTTTGTTGACTTCGCAGAAGAGACTAATTTTGATTACAATGTTCAGGCTTATGCAAATAATGGAGAACAATCTGGGACTTTTATTGTTTCTAATACCATATTTTCTTTTGGCGATCCTAATTTTAATAATGATATTGAAATTATAGACATTATTAAGCCTAGTAAAAAAGATAAATGGAAGCGAATGAATCCTATCTGTTCTAACCCTATGATTGAAATACGCAATAGGGGAGCAGATTATATTAGCTCCGCATTTATTGAATACGGAGTAGAAGGACAAACCATGTCTACTTATGAATGGACAGGCGCGATAGAGTTCCTACAATCTATTCAGATAGAACTACCTTCTCCAGATTGGACTGGTGTCACAGAATCGTCAAATTTTATTGCTACTGTTATCATTGAAGATGATGAATACCTAGCCAATAATACGCTTCGCTCTCAAATCGATATTCCAGATGTTATTCCAAGTGATTTTGTTTTTGAATTTAAAACTCAGGCCAATTACAATTCGGTTAATCGAGCCGCACAAAGCGCACTATATATATACAATGATATGGGACAACTTATTTTTGAGCACTCATCCGGATTTGTTCCAAATACTTGGTACAGAGATACACTGCAATTACCTTTTGGCTGTTATGAACTCGTTTTCAAAGATTCTGCCCAAAACGGTGTCAATGAGCAATGGTATGATGGAGAATCTAATACTGGAGCTGGAATTGTTCGAATTCGTGAATTAGGTGGTGGAGTGATTAAAACTTTTCCAGATGATTTTGGTCAACAAATAGATTATAGATTTACTGTTGATTTTCCACTAGAGAGTAATACCACAGATAAACCCTCGTTTCAATTATTTCCTAATCCTGTTAATGATATTTTGAAGGTTAATCTTTCTTTTGGCTATCCTCAATTAGTAGAGTTAGTTTTACTTAATTCAATCGGTGAAGAAATTCAACGACGCAGCTTACAAAAATTTATATTGGGTTCTGAACAATTTAATATAAAAGGGTTAGTTTCAGGAAACTATTTTTTAAAGGTTAAAAGTGAAACTCTCGAAGAACTTAAACAGTTTGTCATCACTAAATAAGATTCATAATTGAAATAAGCAATATTATGTTTTTAGTACTTTAATAAAGCCTTACATTCTAATTCAATTCATCTTTAATATGAATAGTTTAGTTGATTCCCCCGTGGATCTAATTGAGGTTAAATAAATATTCTATGGTATATTATTTGTATCGTCAATAATTTTTTTGGCAAAAAAAAGACTCCAAATGGAGTCTTTTCAAAATTTATTCATTGAATATTATTCACTAATCATTTAATATTAGCGGCATAGAGTTTTCTCCACCTCCGATAATGACCACCTTTGAATTATTAGATTTCGATAATTCAATTGTTGCCTCAATACCACGCATCTTCAAAAGACTAGGTGTTAAAGAACTATTAATTATTTTATTTGCTATTGCTTCTCCATCTGCTGCAATCCGTTTTCTTTCAGCTTCAGAAGATTCTTTATCCAATCTGTATCGATAAGCCGCTGCTTCTTGCTCTTGCTTTAATTTATCATCAATTGCTTGACGAATTTTATCTGGCAGGCGAATTGATCGAATTAATAGTGCCTTTACATCTACATTGTTTTCTGCTAAAATATTTTGTGTTTCTTCTATAATAGTAGATTCTACTTCATTTCTTTTAGTTGAATAGATTTCCTCAGCGGCATAACGCCCCATTACTTTTCTCGCAGAAGATCTTACTTCTGGAATTACGAGACGGTCAACATAAGATTTTCCAAATTCTTCATGTAAATATCCAATCTTGAAGTAATTGGGATTAAAACGAACAGTAATTTCAATATTCATAGAAAGTCCATTCTTATCTAGAATATCCATACTTTCTTCTACTTTTTGTTCTTTAACTTCATAGATATATGCACTATTCCACGGGGAAATAAAATGAAATCCTGGAGTCAACACGTTATCTTTGTCTAATCCTGATGTGAATTTCCTAAAGATAATCGCTCTTTCTCCAGGTTGAATGGTAAGTGCAATTTGTGAGCCTAACATTAATATAAATAAGGCTATCGCTCCCACGACAATAACTAATGGATTTACATTTTGATTCATTTTATATGGTTTTTAGGTTAGTGTGTTCCAAGTGTTTTTCGCCAGGCCCATTCAATAAAAAGACTTAGCAAAAGTACAATAAAAAGTGATTTCTTTTTAATCAAATCACTTAAGTATTCGTTAAAATAAATTTTTGCTGTCACATTCACATTTTTTTCTATAGTTTGTGCTAAGTTTGAAAATTCATTTTTTGTAATAAATTTGCCATTACTTCTATCGCTTATTCGCATTAATGCTTGCCAATTTGCCTGAAGTTTTTGTTGCTCTAACTGGGAAGTCAAAATTGCAAATTCTCCTTCTTGCTCGATTAGAACGTCTTTGTAAGTTGCGGAGATCATAAATCGATAGTCACCTTCTTCTAAGTTATTAAGTATTTTCTCATATTTGGTATTCTTTTTATTTAAACGATAGCGATATTCTTTTCCATAATTATCTCTTAATAAAAGATTTACTTCCGCACCTTCTACCATCTGGTAGTTATCATTATATAACTGAGCTTGTATTTTAAATATTTCCCCTTCGCGAAGTAATTTTTGGTATTGAAGCCTTAATTTACGTTTATCCTTATTTAACGTTAAATATTGCACTAAAGTTTGCGTCCACTCAGTAAAGTTTTTATGGCTTTTATTTTGTTGAAAGTCATATAGTTTCCATTTCCAAATTCCTTCAGCAAGAAGAACTGCTAATTCCCTCTCCTCGGATTCAGAAAAGAAAAGTAAGTCTTGGTTGGTTTTAATACCCTCAATTTGTTGTTTTAATAAACTGTGGTCAATTTTTTTTGGATTGACATCTCCAAATGGAGCTAACAATGGCGGGGCATTTTTAATAAACTCCTTACATGGGTCAGATAATTCAAATGGACTAAATCCTTTATTAATTATAGGAAATACTTCTTGCATTGAATTTTTGTATTTTATTTCTACGATCTGTTGCTGTTGGTTAAATTTTTCCCAGTCTGTGGTATTTCCACCTATATAGAAAAGTGCTGTTTTGCTTTCTGTAATTTTATTGTACAAAGAGATGTTTCTGTTTGTGTTATCTGGTACCTGATGTAATATAATAAGGTTATATGCTTCAATCTCTTCTTTGAAATTATGAAATAATTCACTTTTAACTAGATAGTTTTTCCCTTCTTCAAGAGATTCTTTTAGCGCCGCAATATCCGGGTGCGGTGAAGAATATAAAATAAGCACATTTTGAAGATTATTAAGTACTTCTAATGCAATCGTCTGCTTATTATTAATGATGTTTTTTTCTCCATTAAAACTACTGATTTCAATATTGTAATATTGAATACCTTCTTCAGTTGCTTCAATGAAAATTTCTTTTGAGATAGGACTTTGTTTTTTGATACTAAGCCATTCTTTATGTAATGTATTTCCATTATTGGTAATTGATAATAAATGGTCTTGTTCACTATCAAAATTACTTATTAAGTCAAACTGAATAGGAAATTCATTTTCAAAATATGCAATCTCATTATGTCGAATTGATTCGATACGAATGTCTCTAGTGATGTTGCTATCACCAAGAGCTAGTGTGTAAATTGGGATATTCAATTCTTCGGTATTATATATAGGATTCATTCCCAGATTATAATTTCCGTCAGAAGCTAAAACTACTGCAGCAAGATTTCGATTATGAAAAAGATCTTCTACAGTTTGAAATGCATTGGCAATATCAGTATTTTGACCCTTATATTCATTGGAAAGCCCCTCATGAATCTCTTTGCTAAAGTGGTAATTGTATATTTCAAAATTCTCTGAAAGTTGTGAATTGTTATCTTCTAAAAGAATTTGAAAATCCTTTTTGAAATAATTAGAGTCACTATAATTTAAGATGGATGATGAGGCATCTTGCAAAATAACTACTATAGGTTTTTCAATTTTTTTTACATTGTTTTGCCACTTTGTCTTAAGAAGAAGTAAACACAGAACTGATAGAGAAATAAATCGAAGAATAACTAAAGAAAATCTAGTATAGCTAGAGGCAGAAGAAAAACGATTGTCTTTTCTATAAATAAAAATGGCAATGATAAGACAAAATATAACTAGTCCTGCCATTACAAATGGATGATCTATTTGAAGCATCTATATTAAGTTAGCATTCCGCCACAAACATGAAGCGTTTGTCCACTGATATAAGAAGACATTTCAGAGGCTAAGAAAATACAAGCATTTGCAACATCTGTTGGACTTCCGCCTCTTTTTAGTGGGATACTATTTCTCCAATTAGAAATAACTTCTTCGTCAAGTTTTTCTGTCATTTCTGTCTCAATAAAGCCAGGTGCAATAGCATTGCATCGAATATTCCTGGAACCTAATTCTAATGCAATAGATTTTGTAAATCCAATGGCTCCAGCTTTGGAAGCTGCATAGTTAGCTTGTCCTGCATTTCCTTTTACACCTACCACAGAAGTTAGATTAATAATGGATCCAGAGCGCTGCTTTAGCATCGTTCTTTGAACCGATTTTGTCATATTAAAGATAGATTTCAGATTAACTTCTATTACTCTGTCAAAATCCTCTTCACACATTCTCATTAGTAAGTTGTCTTTGGTAATGCCTGCATTATTAACAAGAATGTCAATGCTTTTAAAGTTTTCTAAGACATTCTTAACGAGTTCTTCTGACTCATTTAATTTTGAGGCATCTGATCTATATCCTTTAGCATGAATTCCAATGTTTAGAAGTTCATTTTCTAGAGCCAGTGCTTTTTCCTCAGAATTAATATAAGTAAAAGCAATATTTGCTCCCTGTTCAGCCATTTTTAGAGCAATACCTTTACCAATTCCTCGAGTAGCTCCTGTAATTATTGCTGTTTTTCCTTTGAGTAATTGCATGAAATTGAATCTTAAAGATTAGTGATTAATCATTGATTGAATTTGTGCCACATATCCTGCAGGACTAGTTCGCTCATAGCCAGTTTTACCTAAGATATTTGCTTTTGCATCCATTAATATTACTGTGGGGTAGCCTCTTATTTTAAATTTACTGGCTAGAGCAATTTGGTTTTTTGGAAGATTTCTACTTCCGCGGGGGAAATCAAGCTCTAATAAAATTAAATTTTCTTTGGCGTAAGAAAGAAAGGCTTCTTTACTGAGAATTTCACTTTCTAATTTTTTGCACCAATGACACCAAACTTTTCCTGTGAAAAAAGCGAAAATGGGTTTTCCAGTTTCTTCGGAGAGTGTAATGGCTTGTTCTACCTTTGTGAGCCAAAGGTTTTCGTTCTCTTTGACAATTTCTATCTCAGGGTTCGAGGAAAATGTTTGGCATGAAATGCTCAGGACAGTGAAACAGATAAAAAGTAATTTTTTAAGCATAGCATAGAAATTATTAATTCATACAAAGTAACTAATATTTATAAAAGTACTTCTTTCATTTTTGATCCCAAATTAGCAGGAGAAGCAACCACGTGGATTCCACATTCTGCCATGATTTTCATTTTGGCCTCTGCTGTATCTTCATCTCCACCAACAATTGCTCCAGCATGCCCCATAGTTCTACCCTTAGGAGCTGTCTGTCCTGCAATAAATCCGACAACTGGTTTGTGGCTATTTTCTTTGATCCATCTTGCGGCATCTGCTTCCATAGTTCCTCCAATTTCACCAATCATAATGATTCCTTCAGTTTCAGGGTCGTTCATAAGCATTTCAACAGCCTCTTTGGTCGTGGTGCCTATAATAGGATCTCCGCCAATCCCAATAGCAGTCGTTATTCCCAACCCTGCTTTAACTACTTGGTCTGCTGCTTCATATGTCAAAGTTCCAGATTTTGAAACGATCCCAATTTTACCAGATTTAAATACAAACCCTGGCATAATGCCACATTTTGCACCATCCGGAGTTATCACACCAGGACAATTTGGACCTACCAAACGACACTCTTTGTCGGTCAAGTAACTTTTTACTTTAATCATATCATTGGTAGGAACTCCTTCTGTGATACAGATAATTACTTTGATACCTGCTTCTGCCGCTTCCATTATTGCATCTGCTGCAAATGCCGGTGGTACAAAAATAATACTTGTATCAGCTTGGGCTTTTGATACCGCATCTGAAACAGTATTGAAAACGGGACGATCTAAATGCATTTGACCACCTTTTCCGGGAGTAACTCCACCTACTATATTTGTGCCATACTCAATCATTTGGGAGGCGTGAAAAGTTCCTTCTTTGCCTGTGAACCCCTGAATAATTACTTTCGAATTTTTATTTACTAATACGCTCATCTGTCGTGTTTTGTTTAATTGTAATATCGCTTGCGAAATTAGTTTAATCTATGTGAAGAATCAAGAAAATTACAGGTGATTTGATTGACTTTTTGTTTTTACTTTTTAAAGAAGGTACTTTATTAAATGATTAATTACAATTTCAGCGATTATATGCTATAAACAAAGGAATCCTGTACTGTGTTATCAAATCTATAGAGTATTTAGTATTTTTGGCTTATGAATCAAGACAATATTTGCGCTTTAGCTACTGCCTCTGGAATGGGAGCTATTGCAGTATTAAGAATCTCTGGCCCTGACGCCATCGATATTTGTGAATCTATTTTCGAATCTAAGCGACCAGGAAAGTTATTAGGTAGTCAAAAAAGTCATACAATTCATTTAGGTTCTATTGTAAACGAAAATCAGATGATTGATGAAGTATTAGTTTCTTTATTCAAAGGTCCAAATTCATACACAGGAGATAATGTGGTTGAGATTTCTTGTCATGGTTCAACATTTATTCAGAAGCAAATACTTCAGCTTCTAATTCATAAAGGCTGTCGAACTGCTAGACCAGGTGAATTTACTTTTCGAGCTTTCATGAATGGTAAGATGGATCTCTCTCAAGCGGAAGCAGTAGCCGACCTAATTTCTTCTTCGAATGAAAAATCTCATCAACTGGCACTTTCTCAAATGCGAGGAGGTTTTTCTTCCGAGATTAACACATTACGCAAACAACTTATTAAGTTTGCTTCCCTCATTGAATTAGAATTAGATTTTAGTACTGAAGATGTGGAATTTGCAAATCGGAGTGATTTAGAGATCTTATTAAATGAGTTAAAGCGTGTCTTAAGAAAACTTATTGACTCTTTTGCTCTCGGAAATGTTTTAAAGAATGGAATACCTGTTGCTATTGTTGGCGAGCCTAATGTTGGTAAATCTACCTTGTTGAATTCCCTTTTAAATGAAGAACGAGCTATTGTTTCCGAGATTGCCGGAACCACAAGAGATACTGTGGAGGATGAATTAGTTATTGAAGGAATTAGTTTTCGATTTATAGATACAGCAGGTATTCGCGATACAAAAGAAAAAATTGAACGCATTGGTATCAAGAAGACTTTTGAGAAAATTGATCAATCCAAAGTAGTGTTGTATTTATTTGATGCGCTAAGTTCAAGTCCAGATCAAGTGAAGCAGGAAATTGTAAAGTTGGAAAGTCTTACTAATGGCAAACAATTAATAGTAATAGCTAATAAAGTTGATGCTGGAGATCTGTCTCAGATAAAAGCTGATTTTAGTTTTTTACCACAAATTATTTTCATTTCTGCTAAAAATAATGACCAAGTGGAAGTCCTTAAATCATTACTCACTGAGAAGGTTAAGAATGGTTTACTTAGCAATGCCGATGTGATGGTTTCAAACTCAAGGCACTATGAGGCCTTAAGCCTTTCTTTACAGTATGTAGTTCGTGTTCAAGATGGAATGAAAAATCATCTTTCAGGAGACCTCTTGTCTATGGACCTTCGGCAAGCTCTTTTTCACCTTGGTGAAATTACTGG